>WNGF01013184.1_pt1 | contig 10543 bp, 12 predicted proteins | sample 5400641 | NCBI WGS metagenome assembly WNGF01 (sample SAMN13153371, study PRJNA577476) | soil metagenome | isolation source: 80 cm soil or saprolite under grassland replicate 2 | place: USA:California | collected 2016-06-15
TCGATGCCGACGGTCGATGATCCGGAAATCCGCTCGATGCGAATCGATTCCGCTTTCAGCGCGAGCGCGAGATCGTCGCCGAGATTCACGACCTTGGCGTATTTCACGCCGGCGGATGGCTTGAACTCGAAGGTGGTGACCACCGGGCCTGGGTGGTACGCCGTCACTTCTCCTTCGACCGCGAACTCGCGGCATCGCTCTTCGATCAGCCGCCCGATCTCCAGATATTTCTTGTGAACGTCGTCGTCGATTTGATTCTGCTTTGCGCCGGTGGTGAGCAGGTCGACCGAAGGCAACAGATCGTTCCATGCGCGCGACTCGCGTTTCGTGATTCGCGATTCCCGCCTCGAAGGCTTCGGAAGCGGCTTGGGCTTCACGAACAGCGGCTCTTCGAATTCGGGTGTAGCGCCGCCGCCCTCGGCGGCGGGTTCTGCATACAACTCGAACGGATCCGAGTTCTCCTGCTGCGCGAGAGCTTCCGCCGCTTTGCGCAAATCGGCTTTCGTCACTTTGCGGATCTGAAAGCGTCCCGCTCCCTTCACTTCGCGCACCAGCGGACCTGCATCCACTGCGGGCGGCAATTCCTCCGCTTCGACGAGCCGGAGCGAATGCTTGCGAACGATCGCCTCTTTCATCTTCTCTTTGCGGCGGCGCTCGGTCAGACGAGCCCACTGCAGCGAAGCGGCGCGGCCAAGGCCGACGATTTTCTGCTGCAGCGCGATGAAGATCGCAGCCAGGCTGATGCGTGTCGAAAGCAGCAGACCGACGAGCATCATCGTACCGAGGAGGATCGCCGCACCACCGCGATTCAGATTGGCAGTCGCGGCGCGGTCGATCTCCTGTCCGAGGTAGCCGCCGGCGGCGAGGAGCGCGCCGCGCAGCCAAACTTTGCCGAAGATCAAATCGAGCATCGGCGGAACGGCGATCACCAGCGTGATCGATCCGATCAGCTTCGTCTGCAGGTATTCGAGCTCTTGACCCCAGAAACGCTGCCAGCCGATGATCAGCAGTCCGAGCGGAAACAGCAAGCTGGCGAAGCCGAGGAAGCCGACGAAGATCCACGCCACTGTCGCGCCGTAATAGCCGATGGCATTGGAGATCGCGTTGTTGGTGGAGGTGTAGAACGCGGAGGAGTCATCGGGGTGATACGTGACGAGAGCGGCGCCGAGACTGAGGCCCGCGGCGAGAACGATGATGCCGATCAGCTCTCCGCCACGCCTGCTCTTTGCGAAATGCAAAAGCTCCATCACGCCCACCACATTTCTGCGCAATGAACAGATTAACAGAAAATAACGATGGAGCGACGGGCTTCAGCCCGTCCGGGTCCGGCCAAAGCCGGCCCTCACACTAGTAGCGCGGCGGCGGCTCAGTGGCCGTACCGACGACGAATTCGCCTGTCATACTGAGGTGGCCCGTTCCGCATGCGGTATTCACGCAGAAATAGCTATACGTCCCGTTCTTCGTAATCGTGAACGTCTTATCGACCACGTCGCCCGGATTGAAGATGACGAATGGGATCAGAGATGTACCATCGGGATCGACGAGCTGCAGGCCGTGATTCGAATCTCTGACTGTGATGTGGAACTTCACTTCATCGCCCGGCTTGAGAGTGTCCGGTCCGATCGTCGGCGAGATCGTGATCGAGAAATTCTGCTCGAGGACGTTGAACACCTTCGCGGTTGACGTCGGCGGTGGCGTCGTCGCAGTCTGAACACCGCTGTCGGTGGACATCGGAATGAACGTTGGATCGGTGGTCGCGTTGTCGACGACCGATGCATACGCGAAGATCGGCTGGTCGGAAACGAAACTCACCCAGGAAACGGCGGAATGGCGGCGGGAAACGAACCGCTGTTGTTGGCCGTTCCGACAACATTGTTGCTTCTGTCGTAAAGCTTCCACGTGATGTTCGCTATCGCCGGATTCGGGTTCACCAGACCGATGTTCGTTCGGAACTGCGCATTCGATTTCAACTGGATCAAGACGCCCTGTTTCGCGGCGTTCGATGCCTCCAGCCCCGGCACGAACTGTCCGAGCGTTCCCGCCGATGAACATGCATTCCCTGCGGTCTGCGCGTAAATGCGCTGCGTCGCAATGAAATCATCGTCTGATTTCAGACGAATCGCTGCGAGTGCCACGCTGGTGTTGTTGAACAGCGACTGAACGACATCGTTGTACATGACCATCTGCCGCTTCGGGATGGTGACGGTGGTCGGCTGCACGCCGCTGTTGTCAGTGCCCGGCGGAAGCAGATACGCCTGAACCTGAATGTCTTTCGACGTCGACGGATTGAAGATCCGTGTATCGGTGTGGAAGACGCCGACGCTGCCGCCGATGCTGAGATAAACATCTTTTGCAAAACCGGAAGTTGCAAAAGCTGTCATTGCATAAATTGCCAGCAGCCGAAAACGCATGAGAGACCCTCCGCTACGCGCAGGATTATACAAGCGATCACTTGCGAACGTGATCTACGTCACGTTTTCTGATCGTTCACCACCGCGTGGGGTAGGAACCGAGCACCCGAACCATTTCGGCCATCCCGCGAAGGTTGTCGAGTGCGCGGGCGACATTGCTGTCGTCGTTCTTGCCGACGAGATCGAGATAAAACGCGTACTCCCACGGCCGTCCCTCGATCGGCCGCGACTCGATTTTCGACAAATCGATTTCAAACATCGCAAACGCGCCGAGGGCGCGGAAGAGCGACCCAGGCTTGTTCGCCGTTTGAAACACGATGGAAGTCTTCCACCTGCGCGGGGTTTCGCGCGGCACGATGTCTCGCGCGCGCTCCGACGAGGTGAGCAGAAAAAAGCGCGTGAAGTTCTGCGCGTGATCTTCGATGTTCTCCAGCAGCACGCGGCCGCCATAGATCTCGGCTGCCGCTGCCGAAGCAATTCCCGCTTCATCGTTGCGTCCGCGCTCCATGACCAGGCGAACGCCGCCGGCTGTATCGTGCACGGGCATCGGCTCGATGTGCGGATGGTTCGTGAAAAAGCGCGTGCACTGCGCGAGCGCCACCGGATGCGAGTACACGCGCCGGACATGATCGAGCGCGACGTCGGGCGGCGCGATGAGGTTGTGCGCGATGCGCATGCTGGTCTCGCCGGCGATCGTGAGATCGGAATCGAGCAGCAGGTCGTAGTTGCGGTGGATCGATCCGGCGAGGCTGTTCTCGATCGGCGCGATGCAGCAATCGGCCTCCCCCGCTCCGACCGCGGCGAACATCTGCTCGAATGAGCGGCAGGGCACTCCGACGATTTCCGTTCCGAGGAGCCGCCGGGCTGCGGACTCACTGAATGCTCCCGCTTCACCTTGATATGCGACCTTCATCGATTTCCTCCTGAAAACAAAAAGGCCCGCTCCTTTTTCAGAAGCGGGCCTCGTTGTGGTTGTGATCGTTGTCTACACGGTCACCGAGCCCGCTCTGCCGGCGCTAAAAAACGCGAAGAATCTGAGCGAGGCGGTGATCATTGGCCAGGGATTATCGCACATTCCGCTTGCGCGTACCGGCGATCATCAGCGCGATGGCTCCAGCGATGAGCACGGCACTCACGGCCGGATGGACCTTCTCATGCTCGACCGTTTCTACCCCGACGGACACCGGACCCGCTTGGATTCCATGCTTCTCACGCACGGGAATCGGCACGAATAGCGAAGCCACGCCCAGAACCAATAGAATGATGCCGATGATGAACAGAACGCGCATGACCCGATTATGCATCACCACGCTTCTTCTGTTGCTGCTGAGTGTGGCCCTTCAGGCATCAGCAGCACCGAAACTCACGGTCATTTACTACTACCTGCCCGGGTGATCGATCTGCGCGAAAGTGAAAACCGCCGTGAGCGGTCTGGAAAAAGAATTTCCCGGCGACGTGAAGGCCGAGAACCTCAACGCGAGAGATCCCGAGTCGCAGAAGGTGATCAAGGAGGCCGGCTTCCAAACGCATGGCCTGATCATCCACGACGCGAACGACGAGATCGTCTGGAAGCAGGCGGATCATACGGTGAAGATCGATGAGGTCCGCGAGGCGATTCGGAAGCTGCTGCAGAGCGCGGGTTCCTAAGTCGATTCGAAGAAAATTTTCACGGCATCTTGACACAGACTGGTTTGCGATATAAACTAGTCTGTATTGTGACAGCCGATAGCATTCCCCTCGAACAAATCCACGATCTCGCCGCAAACTACTCCGACCGGCAGGGCCTCAGGATCATTCCTATGGCGGTCGCGATGATGGCGCTGGCATTTCCGAGAGAGTTGCCGGTGTCGATTCTGGGCATCGATACTCAAATTGGGCGCGCTGGCGATGGGATTCGCCGGTTACTGGCTCATTGGCCGCTACTACGAACGCCGTTTCGGCAAGGTCGAAGAGATCCCGTACGAAGGATTTCCGATCGCCGGTCAAATCCTCCTGGTCGTCATCGGCTTCTTCGTCTCGGTGGCAATCGACATCGTGGCGCGCCCTCCGGTTTTCGTGAGTGGCTTGGTCGTCGCCGCGTGGCTGATCGTCACCTCCTGGCCATCGCGGCGAATCCGCGGCGAATATCAGTCGATCGGCACGCTTCTCATTCTCGTTTCACTTGCGCCTCTGGTCGGTGTACCTCAGGCGACTGCGGCCAAAACGTACTGCTTCTGGTTCGGCTTCGGGCTGCTTCTCGCCGGGGTTCGCGATCACATCTCCTTCGTCCGCTCCTTGCCTGCATTGAGACATCTCGATGAGTAACCAACCGTTTGAGCAACTCGCCGCTCTCGACCGACTGGTGCACGAGCCTGCTCGGCTGGCGATTCTGACGGCACTCTCCGCGGTCAAGAGCGCTGACTTTCTCTTTCTGCAGCGGCTGACCGGCCTGAGTAAAGGAAACCTATCCGGCCACCTTTCCAAACTCGAGGAAGGTGGCCTCGTGGTGATCGCGAAGGGATTCGAAGGAAAGATCCCGAAGACGACGATCTCCATGACGCCTGATGGACGTAAGCAGCTCGAACATCACTGGAATGACTTGGAGCGCATTCGCAAAGAAGCTACGAAGTGGAAAGAGAAAAAGGAAGAGTGATATGAGAACAACACGCACACGCATGATGATCATCTTCATGGCCGCCGCCGTGGTCATCTCCTTCTTTGTTCGCTGGGACGACATGGCGAAGGGATTCCACGAAGGCTGGAACGATGCCGCGCACGCATCGAAGAAGTGATGAGCATTTCGTGCGGCGAGAATCCGGATTCGGCGTGGAATCGACCAATGACAGGGCGGAGTATTGTGTCATCCTGAGCGAAGCGAAGGATCTCAAGACGCGGAGATCGTTGAAACTTGAGATCCTTCGCCGTCTTCGCGGCTCAGGATGACACCGAAGTCTAGAAGAGCGCCGGTTCCTGATAGGTCCCGAACACCGCGCGGAAGGCATCGGAGATCTCGCCGACCGTCGCGTACGTCCTCACGCAGTCGATGATGAACGGCATCGTGTTCGCGTTCGGATCGGCGGCCGCGTTGCGCAAACGCTCGAGCGATTGCTCGACCGAGCGCCCGTCGCGCGACTCTTTCACTCGCTTCAATCCCTCGAGTTGATCGGCGGTCACGGATTCGTCGATGTAGAGCGTCTCGTACGGCTCTTCCTGTTCCAGCTGATATGCGTTCACGCCGACGACGATCTTTTCGCCGGAGTCGATTGCTCGCTGGTACTGGTACGCGGCATCCCAGATTTCGCGCTGCGGGAAACCGGCTTCGATCGCTTCGATCATTCCTCCGAAGCGGTCGATCTTCTCGAAGTACTCCATGCAGCCCTGCTCCATGCGATTGGTCAGCTCTTCGACGAAAAACGAGCCGCCCAGCGGGTCGACGGTGTTGATGACGCCCGATTCGTGGGCGAGGATCTGCTGCGTCCTGAGCGAGATCCTCGCTGCCCCCTCGGTCGGGAGGGCGAGGGTCTCGTCGAGAGAATTCGTGTGCAGCGACTGCGTCCCGCCTAACACGGCAGCGAGCGCCTGGATGGCGACGCGAACGATGTTGTTGTAGGGCTGCTGCGCGGTCAGCGAACAGCCGGCGGTCTGCGTGTGGAAGCGCAGCATCCACGATCGCGGGTCCTTCGCCCCCACACGATCGCGCATCACGTTCGCCCAAATCCGCCGCGCAGCGCGGAATTTCGCCACTTCTTCGAACAGATCGTTATGCGAGTTGAAGAAGAACGACAGGCGCGGAGCGAATTCGTCGACGTCGAGACCGGCGCGGATTCCGTACTCGACATACTCCAGGCCGTCGCGAAGCGTGAACGCCAGCTCCTGCAGCGCCGTGGAGCCCGCCTCGCGAATGTGATAGCCGCTGATCGAGATCGTGTTGTACTTCGGTACGTTCTCCGCGCAGAACTTGAAGATGTCGGTGATCAGCCGCATCGAGGGACGCGGCGGGAAGATGTACTCCTTCTGCGCGATGTACTCCTTGAGGATGTCGTTCTGCAGCGTGCCGGAGATTTTCTTCCAGTCCGCGCCCTGCTTTTCGGCGACCACCAGATACATCGCCAGCAGAATCGGCGCGGTGGAATTGATGGTCATCGAGACGGTGACGTTCTCCAGGTTGATGCCATCGAAGATCGTCTCCATGTCGGCCAGCGTATCCACTGCAACGCCGCACTTGCCGACCTCACCCGTGCTGTGGTGGTGATCCGAGTCGTAGCCGTACAACGTCGGCAGATGAAATGCCGTGGAGAGTCCGGTCTGACCGTGCTGGAGAAGGTAGCGGAACCGCTCGTTCGTCTGCTTCGGTGTTCCGAAGCCGGCGAACTGACGCATCGTCCAGAGCCTTCCGCGATAACCGGTCGGATGGATGCCGCGCGTGTACGGGAACTCACCGGGAAACGACAGGTCGCGCTGAAAATCGATTCCGGCGACGTCCGTCGGAGTGGAAAGCGGATTCACTTCCATCCCGCTGACGGTGGTGAAGTCCTTTTTCCATGGAGCGCGTTTCGACGCCGCGCTCGGCCACCGTTTCCCCTCCTCCTGGATTGTCTTCAGCGCCTCCGCCGAGAAGAGCGAGAGCTGCTCGGCCTCCTTCGGCGGCGGAAGGACGGCCGACTTGCTCGCAGTGTCGTTGTGCTTCATACCAAGCCCCATTATCGCCGACCTGCTTTGACATCAAGATGTAAACAGACTAGCATCATGATGTATGGCCAAGCGCACTACCGTGACCCTGGACGACGACGTGGCGGCTAAGCTCGATTCCGAATCGCGGCGTACGGGCGCCCCATTCCGACAGGTTCTCAATGAGGCAGTCAGACGCGGTCTGCAGCCAAAAACCGTCGGGCAGAAGAAGCGATTCAAGGTACGTTCCCGAAATCTCGGGGCGCGCCCCGATCTGAACTTCGACTGCATCTCGCGACTGCTCGATGAGATCGAAGGTCCCGGCTGGAAATGATCCTTGTTGACGCGAATATCCTCATCTACGCATACAACGACGGGGCCGAACAGCACGATCAGGCGAAGCAGTGGCTCGAAGATGTTTTTTCGAGCAATGACGCCGTACGGCTTTCATTGTTTTCCATTCTCACCTTTCTGCGGCTGACGACACAACGTCCGGTGATGGCTCACCCATATTCGATGACCGAAGCGAGCCAAATCGTGGACGCTTGGCTCGACCTGGACAATGTTGACGTGCTGCAACCTGGAAACCGCCATTGGCAAATTCTGCGGAACGTGCTGGTGAACGCACAAATCCGCGGCTCGATGGTGAGTGACGCACATCTCGCCGCACTGGCCATTGAACATGGCGCCACGCTTTACACGACAGACAAGGATTTCAGTCGTTTTGACGGTCTTCGCGTCGTCAATCCCCTCGTTGGTTAGCCGGTTTCCTGGCGACCAGCAAAAGTCCTGGCCCGAATGGGATGAACCTGAAGAGGCGGTCCACTGCAAATGCCGCGCGCACGATGCCCACGAGGACGCGCGAGCGGCCGGCACGGGCAACCGATTGAAGCGCGGCATCGCTGTCCACGCTCCGCCGCGCACGCCGCTTGTTCATCGGCAGCAGGAACAGCGTGTCATACGCCAGGACGACCGGGAATCCCCAGTACTGAGCGCTTTCGATCGACAGCCCCGCAGCGCGAAAGAGCCCGCTCAATTCCTCCCGCGAATAACGGCGACGGTGTTCGTAATAGTCATCGCTCGCCGACCAGAGGCTGCGAAGCGCCGGAACCGTGGCGATGCAGACGCCAGTGCTTTTCAACACGCGCGAGATTTCCCTAACCGCGCCGGCATCATCGTCGAGGTGCTCGAGCGTCTCTCCGGTCGTGACGCCGTCAAATGCGCCGCTACGAAACGGCAGTCTCGTGAGGTCGCCGAGGACCGCGGGGATGGAAGTGGTTTTGCGGACGTGGAGCACGGCTTCGAATGATGCGTCGATGCCGACCGGTCGCAGCCCGCTCGCCTGTAGTTTTTGCGCAAGTTGGCCCAGGCCGACAGCGGCGTCGAGAACGCGCGAGCCCGCCGCTATGTTTTTTGTCTCGCGAAGGATGATCGACAGCCGGTGTTCGTGGCGAGGTCCGAACATCTCGGGCTGCGTGCCCCATGGGTGAGTTTCGGACATAAAAAAGGGGCAAGCCCGAAGGCCTGCCCCTGCATTGTAGAAGCGAGTCGGGATTACTGAGTCGGCGTAACCGTCGCGGTCTGGCTGTCGATCGTGCCGCACGCGTTACTGATGCGCACCCAGAACTCCTGCGTCGCGTTGATCGCCGGCGTGGTGAAGTTCGGAGAGTTCGAGTTCGCGATCGGCGTGCTGGTAAATCCCGCGTGGCCTGAATACCACTGGTAGGTGAATGGGCCGGCGGATTCCGGTTTGACGCTGAGAGTCACCGTCGAGCCGCTTTTTACCGACTGGCTGCGCGGATTGTTGATTGTCAGCAGGACCGGCGGATCGCAGATGACGTCCACCGTGATCGCCGCACCTTCGGTCACATCCGCACCCGTCCCGAGCACCGTCACTCCTCTGTACGTCGCCGGGAAGATATCGGGCGCGAGCACGAGGGTCATCTTCGACGTGCCGTCGCCCGGCGCAGGTATGTGAGGATTATCCAACGTCGCTGTCATGCCGCTCGGGACGTCGACCGAAAGCTCGATCGGCGCATTGAATTCCGTATCCGGATTGTGGGCTGAGGTCACCTTGAACGTCGCCGTCTGCCCCGGCGTCAGCGATACCGCGTTCGGTACCACGCTGATGGAGAACGGCTGGACACCGGTGATCCGCGGGATCGCGCCAAACGAAACGGCGCTCTGCAACAGCGCGCTCTGCACGCCTTGCGTCAGGACGGCGTCCCACTCGAGCGCTGCACCATTATCGACGCAGCCCGCCGCCGTGGTGTTGTCGTTGAGCACCCGCTGGCCGATCTGAGCCCACACGTTGCTGTAAGTGCCGTCGCTGATGTGGTTCGCACGATCCGGCTGAATCGGAATCAGAAGAATGTGGTATGTCGGAGGAATCAGGCAATCGACGCCGCCCGGCGCGTTGAGAGTGGGCTCGAAGAAGAAAATGCCCGCGTCGGAGCTGGCAAGATAAATGTCCGCGCCGAGCCACACTTTCATTGCGCGGTTGCCGGCGCTCGTGAACTGTTTGCGGAGCCGGAAGAAGTTGTCGCCATTCACATACGTGACGGTCATGGACAGCGCGACGCCCGTACCGGGAGCGGCGACATTCACAACAACGGTGAACGGCGAGGGTCCTTCACCCGCACCTTGAACCTGGCTGATCGAGACGGTCTGCCAGTTCGTATACGTGCCGAGCCCGCCGGTGGCGGTGCCGCACGGATGCGAGCGGAAATTCGGCGCAAAGAGAGTTCCGCCGATATCAGCGAAAACGCCCATGTCGCCGTAGTTGCAGCCGGTCGGGAAAATCTGACCGCTGCCAGGGACGGCATTGTTGTAGACCTGGAACGACGCATCCGCGGCGACGTTGATCTTCAGCGGATCGCCGTTGATCGTAACGATTTGCGGCCCTGCCGCCGCCTGCGCGAGCAACACCGCGGGTGACATCACCGCGATGGCAAGAATCAGAATCCGGCACCGGGCTACCGTTCGGTTGACCATCTCCCCCTCCTCCACCATTTGTGAGGAAATCGACCCTAAGAGTACACAAACAGGGTATTTATCTCAAATCGCGGGGGCGGTGACGGTCGTCACGCGGCCAGCATTGCCCGAAGGGCATCGGGAGCGCTGCCGAGAGCGTCATCGAGCTTGGCGGGATCTTTACCGCCGGCTTGGGCCAGGTCCGGCTTGCCTCCGCCCTTGCCGCCGACGATCGGCGCAAGCTTCTGAATCAACGAGTTGGCGGGCACGCGGTCGATGAGATCCTTTGTCACCGCCGTCAGCAGCGTCACTTTCCCGTCGGTTGCGCTACCGAGAACGACGACGCCGCTCTTGAGCTTGGAGCGAAGCTCGTCGGCGAGATTGCGAAGATCGCCGCCGGAGATGTCGTCTGCGCGACGGACGAGAAGTTTCACGCCGTTGATCTCGATGGGCCCTTCGGCGATCTGAGCCGCTCCACCGGAAGCGAGCTTCATGCGGAGCTGCTTGAGCTC
>WNGF01039703.1_pt1 | contig 10543 bp, 4 predicted proteins | sample 5400641 | NCBI WGS metagenome assembly WNGF01 (sample SAMN13153371, study PRJNA577476) | soil metagenome | isolation source: 80 cm soil or saprolite under grassland replicate 2 | place: USA:California | collected 2016-06-15
CCGCCGCCAGCGCGCACAGCGTGAGCGGCCACGCGACAAACGGCCAGCGCGGCCGGATGGTGCCCGCCAGGCGGTAGGCGACGATGCCGGGCAGGAACGAAGGGACGAACTGACCGAGCGAGAGCCGCCCGGAAATCATCGGCTGGACGAAGGCGAGACCGACGGCCGCCACCCACAGCACGAGCAACGGTCGCACCGATGTCGCGCGCCGGGCGAGCAGAAACAGGGCGGGGAGGAGCACGTACATCTGCATTTCCAGCGGCAGGCTCCACATCTGTCCGACGATCGACGGCGTGTAGGTGAGGTTCTGCACCAGGAGCAGGTTCGCGAGCAACCCGCCCGGCCCGACCGCGATGTGATGGATGCTCCAGACGCCCACGTTCGCGGCGGGAATCCGGAAGGCGAACGTGACGAGGACGATGAGCACGCTGAGGGGATAGATTCTGAAGCAGCGCCGCAGCAGGAAATTGCCGAACAGGTCCCGCCAGCCCTCTCCCCGGTAGCGCCGCTCGAGGGAGCGCATCAGCACCAGAGTCGTATGAACGAAAAACAAGCGCAGTCCAAACTGGCCGACCCGCATGAGCGAGCTTCCCTGGGGAATGACGCCGAGGAAGCCGAACAGGTGCACGGCCAGCACCCACAGCAGGGCGAGCGATCGCAGCAAATCGAGGTTCGCCGACTCCTGCTTGCGGTCCGTGCCCTGCCGGGCGCCGGCCGGTGGACGGCTGGGTGCTGCGACGCTGGGTGAGGTCACGACTCCCCCTGGAACGGCCTGCGGTGGCACTGGGGGCGAGTTTTGTGCCAGGCGGCGGGGCTCTCCACCGGGCGCAGGTGAGGCGCCGGCGCAACGTAGCGACCGTGGCGTGCCGGCCACGCAAACTGGTCGGCAAACCTTCCTAGCTGCCCGCGCGCCGAATCGGAACCCGTACGCGCGTCTTCTCCCACTCCACGACCAGCTCCGTCCCGGTCCCTGTGGCCGGCGCGAACTTGAGCGTGAGCGTCTCGACGTGCTCGCCGAGCGACTCCGTAGGCACCGTGCCGGCGCTCACATCCCGCGCGCGCACCTCGACGTCGATCGGAACGCCCCAGCGCTCGACGCCGCGGTTGACGACGATCTGCCAGCTCGCTGCGCCGGGGATCGCGTACAGCGTGTACGTCCCCGGTTCCACCCGCACCCCCGCAACCTCGGCCGGGAACGGCACGTGGATGCTCGTGGCTTCGTTGGCGCCCAGCCGCCACGGCTGGTCGAACGGCACCAACCCGCCCATGATCCTGCGGCCGCGCGCCGACGGGCGACTGTAGCATAGCTTCACGGTCGCGCCGCCGACCTCCACCGCGGCCGAGTCCAGCGGACTGGGCCGCTGTGCCAGCTGAGCCGCCGAACCGCGGATCCAGCAAGCGAACGGGGCCGCCTGGCCCTCGCCTACCGCGGCCCCGCTCAACGCCAGGGTCACGATCAGAAGCATGACGCGCATGTCCTCACTCCCGAGGCTGTTCCGCCCATATCGTACTGACCTGTTCACCTTGCGCCACCCGGGAACTCGCGCCCGGCGTCCGTGGTTCCTCATGCCCTGGAGTGACAGGGGTGAACCATGCGCACGAAGTCTCGTCCCAGCAAGCGCCGCCGGCCGTGCCGCCATCAGCCGCAGTACGAGACGGATTGGATGGGCCGGACCTACGTCGGGTGCTCCGTGTGCGGTTGCTGGAAGCTGCTCAAAACGACGCCCGCGCCGCCCGACCCGAGGCGATTGGCGGCCTGAGCCCATCTCGCCCATCGTCCCCCCTCTCCACATCGTGGAGAGGGGGTCAGGGGGTGAGGTCCCCTCTCCACATCGTGGAGGGGGGTCAGGGGGTGAGGACTATTCCCCGTACGGTATCCAGATGTTCTTCACCTGGGTCGCTTCCCGCAGGAACTCCCGCCCTTCCGCCTGTCGCGTATCCATCCAGTCCCTGCTGTGCCACTCCACCCATGTCCGCTTCATGTTGCCGGCGGACGCCCGCTCGATCTCCGCCCCCGCCGCGCGATTCCCGAAATACCACACGGCGTCCACGTCGTCGTGCTCGGCCAGCACCTTGACCAGCGCATCCTTCCCGCCGGTGACGATGTTCACCACGCCCTCCGGAACGTCGGAGGCTTCCAGCACCGTGTAGAGCTCTGTCGCCGCGCGGGGGTGGGGTTCCGACGGGATCACGATGACGGTGTCCCCGGTGGCGATCGCGGGCGCAACGAGCGAGACGAGGCCGAGCAACGGGTACTCGTCGGGGCAGCCGATCCCGATCACGCCGATCGGCTCGTTCATGGCGAGCGTCACGCCGCGGATCGGGGTGTCGTGCACCGCGCCGTCGTACTTGTCGGCCCACGCGGCGTAGGTGAAGAGCCGCGCCACGCAGGCGTCCAGCTCCCGGGTCGCGTCGTCCTGGCCCCGTCCGGTCATCGCGTCGATGGATGCCGCGAACTCGTTCCGTCGCGGCGCCAGGTTCTCGGCCACGTAGTAGAGGATCTGCCCGCGGCTGTGGCCGCTCGTGCGGGCCCACGCCTGCGCGGCGTGCGCCGCTTCGACGGCGTCCCGGATGTCCTTTCGGTTTCCCTCGCCGACTTCCCCGAGCGGCTTGCCGTCGGGCCCGAAGATCTGGCGTGCGTAGCCCTGATCGGGGCGGACCTGCTTGCCGCCGATGAACAACTTGTAGGTCCGGTCGATTGGTGGGAGGGCATCTCTGATAGGTGTCGGGTGTCGGGTGTCGGGGATCGGGTGGGTGCGCGAGACCGCCTCGGTCGTCCCCGACACCTGACCCCTGGCACGCGACACCTGCCGGTTCGGCTCCAGGTACTCCCACATCCCCTCCCGCCCCCCTTCGCGCCCGAACCCGGATTCGCGGTACCCCCCGAACCCCGACGCGGCGTCGAACAGGTTGGTGCAATTGATCCACACCACGCCGGCCTTGATCTTCGGCGCGACGTCGAGCCCATACGGCGTATTGTTGGCGAGCTCGACCGCTTCGGCAGGGGTGCGAAACGCCATCGACACGAGCACCGGCCCGAAGATCTCGACTTGCGCGATCGTCGCCGCGGGAGAGACGTTGGTGAAGAGCGTCGGCGGATAGAAGTAGCCTTCCGTGGGACAGGCCCACGACGGCTGCCACATCGTGGCGCCTTCTTCCACGCCCGTGGTCACGAGCCTGCGGATCCGCTCGAGCTGAACCGGGGCCACGATGGCGCCCATGTCGATCGCCTTGTCGAGCGGCGGCCCGACCCGGAGCTTCTCCATGCGCGCCCGGAGCTTCGTCGTCAGCCGCTCGGCGATTCCTTCGTGTATGAGCAGGCGGGATCCGGCGCAGCAGACCTGCCCCTGGTTGAACCAGATGGCGTCCACCACACCCTCGACGACGCTGTCGAGATCGGCGTCGTCGAACACGATGAACGGGCTCTTCCCCCCGAGCTCGAGCGACAGCTTTTTCCCGGAGCCCGCCGTCCGGCGCCGGATGATCCGCCCGACCTCGGTCGAGCCGGTGAACGCGATCTTGTCGACGTCTGAGTGCTGGACGATCAGCTCGCCCGTCCGGCCGTCGCCGGTCACCACGTTCAGCACGCCGGGCGGCAGCCCGGACTCGTGCGCGATTTGGGCGAGACACAGCGCCGTGAGCGGGGTGAACTCCGCGGGCTTCAGGACGATCGTGTTTCCCGCGGCGAGCGCCGGTGCGACCTTCCACGCCACCATGAGGAGCGGGAAGTTCCACGGGATGATCTGCCCCACCACGCCCACCGGGCGATAGCCCGCGAACTCGGCCTCGACCAGCTGCGCCCAGCCCGCGTGATGGGAGAAGTGCCGGGCGACGAGCGGGATATCGAGGTCGCGCGTCTCGCGGATCGACTTGCCGTTGTCCAGACTCTCGAGCACCGCGAGGAGCCGCGAGTGCTTCTGCACCGCGCGCGCCAGCGCGTACAGGTGGCGCGCCCGGGCGTGCCCGGGGAGCGTCGACCACGCGGGGAAGGCCCCGCGCGCCGCCGCGACCGCCGCTGCCACGTCCGCCTGGCCCGCCTGGGTCACGCGCGCGAGGAGCTGGGTCGTGGCGGGATTGATCACGTCGAACAGCTCGCCGCTCTCCCCCTTCACCCACCGCCCGCCGACGAACAGCGTGAACGTGCCCCCGTGCTGCGCGAGCCACTCGAGCGCCTGCTTGTCGCTCTCGGGCGCGGGTCCGTACTCCATCGTCTCGAAGACTTCAGATACGGTGGTCATATCATCGGGTGCCGGTGGGCCGCCGAGTAGCGCCCGGTCACAAAGTGCTCGAGCTGCCGCTCGATGTCGGTGAGCAGGCTCGAGGCGCCGAGCCGGAGCAGCTCCGCACGGAGCCAACGGTCGCCCAGCTCCTCCTTCATCAGAATCAGCCACTGCAGCGCCGCCTTGGCGGTGCGGATCCCTCCCGCGGGCTTGAAGCCGACCGCGTGGCCCGTCCGCTCATAGTAGTCGCGGATCATCCGGGTCATCACGACGCCGACCGGGAGCGTCGCGTTCACCGTCTCCTTGCCCGTAGACGTCTTGACGAAGTCCGCGCCGGCCATCATCGCCACCAGGCTCGCGCGAGCGACGTTGACCAGGGTCGCAAGGTCGCCGGTGCCCAGGATCACCTTCATGTGCGCCGTGCCGCACGCCTCGCGGAAGGCGCGCACCTCGTCGTACAGCGCTTGCCAGTCGCCCGCGAGCGCGTGCGCGCGCGTGATCACCACGTCGATCTCGCTCGCTCCGGCGGCGACCGAGGCTCTGATCTCGTCGATCCGTTGGGGCAGGGGACTGAGCCCCGCCGGGAACCCGGTCGAGACCGCCGCGACCGGGATGCCCGAGCCGCCGAGCGCCTCGACCGCGATCGGGACGAACGCGTGATAGACGCACACCGCGCCGACCCTGATGCCGAGCTGGGTCGCGCCCATCGCGTCGAGCAGGTCGCGTCGCACCGGGTGCTTCGCCTTGGCGCACAGCCGCAGCACGTTGCTCGGGGTGTCGTCGCCTTGCAGCGTGGTGAGGTCCATGCAGGTGATGGCGCGCAGCAGCCAGGCGGCCTGCCACTCCTGCTTGACGGTCCTGCGAGTGGGGATCGTGGCCGCGCGACGCTCCACGGCGCTCCGGTTTGCCCGCAGCGCGCGCACCAGCTCGAGGTCGAGCGGCATGCCGGGGTTGCGCTCGGGGCGGATGAAGATCCGGAGGGCTCGCTCGGAGGATTCGGCGGGAACGGCGGCTGCCCCGGGCTCGGCGGCGCTGTCGTATCTGCGCGTGGTCTCCATCTGTCACCAATCTAAGAGGTTCGAAGCTGGGCACAGGCTTGGTTTCGTCCGGCGATTGTGTGACACATCTGCAACAACTCGCCAGGGATCGGGCGCTATCGCTAACACACTAAGGGCATAGAAGTTGCCAACCCGAGGCGGTCATCGAACCGCCCTCCAACCTGAGCCGGAGGGCCAGGAGTAGCGAGCCATGGCCATCATCCGCGCCCGTTCCCGGGCGCTCAGTGTCTGGGCGCGTCCGAGCGCCGCCCTCCTCGCATGCTCGCTGTGTTTGTCGACCTGTAGCCGCGACGTGACTGCCCCCAGCCTGCCCACGCAGCTGGCGTTCACCGTGCAACCGGCGACCACAGCAGCCGGCCACCAGATCGCCCCGGCGGTGGTGACGGCGCAGGATGCCTTGGGCCATCCCGTACCGGCTTTTGCGGGCACTGTGACTGTGGCGATCACGGCAGGCACGGGCACGGGTGGAGCCGCCCTGTCGGGGACGACGACGGTGGCGGCGGTCAACGGGGTCGCCACCTTTTCGACCCTGAGCCTCGACAAGAGCGGCACGGGCTACACGCTCTCCGCCACGGCGTCCGGCTTAACAGGGGCCCCGAGCGCTGCCTTCGCGATCACCGCCGGATCGGCGACGCAGCTCGCCTTCACCACCCAGCCCAGCGCCGCGACGGGTGGCGTGACCATCACGCCGGTGGTGCAGGTCGCCGCGCAGGATGCGCTGGGCAACGTCGTGACGGGCTTCACGGGCAGCGTGACGGTGGGGATCACGGCCGGGACGGGACCGGATGGGGCGACGCTCGCCGGCGTGACGACGGTAGCGGCGGCCGGCGGGTTCGCCGTCTTCCCGAACCTCAGCATCGACAAGACCGGGACCGTGGAGAAGGGGACCGGCTACACCCTGTCAGCTACGGCCACGGGCTTCGCGGGGGCCATCAGCGACCCGTTCGACATCAAGGCCGGACACGCGACGCAGCTCGTGTTCACCGTGCAGCCGACGACCAAGACGGCGGGGGCTCACGTCGCGCCGCCGGTCCAGGTCGCCGCTTTGGATGCGGTGGGCAACGCCGTGCCGGCCTTCTCCGGCAACGTGACCGTGGCGATCGGGACGAATCCGGCTGGCGGTACCCTCTTCGGTTCCACGACCGTCGCGGCGGTTGGCGGGGTCGCGACCTTCTCCACGCTCAGCCTCGACAAGAGCGGGACGGGCTACGCGCTCTCGGCATCGGCCACCGGTCTGTCCGGAGCCACCAGCGCGGCGTTTGCCATCACGCCCGGACCGGCCACTCAGCTGGAGTTCACGGTGCAGCCCGGCATGACGACGGTGCAGGGGACCATCCAACCGGCCGTACGGGTCACGGCGCGGGACGCGCTGGGAAATTCGGCGACGGGCTTTCAAGGCAACGTGACCGTGGCGATCGGGACGAACCCCGCGGGCGCAACGCTGTCCGGGACGACCATGCTGGCGGCGATCGCCGGGGTCGCCACCTTCTACTCTCTTAGCATTGACCACGCGGGAAGTGGTTACACGCTGTCGGCTACGGCGGCCGGCCTCGCGGAAGCCGCGAGCGCGCCGTTCGACATCGTCCCGTCCATACCGATCCGGCTCGTGTTCACCGCGCAGCCCTCCACCGCGACGGCCGGGGGGACGGTTACGCCTGCAATCCAGGTGACCGCGCAGGATGCCTCGGGGAACGCCGTGCCGGCCTTCACTGGCGACGTGACGGTGGCGATCGGGGCGAATCCGGCGGGCGGCTCTCTGTTCGGCGCGACGACGCTGGCGGCGGTCGGCGGAGTCGTGACGGCGGCGGCTACCGGACTGACGGGGGCCACGAGCGCGCCCTTTGCCGTCGTCCCCGGAGCGGCGGCGCGGCTCGTATTCGCCGTGCAGCCCAGCACGGCGACGGCGCGAGCGATCATCACGCCCGAGGTCGAAGTGACCGCTCTGGATGGCTTCGGCAACACGGCGACGGGCTTCACGGGCAACGTGACCGTGGCGATCGGCACAAATCCGGCGGGCGGCGTCCTGTCAGGCACGACGACGGTGCCGACGGTCGCCGGCGTCGCGGCCTTCCTCACGCTCAGCATCGACAAGCCGGACAGCGGCTACACGCTGCTGGCCACGGCGACGGGCCCCACGGGGGCCACGAGCGCGCCGTTCGATATCACCGCCGCGCCGGCGGCCCGGCTGGTCTTCACGACGCCGCCGACCGACACGACGGCAGGGGCGACCATGAGGCCGGTGCAGCTCACGGCGAAGGATGCGCTCGGCAACACCGTGACGGGCTTTACCGGCAACGTGACGCTGACCATCACGGCCGGCACGGGCGCGAGCGGGGCCAGGCTCTTGGGCGCGACGACCGTGGCGGCGGTCGGCGGGGTGGCGACATTCTCCGCCCTCAGCATCGCGCAGAGCGCCAGTGGGTACACGCTCTCGGCCACCGGTACGGGCCTCGCGGGGACGACCAGTTCTCCGTTCACCATCACCGCAGGCCTGGCCACCCAGCTCGTCTTCACCGCGCAGCCGAGTGACGCCACGGCCGGGGCGACCATCACGCCGGCGGTGCGGGTCACGGCCCGGGACGCGCGGGGGAACGCCGTGCCCGGCTTCACGGGCAGCGTGACAGTGGCGATTGGGACGAACCCGGCGGGCGGCACGCTCTCCGGCACGACGACGCTGGCGGCGGTGGGCGGGGTGGCCAGCTTTTCCAATCTCAGCCTCGACCGGAGCGCGAGCGGCTACACGCTGTCGGCGATGGCCAGCGGTCTGACGGCGGCCACGAGCGCGCCCTTTACCGTCCTTGCCGGGGCGGCGACCCGGCTTGCCTTCACCGTCCAGCCCGGCGCGGCGACGGCGGGGGCGACGTTCGCGCCGGCGATCCGGGTGGCCGCGTTGGATGGCGGAGACAACGCCGTCCCGGGCTTCACGGGAACCGTGACGGTGGCCATCGTGACGAATCCGGCGGGCGGCACGCTCACCGGCGCCACCACGGTCGCGGCGGTTGCGGGGGTCGCGACTTTCTCCACGCTCAGCCTCGACAAGAGCGGGACGGGCTACACGCTTTCGGCTGCGGCGGCGGGCCTGGCGGGGGCCACGAGTGCGGCCTTTGCCATCACCCCCGGATCGGCGACCCACTTGGTGTTCACGGTCCAGCCTGCCACGGCGACCGCGGGGGGGACCATCAAGCCCGCCGTGCGGGTCACGGCGCGGGACGCGCTGGGCAACACGGCCACGGGCTTTGTGGGCAACGTGACCGTGGGCATCGGAACGAATCCCGCGGGCGGCACCTTGTCCGGGACGAGGACGTTCGCCGCGATTGCCGGCGTCGCCACCTTTCCCTCTCTCAACATCGACAACGTGGGGCGCGGCTACACGCTCTCGGCGTCGGCGGTCGCGGCTGGCCTCACGGGCGCCACGAGCGCGCCGTTCGATGTCATCGCCTCGACGGCGACCCAACTCCTGTTCACAGTGCAGCCGGCCGACTCGCAGACGGCAGGGGCCGTGATCGGGCCCGCGCTCCAGGTGACGGCGCAGGATGCGTCGGACAAGCAGGTGACGACCTTTGCGGGAAACGTGACGCTGGCGATCGAGCCTGGTACTGGCATCAGCGGGGCCACGCTCTCGGGGAGCACCACCGTGGCGGCGGTCGGCGGGGTCGCCACCTTCTCGGATCTGAGGATCGACAAGAGCGAGGCCTGGTACACGTTGGTGGCCACCGCCCCCGGTCTGGCGGCTGCTGGGACCTCGTTCAGGGTGTTCGCGGGAGCGGCGACCGCGCTCGTCTTCAGGGTGCAGCCCAGCACGGCGACCGTGGGGGCGACGATCACGCCCCCGATGGAGGTGACCGCGCGGGATGGCTTGGGCAACACGGCGACAGGCTTCACGGGCGACATGACCTTGGCGATCGGGACCAATCCTGCAGGGGGCATCCTGTCCGGCACGCCGACGCTGGCCGCCGTCGCCGGGGTCGCGACCTTCCGTAATGTGAGCATCGGCCGGGCAGGCGGCGGCTACACGCTGTCGGCCGCGGCCGCCGGCCTGGCGAGGGCCACGAGCGCTCCCTTCGACATCACGGCCGCGCGCGCGTCCCAGCTGGTCTTCACGGTGCAACCGACCAGCACGACGGCGGGCGCGACCATCAGTCCGGTCGTCGAGGTCACGGCGCGCGACGCTTCGGGCCAGACGGAGACGAGTTTCGCGGGGAATGTGACGCTGACGATCACGGCCGGGGCGGGCACCAGAGGAGCCACGCTGTCGGGCACGACGACGGTGGCGGCAAGCGCCGGGGTTGCGACGTTCCCCGCTCTCAAAATCGACCAGAGCGGGAGCGCGTACCGGCTGTCGGCCACGGCCACCGGTCTCGCGGGGACCACTAGTTCCTTCTTCACCATCAACGCCGGCGCGCCGACCCAACTCACGTTCACGCCGCAGCGGATCCCCGGGCAGATGGACGACCCCGTGCCCACAGCCGGGGTGACGATCACGCCGGCCATCCCCGTGGTCGCGCGGGATGCGCTGGGGAACCGCGTGGAGTCCTTCGCCGGCACCGTGACGGTGGCGATCGCGAAGAATCCCGGCGGCGGCACGCTCTCCGGCACGACGACGGTGGCCACGGTCGCGGGGGTGGCGGCCTTCAACGATTTGAGCATCGATCGTACCGGCACCGGCTACCAGTTGTCGGCGACCGCGAGCGGCTTGAGCTCGGCGACGAGCAATGGGTTCGTCGTTACGGCGGGGCCGGCCACCTACTTGCTGTTCACCGTGCAACCAAGTACCACGACCGCCGGGGGGACGTTCAAGCCGGCCCTGCGGGTGACGGCGTTCGATGCGCTCGGGAACCCGGCGACAGGGTTCGCCGGCAGTGTGACGCTAACCATCACTGCGGGGACGGGCACCGGCGGGGCCGCGCTCTCGGGCACGACCACGGTGGCGGCGGTCGACGGAGTTGCCGTCTTCCCCGCTCTTGGCATCGACCAGGCGGGCAGCGGCTATGTGCTCTCGGCCGCGGCGACCGGGCTGACGGCGGCCGCGAGCACCCCGTTCGACGTCCCCTAGCAGGCAGCGACAATGGCGTCCCTGGCCGCCATTCACTACAATACCGCTGCGCGTCTGTGCGTCTGCCTCGCGGGCCGCAGACCAGCCTTTCCCCGCGCCCGTAGCTCAGGTGGATAGAGCAGCAGCCTTCTAAGCTGTTGGTCGGAGGTTCGAATCCTCCCGGGCGCATCCCCCAAGGCGGGCCCGGTCTCGGGCTCTTGACAAGCATTCAA
>WNGF01010352.1_pt1 | contig 10542 bp, 13 predicted proteins | sample 5400641 | NCBI WGS metagenome assembly WNGF01 (sample SAMN13153371, study PRJNA577476) | soil metagenome | isolation source: 80 cm soil or saprolite under grassland replicate 2 | place: USA:California | collected 2016-06-15
CGAGCCCGAGCCTGCGGAGCTCGTCGTCTGGCACGAGTTCCTCGATCAGCGGAAAGAGCTGTCGCTCCTCAAGCCGGATGTGTGCGTCAAGCAGTTCCCCCGCCGCATCCAACGTCTCTCGATCGACGCTGCCGGCCGCCACGGCGATGTCGAGTGTGCGAGCGAACCCCTCAAGCTGCAGGTGTTGGAGGCGTGCCTGGCGGAGGGGAGCTGGCTGCGACGGGACGTGCCTGAGCAAAAGCGGGAAGAGCTCTTCTTCCTCATCGCGAAGGTGGACACGCTCGTCGTTCCTGAAGAACTCCACGAATTCCCTGGCCGCCGCCAGCCGAGCCGAAGCATCTCCGTCCGCGGCAGCACGGCGCAGCCGCACTGCCTGCACGAGTCCATCGTGATGGTCGCGCGAGAGCGGGACCAGGGCGGGGTGACGCTTCATGCCACGACTCTAATCAGAACGAGACGAACGGCGACGCGACTTTCACCACCACGATCGCCTTCAGGGCGAGCGACGGCTCGGGCGCGGCCAGCCACGACACGACCCACCTGCTCTGGAACGGTGTGCCGGACCCCAAGCGCCCGAACGCGCTCTTTCGAGCTGGCCAGACGGTCGCGACCCGACGCCGCTCGAAGCGACTGCTCACATAGGCCGCCGTGATCTCCTTGGCGGACTCACCACGAATACGAGGCCGCCTGAGTTTGCGAACCCTACGCGGTCCAGAAGCCGACGCGGCCCTCGCGTCGTGGGTCCAAGCGAGATCGGCTTCAGGGCCACCCAACCGGACGCGGGGGTTCGAACTGATCACTCACCAACCCGTAACCCGGACAGGTGCTAGTGTCGTCCTCGTTCTACGCAGGGTCCCCGGCGTACCAGTCGCACTGGCGCGGGTATCCCGTCGCGGTGGCTGGCACGCCGGCCGTTTGGGGGAGGACGAGCGCGACCGAAGGCGACGTTCAGAAGCTGGCTTCACGAGCACAGCTGGCGCGCCGTCTGCGGCTGTCTAAGCCCCGATTCCGTGTCACTTGATCGACAAGGAGGCTTGGGAGATGAAGATCATTGCAATCGTGCCAGCGGTCCTGGCAGCGGCGGTTCTGCTGATTGCGGCGACCTCGTCGGCGGCGACGGGCAACGTCGGCTTCGGCTTCAACGCGAGGGACATCAGCGGCTTCCCGACCGGTTCGGCCACGCTCACTGGCGGCGGCTCCTACAACCCCGTCACCGGCTTCGTCAATTCGGGTGGCGGCTTTCGCTGCACGAGCAACATCGGTCAGGGCCCGCTGGCGGGATGTCTCAGCGGCGAAGGCGTTCGCTGGGACACGGTCGAACTCCGGAGGAGCACGACCTTCAAATGCACGGGGTCAGCGGCGGAGCCCCTGAAGACCGCGACCACCAATGAGAACACGGTCGTACTCCTCGCAGACTTCTACCGCGCCGGTGACGGTATCGACGAGTCGTTCACCGCGCAGTTGATCGTCTCCGCCGACGACATTGCACCCGACATCGCAGGGACGCAGAACGTCTGGATTCAGGGCGTCGGCTGTGCCTCGGCGATCGCAAACTTCAGCTCCTGAAGACAACCTGACCTCTCAGCCCATTGTCGGTTGCCCCGCTCGACGCCATCGCCGGTGCGGAGCAACCACCGTCGAGATCGCGCGGCTGCAGGAGTTGGTCCGGGGAGGGGTGAAGGAACCCCTCCCCGGACCTCTGCTTAGCGGCGTGGGCCGTAGCCGCCGCCGTAGCCGCCGCCATAGCCGCCGGAATCGGAAGCGGTCGGCTCGACCGCGTGGCCGCTGGCCGCGACGACATCCCAGGCTGCGCCGAAGCTCATTAGGCCTTCGCCGGTCGTCTGGCCTGCTCTTGTGTCGGTGGTGAACGTGTAGAGCGGGTGACCTGCGTATGTCACCTGACGCTTGCCGTTGGTTCGCTTGGTCAGGCCGAGCAGGGAGGCATGCACGCCTCGTCCTGGCCGAGCTTTCGCGGTGCTGAGCAGCGGCGGCCAGTAGGTTGCGCAGGCTCCGTAGCAGGCGCTCCTGCCGTGCTTGTCCTTCTCGAACAGGTAGAGCGTGTGGCCGCGTGCGTCGACGAGAACGTTGCCGAGCGCCGTGTTTCTGAGCGCGACGAGGGCCCCTTTCGATGCGTGCAGAGGCGCTGCCGAGCTGCTGTCGCCGAAGGCGGCGGCGACGAGCGCCGCTCCGGACAATGCGGCCACAGCGATGAACAGTGTGATGTTGCGTTTCATTTTCAGCTCCTTGTTTTGGTTGTTGTGTGGATGTCGAGGGGCTTGCACGATGCTCACTGGTGCTCTACGGGACGAGCAAGCCGTCCACGAAGAGTTGGATTGCACCGGCGGTCAAGGCACGGGTGCCGACGGTGTCGGCGCCCGCGAGGGTGTTGATCTCGAGCCGGTCGTTCGCGACTTCCGGGTGGAGGATCTTGATCGTCGGGGCAAGACCGCTCACCTCCACGACGTCTGCGTCTCCGCTGACGTCGATCGTGTCGTCGCTGTTGGTGGCGTTGACGACGACGCGGTCGGGCTGGCCGTCGCCGGTGGCGCCGCCGAGGGTGCCTGCGAGGTCGACGTTGACGAGGTTGACGTCGGTGCCGGTCAGGTCGTTGACGGTGACACTGTCGGCACCACCGAGAGCATTGAAGTCCACCCGCTCGACGCCGGCCGTGTCCATCGTGATGTTGCCCTGGGCGCGGAAGAACCTGAGTCGGTTCCCGTTCGCCGACACATCGACCTGCTCGGAAACGTTGGCGCCGTTGAAGACCATCGCGTCGGCGCCCCCCTGGCCTTCGACAGTGTCGCTGCCGTCGCCGGGATCCCAGACGAAGGTGTCGTCGCCGGCACCCAGCAGCGCCAGGTCGTTGCCGCCGTTGCCGTCGATCGAGTCGTTCCCGCGCCCACCGCGCAGCGTTTCGATGCCCTTGCCACCGGCGATCGTGTCGCTTCCGTCTCCACCGTTAATCGTCGTCGGGATGCTGTCGGTGAAGACCCCGTTGCTTTCATCGATCCGCACGAGGTCGCCGCCAGCCCCGGAATTGATGGCGATCTTCGCAATTGCGGTGCGCTGGAAGGAGAAGTCGGCCGAGCCGTCGTCACCGACGTCGACCTGGAGAATGCCGGGCTCGCCGGCCTGCAGGCGAAGCGCGATCTTGTCACTCGCCTTGGTGCCCCTGATGCTCAGCACGCCGTGCTGGAGCTTCGGCTGCTTGAACTTCGCCGCCTTCGGCGGATACGGGGCCTTGTCGGCCTTGAGGGCCGGCGCGGCATTCGCCTGCTCGGCCACGATCCCGGCCCCGCCGAAGAGGGCGGCCACGACCACCGCCGAAGCCGCCAGCCACACTGGCCGCGCGGTGCGCGACCCTTTGAGTCGAACGAGGTTCTTCATGATCTTCCTTTCGGAGTAGTTGATCTCTCGTGCGCTAGAGACACCGGCGAAGCGGCGTCTATTCCCACAGCGGCGGATCGATGCTCCGCCGCGCCCACTGCCCGAAGGAGCTGGCCTGGGTGCTGCTCGACGCGGTCGGCGACAACGAGAGAAGGGTGTCCAAGGCTGAGAAGCAGGGTGTGGGTGCCGAAAACTCAGTTCCTCTGCAAATCAGCTCATTCGCAGAAGGCGAGCAGGGTTCTGGCACTTGCGGGGTCTGGGCTGCGGCAGACTAATGCGTTGATCGAAGCGTGCTCGTCGGACTCCAGCGCCGCCTGATCTACTTTCCCTTCCCGGCGCAGGTGCCACGGGCGGAGGCGGCGGTCGCCGGCGCACGGGAGGTGATGCTGCGGACGGTGGACGGCCTGGCGCTGGGCGCGTGGCTGGTCGAGGCCGGCGAGCCTGACCTTGGCGTGGCGGTGCTGGTGGCAAATGGAAACGCCGGCAACCGGTCGCTGCGAGCGCCGTTGGCGCGCGCACTGGCGAGCGCGGGCCTGGCGGTGTTGCTGTTCGACTACCGCGGCTACGGTGGCAACCCGGGGCGACCAAGCGAGCAGGGGCTCGCCCGCGATGTTCGCGCGGCCCACCGGTTTCTGATCGAAGAGGCCGAGCTAGCGCCGGCGCGCCTCTTGTACTACGGCGAGAGCCTTGGCTCGGCGGTGGTGACCGAGCTCGCGACCGAGCACCCGCCGGCCGGACTCGTACTTCGCTCGCCGTTCGTCGACCTCGCGTCGGTGGGACGGGTCCACTATCCATTCCTGCCCGTCAGGACGCTGCTTCGCGACCGCTACCCGCTCGCCGACCATCTCGCGGGCGTGAAGGTGCCGACGACGGTCGTGTACGGCTCCCGGGACTCGATCGTGCCGCCGGAGCAAAGCCGCGCGGTCGCGGCAGTGGCTGCCGGGGAGACGCGTGTCGTGGAGATCGCGGGCGCCGACCACAACGACCACGCCCTGCTTGAGGGGGAGAGGCTGATCGAGGCGGTCGTCGAGCTTGCCGAGCGGGTCTGCGAACCTCCCCGAACCAGGCGTGCTCGCGGCACACTTCGGCCATCACCGCCGCCGGCGTGACCGTCGCGTAGGTGGGTAGGCCGCCCGCCACCGTCGTCGATTCGAGTTTCCGGTCCACCCACACCTCGCCACCGGCATCCTGCTCGACGCAAACGTCATCCGCGCCCTCCTCGTTCCCGCCCTCATCTCGCTCTTCGGCAGCTGGAACTGGTGGCCACCGCATCCGCTCGCGCGGCTACTACGCGTGCCCGATCGAAACTGGCGATCGCAACAGCAGCACCACCTGTGACCCCCGGCGCGCTCCGACCAGCCAAAACGGCTCTGCTGGCGGGGAGAGCCAGTCGGCATGCCTGAACCTCACAGCGAGCCGCCGAACCCATGAATTCCCTGAGGGCATGCCACTCGCAGGCGAGCGCTCAAGCTTCGGTCTCGCCTTTCGCACTGACAATGATGGAGTCCCACCTGCTTCACCGGCGATCAGAATGGCCTCAGCATGATGCGCTCCTATGTCGTGACCGGCGGCGCGCGCGGGATCGGTCGAGCGATCGCAGCGCGGCTCGCAGCAGAGGGTCAGGTGGTGGTCGTTGACGTGGACGCCGAGGCGCTGGCGTGGACACGCGCGCATCCACAAATCGCGGCTGTGACCGGCGACGCCGGCGATGAAGCCGTCACGGGTCGCGCCGCCGATGCGGCTGAGGCTGCCGCTCCGCTCGCCGGCTGGGTGAACAATGCGGCCGTCTTCCGCGACGCGTCGCCTCACGACGTTCCGGCGACCGAGTTGTTGGAGTTGATAACGCTCAACCTCGCACTCGCGGTGACCGGCTGCGTGACCGCCGTTCGCCGCTTCCTCGCCAGCGGCAGCCCGGGCGCGATCGTCAACGTCTCCTCCCACCAGGCTCAGCGTCCCGTGCCGGGCTCGCTGCCTTACGCGACCGCCAAGGCGGCGATCGAGGGGCTCACGCGCGCGCTCGCCGTCGAATACGGGCCGCGCGGAATCCGCACCAACGCCGTCGCTCTGGGATCGATCGCGACCGAGCGGTACGAGGCGCTGCTCGCAGAACGGAAGGAGATCGACGCGCAGATGCGCAGCTTGCATCCACTTGGCCGCGTCGGCCGACCAGAGGAGGTGGCGGCGATCGTCGCTCACCTCCTCTCGCCCGAGGCGAGCTTCGTCAACGGCGCGATCGTGCCGGTGGACGGCGGACGCGCGGTGCTCGGCCACGACCCCGAGGCACACAGCGTCAGCTCCTAAACAACGCGACTCCGCGACCGGTCCCCGGCGCCGGACGGAGCGGGGTTGCATCGGCTCGCGTGGGATGCACTTATTCGACCTTCCTGCAAGTCACCTAGATTCGGCACGCGTTTGAGTTTGTGCACGCGGTTGCGGTCATCGCGTAGCGGTTGGCGAGGTCGTTGGTGCCGAGGTAGATGACGACGGTGTCGAGGGGTGCGTGCGAGTCGCGGCAGGGGGCAAGGTAGGTGAGTCCGTTCTTGCCGGGCGCGAGCGGGCTGTCGAGGGTGGTGGTGCGTCCGTTCAGCCCTTCCTCGACGACGTGCCAGTCCGCGCGGAGCGCGGCCTGGAGGCACCCCGGCCAGCGCAGCTCGCGGGGAAAGCGGCGTTGCCTGGCCGGGTCGAAGCCCCAGGTGTTCGAGTCGCCGTAGCAGAGCACCGTGCGCATCAGAGGCGCCGGTGCATGATGTGGAGGCCGACGTAGCCTTTGAGCGGGTGGTCGAACGCTTCGGGCACGGTGGCGAGGACGTCGAAGCCGAAGGAGCGCCAGAGTGCGACCGCGGCGGTGTTCGTCTCGGCGACGGCGTTGAACTGGATCGCGCGGTAGCCGTCGGCGCGGGCGCGCTCGAGCACGTGCGCGCAGAGCGCGCGCCCGATACCTCGCCCCTGGTGGTCGGGGTCGACCATGAAGCTGGCGGTCGCGATGTGCGCTCCGGGTCCGCCGTGGTTGGGCTCGCTCTCGGCGGTGCCGACGACCCTGCCCAGCTCGTCGACGGCGACGAAGGTGCGGCCGGGCGGCTCGTGGCACCAGCGCGTGCGAGCGTCCTGCTCGGGGATGTCGCGGTCCCAGGCGAACGTTTCGCCGGCGGCGACGATCGGACGCATGAAGCGCCAGATCGCCGGCCAGTCGTCGGCTGCCGCGGCCCTGATCCGTGTCTTCGTCATCTCGTGTCTCCCTCGTGTTCGGTTCCGACCTGTGCGGCGATGCCGTCGATGAGCCGGTCGAGCCCCCAGAGGAACTCGCCTTCGCTGCTGAGCTCGAGGCGTGCCTGCAGCTGTGCGGCGAGGCCCGGGTCGCCGGCGCGGATCGTGTCGAGGTAGGCGAGGAAGCGCTGGCGCCATGCCTCGCCGGCGAAGCCGCTGCGTTGGATGACCGCGTCCCAGGCGGCGGCACGCTGGGCGTGCCCGCTGACGTAGTTGTTGAGGGCGGCGAGGATCCGCACCTCCTCCTGCAGCTCGAGTCCGAGCGGGCGGAGGGCCGCTTGGGCGTGCTGGAAGTAGCGGGCGGTGTTGGGGCCGAGGCCGGGTTGGATCCCGAGGAGCCCGAGCCAGGAATGGCGGCGGGCGAGGAGCCAGACCCGATGGGCGATCTCGCGCAGGTCGGCGCGCCAGTCGCCGCTCGAGCGCTCGACTAGTTCAAGCTCGCCGAGGACCTCGTCGAACATGAGCTCGAACAGGTCGTTCTTGCTCTTCAGGTACCAGTAGAGCGAGTTGGTGCCCGCGCCCAGGCGGGCGGCGATGCGGCGCATCGAGAGCCCCTCGAGGCCATCGGCGTCGGCGACGTCGATCGCGGCGCGGACGATCCGCTCCCGGGAGAGCGGCGGCCGCCGCGCCTGCTCCTCCCGCTGCGGGCGCAACCAGATCAGGTCGAGCCCTGCGCCCGGCCCGGATTGTTGCTCGTCGTCCTTGACCATCAAAAACAGTGTACTATGATCGTCGGATGTACGAGACGCCTATGGCTTGACTAGAGAGAAGCTATCTAGTAAATTTGCCCCGATGAACGATAGTCGCGATCTTTCTAGTAAAGACATGTCTACGGCCCAGCCGAAGGCTGCGCAGCGCTCCTCACTCGGGCTGATCGTGCTCTGGCTCCTCTTCGAGGGCCCAAAGCACGTCTACCGGATGCAGAAGCTGCTCGAGCAGCAGGGCAAAGACCGGGTCGTCAACGTCCGCTCGCGCGCGAGCCTCTACCAGACGATCGAGCGGCTGATGCGGCTCGGGCTGGTCGAGGTGCAAGCGACCGTCCGCACCCCCGGCCTTCCCGACCGGATCGTGTACGTGATCACCGAGGCCGGCCGGGAGGCCGCGCGCGAGTGGCTGCGCGAGATGCTGCGCTCCACCGGCGGCGAGTTTCCCGACTTCATCGCCGCCGTCTCGGTGCTGTTCGGCCTCGCCCCCGAGGATGCACGAGCGCAGCTCGAGCTGCGGGCCGAGAAGCTGGCGGCCGAGCTGGCGGACGCCGAGGCACAGCTCGCCGGCAACCCGAACCTGCCCCGGCTGTTCCTGCTCGAAGAGGAGTACCGGCGCGCAGTCCTGGACGCCGAGCTTACCTGGCTGCGCGGCGTGATCGACGACCTGAGCGAGGGGCGGCTGACCTGGAGCGAGCAGTGGCTCCAAGAGGTTTTCACCGCCTTTCACCCCGACGAGGAAACCGAGGAGGAAACGAGATGACACCGACGATCGAAGCGCACGGCCTGGAAAAGCGCTTCCGCAAGACCCGCGCCCTTGACGGGCTCGACCTGGTCGCCGAGCCCGGACAGGTGACCGCCGTGCTCGGCCCAAACGGAGCCGGAAAGACGACCTTCGTCCGCGCCGTCGCGACCCTGCTCCGGCCGGACGCGGGCACGCTACGCGTCGCCGGCCACGACGTCGGCTGCGAGCCGCAGGCGGTCCGCCGGCTAATCGGCCTCGCCGGCCAATTCGCCGCGGTCGAACCTGCTATGAGCGGCCGCGAGAACCTCGAGATGGTCGCCCGCCTCTTCGGTCAAGACCGGCGCACGGCCAAGGCCAACGCCGCCGCCGTGCTCGCACAACTGGGCCTCGACGAGGCGGGCGACCGGCTGGTGCGCACCTACTCGGGCGGCATGCGCCGCCGGCTCGACCTCGGCGCCAGCCTCGTCGGCGCGCCGCGACTGCTGCTCCTCGACGAGCCCACCACCGGCCTCGACCCGCGCAGCCGGATCGAGCTCTGGGACGCGATCCGCACGCTCGTCCAGGCCGGCACCGACGTGCTCCTCACCACCCAGTACCTCGACGAGGCAGACCAACTTGCAGCCCAGATCGTGATCATCGACCACGGCCGCACGATCGCCCACGGCACCCCGGCCGAGCTCAAGCGCCGCGTCGGCGGCAACGTGATCGAGGTGCACGCCCGTCGCCACGACCAGCTCGCCACCATCGCCACGGCGCTCAGCGGGCTCGACCACGGCGGCGCCCAGATCGACGATCCCACCCGACGGGTCACCGTCGGCGTCGACTCCACACGCGACAGCTTGACGGCTGCGCTGGGCTCGGTCGAGGCCGCCGGCGTCCAGATCGACGACATCGCCCTCCGCCAGCCCACCCTCGACGAGGTCTTCCTCGCCCTCACCGGACAACCGATCGACAGCGACGACACGAGCCGAACACCCCAGGGCGCCGCCGCCTGACAGACACGAAAGGACTGATCGCTCCATGACCACCATCGCCTCACCACTCGAGCACCGCATCGACCGCCGGACGACGGGGCTCGCCTCGAGCACGCTCACGATCACGCGCCGGGCGGCGCTGCGCTACCTGCGCACGCCGCAGCTAATCGTGATGGCCACGCTGCAGATGTCGCTCTTCTTCCTCATCTACCGCTACATGTTCGGCGGCGCGATCCGCGCCGTCGGCTTCCCCTACGTCGACTACCTCGTCCCCGGCTTCATCGCCACCGGCGTGCTCTTCAGCGGCATCGGCGCCGCGGTCGCCACGGCCGAGGATCTCGAGCAGGGCTTCGTCGACCGGCTCCGCTCACTGCCGATCCCGCGCAGCGCCGTCCTCGCCGCCCGGGCGCTCGCCGACACCGCCATACTCACCCTCGCCTCCGCCGTCACCGTCGCGATCGCCTTCGCGGTCGGCTTCCGCCTCCACGGCAGCGCCCTCGACGGCTTGGCCGCCTTCGGGCTGGTCGTCGTCTTCGGCTTCGCGTTCGAGTGGGTGTTCATCACCCTCGGCCTGCTGGCCGGCAACGGCCAGGCCGCGCAGGGGATGGGGATGATCGTCTTCCCCCTCGCCTTCATCTCCAGCGCCTACGTCCCGGTCAGCTCAATGCCCGGCTGGCTGCAGGTCTTCGCCACGCACCAGCCACTGACCTACATGGTCGACGCCGTCCGCGCCCTCACCCTCGGGCCGCAAGCACACACCCTGCTCGGCCACCCCGGCTCCTACTACGTCGCCCGCGCCCTGCTCTGGGCGCTCGCCATCCTCACTGTCTCCGCCCCAATCGCCGTCGCCAGATACCGGCGCGGCTGAGACTCGACCCACGAAAGGAGGAACCACGATGACCTTGCTCGCCCTCAGCTGGCCCGTCGCGCTCGTCATAAGCGTCGCGATCGCCGCCGTCTGCCTGCTCGGCGCAATCGTGATCTGGCAGACGTTCGCGATCATCATCAGGGACGATCGCCAGAAAGAGCGGGAGCTTCGGCTCCGCCGACCCGAGCAGTGATCAACGAGGCTCGCGCGGAGCGAGCGGTCTCGAGTTCTTCCCCGCAGTTGCCCGGCGGGTTTGTCCGTCTCCATGATCCGCCGGGCCTCTGTTTCAATGAGCCGGCCCGTGGGGTGCACAAACGCGATCACGCTGCGAGTTCGTACTCATGGAGCAGCCCGCCGAGAAGGTCGCACCGCCGGACTTGAGGCGTGCGAGCTGCGACCGCGGGTGCAGGATCGATTGCGCCGCGGCTATCTGGTGGTCGGAGCTCGAGAGCTCGGTGGGGCCCGTGGGGTGCACAAACTCAGCCGGCATCCCGAACCCACTCGATTTGCAGGGAAGATCGATTAAATGCAGCCGACGCGCCGGCACCGCGGCACGTCGGCCTTCCGAGAACGTTTAGGTTCACAATCGAAATGTGCGGC
>WNGF01023111.1_pt1 | contig 10542 bp, 9 predicted proteins | sample 5400641 | NCBI WGS metagenome assembly WNGF01 (sample SAMN13153371, study PRJNA577476) | soil metagenome | isolation source: 80 cm soil or saprolite under grassland replicate 2 | place: USA:California | collected 2016-06-15
CGCGCAGCGCTGGGCGGACGCGCTGCTCGATGCCGGCGCGCTGTCGGTCGACGTCGCCGATTCCCACGCGGGCACGCCGGCTGAGACGCCTCTCTACGCCGAGCCGGGCGGGTCCGGAACGCCGTTCTGGCCCGTGAGCCGCCTGACTGCGCTCTTCAATACCGCGGTCGATGCCGAGGCCGCGCTCGCAAGCGCCGCCGCAGGCCTCGACGAATCGGTGCCGGTACATCGGCGCGCGGCGATCTCCGATATCGACTGGGTGCGCAAGATCCAGGCGCAGTTCGAGCCGATCCGCGTGACCGACCAGATGTGGATCGTTCCCTCCTGGCGTGAGCCGGTGGATACGCGCGCCATCAATATCGTGCTCGATCCGGGTCTTGCCTTCGGGACAGGCAGCCACCCGACGACGCTTTTGTGCCTGCGTTGGCTCGCGGCAAACGTCGAGCGCGGCGCGTCGGTGCTCGACTATGGGTGCGGGTCGGGCATCCTGGCGATCGCGGCGGCTAAACTGAGCGCAGGCGCGGTGACCGGTGTCGACGTCGATCCCCAGGCGATCGCGGCAAGCCGGGCAAACGCAGAGGCCAACGGTGTCGCGGCAGAATTCTGTTCGCCCGACGCCTTGCCCGTGTACGCGGTCGACATCGTCGTCGCGAATATACTCGCGAATCCTCTCGAGCTTCTCGCGCCGCTCTTGGCAGGACGCGTCCGGGCGGAGGGCCGTATCGTTCTCTCCGGCATTCTCGAGCCGCAGGCCGACCGCGTGGCCGCGGCGTATGCTCGATGGTTTAATATCGCGCCATGGGGGAGCGCGGACGGATGGACGGCGCTTGCGGGCGTGCGTTACACCGGCTGAGGGCCAAGCGCAATGCCGCGTCACATCGCAGCAGCTCTCGATGCGCGGCGGCCAAGTGCGCTGCGGCCATTGCCATACGGTATTCGACGGGCTCGCCGCCTTGCTCTCGCTTGCGCCGCGACCGCGCGACGAGCGCAACGAGCCCGAGTTTGACGAAGCGATGCTGGGGCCGCCCACGGTGACGCTGCGCAACGCGCATGCGCTGGAACCGGCACCGACGCCCGATGAGGCGGCCCCCGACGGCCGCGCGGGGCCCTCGATCGCAGCGGCGCTCGCGGATGCCGAAACGCGTGACAGCGCCGATGCGGAAGCCGATTATGCGGCGCGATTCTCGTGGCAGGAGAAGCCTGCGCGCCGCTGGCTGCCGGGATGGGTCTATGCGATAGCAGCGCCGCTGCTCATCCTGCTTCTCGCCGGGCAAGCGATGTTCCACTTCCGCGATTGGATCGCCGCGCACTGGCCCAGAACCCAGCCCGCATTGGTGAAGCTCTGCGCAGCTGCCGGCTGCGAAGTGCGACCTCTGCAGGAAATCAATGGGCTTTCGATCGAAGCGTCGGATCTGCAGGCGGACCCGGCGCACAAGGGCCTGCTGATCCTCTCGGCGACGATCCGAAACCGGATGCCCTACACGCTCGGGTATCCGTATCTCGAGCTGACGCTATCCGATATCCAGAAACAGACGCAGCAGGATATCGTCGTCGTGCGCCGCGCCTTCGCCCCCAAGGAATACGTCAGCGGCGCCGCCGATATCGACAGCGGCCTACCGCCGAACGCGGAGCTCAACGTGAAGCTGTTCATCGACGCCAGTGCGACCACGCAGGCGGGCTACCAGGTGTACCTGTTCTACCCTTAGAAAAGGGGCGACTTGCTTCAACCCTGAACCCAGGGCAAGCCGGCCTTTCGCCATCCGCCGAGCGTTCCGCGGTGGCCCTCCGCATCCTTGGGCCCCTCGAAGCCCTCGAGGACGTTGAACGCCATCGTGTAGCCTGCGGCGGCGGCCGCGCGTGCGGCGCTATCCGAGCGCTGCCCGCTGCGGCAAAAGAACAGCAAAGGTGCCTGCGGATCGTCGGCGACTGTCTTCAATTCATCGAGGAATGCCGGATTCCGGCTGCCGGCCGGATACGTCGTCCATTCGATCAAGATGCTTCCTGGCACACGGCCGACATAATCCCACTCGGGGCGCGTGCGGACATCGATTAAACGCGCATTTGGGAAGGCCTCGAGAAGCGCTTGGGCTTCGCCGGGTAAGACCGCACCATAGTAGGGCAACTCGTATTTGGCTCGACGCTCTTGCGCAGCAGCAAGCGCCGTTTCGCTAAGAGTCGTCATCACAATTTTCGGCTTAGGGGGCTGATTTCCGGCCGCTGGCCCGGCCATGCGCTGACTTTGGGGCGGGACGCGGCTTGCATTCGCAATGTTTCGGCCCTCAGTCACTAGCATACGCCAAGCGACCTGCAGCAAGTGCTCCCCGACGCACTACCGCGCAGCAGCGGACCGCCGACCCGCCCCATGCTGGTGCGCCGCCGGCACAAAAGCGACCCGCTCGCCCCGTGTCAGCGCGTCCAGGTTATGGCATAGTTTCTGCTCTTCGTTTTTCTGCGCAAAACGTCGCGTTATCGCGTCAAATCCCCTCGTAAAGCTTCGGTCTCGACAGGAGAAATGCATGGCTGCACCCGCCGATGTGCTCAAGACAATTAAGGATAAGGAAGTCAAGTTCGTCGACCTGCGCTTCACGGATACGCGCGGCAAGGAACAACACGTCCAGGTGCCGGCGAAGGTATTCACCCAGGACAAATTCGACAACGGCCATGCCTTCGACGGTTCGTCCATCGCCGGCTGGAAGGGGATCGAAGCGTCCGACATGCTGCTCTCGCCCGACCCGGATTCGGCGCGCATCGACCCGTTCACCGACGAGACGACGCTCAACATCACTTGCGACGTGATCGAACCGACCGACGGCAAGGGCTACGACCGCGATCCGCGCTCGCTTGCGAAGCGCGCCGAGGCGTATCTCAAATCCACCGGTCTCGGCGACACCGCGTATTTCGGCCCCGAGCCCGAGTTCTTCATCTTCGACTCGGTCACTTGGGGCGTCGACATGTCCGGCTGTTTCGTCAAGATCAAGTCGGAAGAAGCGCCGTGGTCATCGGGCGAGGAATACGAAGGCGGCAACATGGCGCATCGCGCCGCGGTCAAAGGCGGCTACTTTCCGGTGCCGCCGATCGACACCTTGCAGGACATCCGCAACGCGATCGCGCTCGCGCTCGAGGAGCAGGGCGTCGAAGTCGAGGTCTTCCATCATGAGGTTGCGGCGGCGGGACAGAACGAGATCGGCACCAAGTTCAACACGCTCGTGAAGCGCGCGGACTGGATGCAGATTCTCAAATACACCGTGCACATGGTGGCGCACACCTACGGCAAGACGGCGACCTTCATGCCCAAGCCGATCGTGGGAGACAACGGCTCGGGGATGCACGTGCATCAGTCGGTATGGAAGGGCGGGCAAAACCTGTTCGCGGGCAACGGTTACGCTGGACTGTCGGACCTCGCGCTGTACTATATCGGCGGGATCATCAAGCACACCAAGGCGCTCAACGCGATCACCAACCCGGGGACCAACTCCTACAAGCGCTTGGTGCCGGGGTTCGAGGCGCCGATCAATCTTGCTTATTCGGCGCGCAATCGTTCGGCCGCGTGCCGCATCCCCTACGTCAGCAACCCGAAGGGACGCCGCGTCGAGGTGCGCTTCCCCGATCCGACGACCAATCCGTATCTCGCCTTCGCGGCGATGCTCATGGCGGGCCTGGATGGGGTGCAGAACAAGATGCATCCCGGCGATCCATTGGACAAGAACCTGTACGACCTCGAGCCTGAGGAGGCAGCCAAGGTTCCACATCCCTGCGCATCGCTCGAAGAGGCTCTCGAGAATCTCGACCACGATCGCGAATTTCTGACCCGCGGCGGAGTGTTTTCGAACGACATGCTCGATGCTTATATCGCACTCAAGGAGGAGGAAGTTACTCGCTTCAGGATGACGACCCATCCGATCGAGTTCGAGATGTATTACAGCCTGTAAGTCATCTCCATCGGGGTTGGAACGTTAGATGTGGGGGCGGGCCGGCGACGGCCCGCCCCCGTCATTTGATACACTGCGCCGCTATGCCGCGACCCCTCGGACCCTTCGCCTTCGCGTGGTGCGTGCGCGCCATCGCTTGGTGCGTGCCGCTCGCGCTTGCCGCGCCGGCCATGGCGGACATCTGCAAATATGTGGACCGCGACGGGAATCTGCATTACACCAATGTCGCGCCGGAGAAAGGTTGGAAGAAACTTTCTTGCGGAGTAGGCGGATCGACGGCGCCGGGCGAAAAGGGAGCGAAATCCGCGCCGGGGCCGGCCGGCTTTCCCAAGGTCGACACCGGCACGCAGAAAGGTCGCGACGACCTGCGGCGCAAGGTATTGACCGAAGAGCTCGCGACCGAGGAGAAGCTTCTCGCCGAAGCGCGCGTCGCGTACGCCGGCGGTGCGCCGCCGGCGCTGCCCGAGGAGAGGGAGGTCCCACAGAAATACGCCGAGCGCCTCGCCAAGCTGAGACAAGGGGTCGTTCTTCACGAAAAGAACATCGAGGCGCTGAAGAAGGAGCTCGCCGCGACGCGATAGCCCGATATGTCATCTCCTGCGGGCGCGGAACTTGCTAAGCACTTGGTAAGATTGCCGCTGGAATCCAGCGACACCGCATGCCCGTCCATCCGTTCTCCTTGGCCGCCGACGACCCGCCGGGACCCTACCCCGGGCTCGAACTGCTCGCGACCGCGGTGCTACTGCTCGACGAGAAGCTCGAGGTCGACGCGGCCGACGTCACGCTGTTGCTCGAATTTCGCCACATCGACCAGCAGCTCAAGATTGCGCGCGAGGAACGACTGCTCGAACAGCAACAGGCGAACCGCGAGCTCATTCGGAGTCTCGCCCACGAGATCAAGAATCCGCTCGGCGGCATCCGCGGCGCCGCGCAGCTTCTCGAGCGCGAGCTGGATCGCCCGCCGCTGATCGAATACACGCAAGTGATCATCGGCGAGGCGGACCGACTGCAAACGCTGGTCAATCGGCTCTTGACGCCGCATCGCCTGCCGTCGTACCGGCGCACCAATATCCACGAGCTTCTGGCCCGGGTTGCCAGCGTCGTGCAGGCGGAGTTTCCCGACATCGTCGTCCATTCCGACTTCGACATCAGTCTGCCGGAATTCGAGGCGGACCCGGAGCAATTGATGCAAGCGCTGCTTAACGTCGTCAGAAATGCCGCGCAGGCGTTGCAAGGCGTTGCGGGAACGCGCGAAATACGCTTGAAGACGCGCGTTGCGCGCAGCGTCACGCTGGTGAAGCGGCGCTTCCGGCTCGCGCTCGCGGTTTCGGTCGAGGATAACGGGCCCGGCGTACCGGAAGAACTGCGCGACCGGATCTTTTATCCGCTGGTATCCGGCCGCGAAGGCGGCAGCGGCCTGGGCCTTACCATCGCGCAGACGTTCGTGGCGCAGCACAACGGTACGATCGAATGCGAAAGCGTCCCCGGATGCACCGTATTCACGATCCTCCTGCCGCTGGAATTCAACCGTCCCGGCGCGTAGAGTGGGGGCAGAGCATGCGCGCCTATGACGACCGTCAACCCTCCCGAGGTCAGCTCGTGAAGCCTGTCTGGATCGTCGACGACGACCGGTCGATCCGGTGGGTTCTCGAAAAGGCGCTGGCGCGCGAAGGCATCGCGTACAAGACATTTGCCTCGGCGTACGAGGTGCTGCAGGCACTGCAGCAGAGCCAGCCGCAGGTCCTAGTTTCCGACATCCGCATGCCCGGCGAGTCCGGCCTGACGTTGCTCAACAACATACGGGAGCGCTTCCCACAGGTCCCGGTGATCATCATGACCGCGTACTCGGACCTCGACAGCGCTGTCGCGGCGTTTCAGGGCGGGGCCTTCGAGTATCTGCCCAAGCCTTTCGACGTCGATCACGCGATCGCGTTGATCCGGCGCGCCAGCGCCGAGACCCCGGCGGCGGCCGCGGCTGCGTCCGCTATCGGTGAAACGCCCGAGATGCTCGGCCAGGCTCCGGCGATGCAGGAAGTCTTTCGCGCCATCGGCCGGCTTTCGCAGTCGAACGTGACGGTATTGATCACCGGCGAGTCGGGTACGGGTAAGGAGCTGGTCGCGCGCGCCCTGCACCGGCACAGCCCTCGCGTCGGAGGACCGTTCGTCGCCATCAACACCGCCGCGATCCCGAAAGACCTCCTCGAGTCCGAGCTGTTCGGACACGAGCGCGGTGCGTTCACCGGCGCGCAGAACGCGCGCCGCGGCCGCTTCGAGCAGGCCGAGGGCGGCACGCTGTTCTTGGACGAGATCGGCGACATGCCGCCGGACCTTCAGGTACGGCTGCTGCGGGTGCTGTCGGATGGCGAGTACTACCGCGTCGGCGGCCACGCGCCGCTCAAATCGAACGTGCGCATCATCGCCGCAACGCACCAGAATCTCGACGAACGGGTGCGGCAGGGGCTGTTTCGCGAGGACCTGCTGCATCGTCTGAACGTCGTCCGCCTGCGGCTGCCGCCGCTGCGCGAACGCGGGGACGACATCGCTCCGCTGGCCCGCCATTTCCTGCAGAAAAGCGCGCGTGATCTCGCTGTCGAGCCGAAGGTCCTGTCCGAGGCGGCGCTGCGCGTGCTGTCGACGTTTGCGTTTCCCGGCAACGTCCGCCAGCTCGAGAACATCTGCCACTGGCTGACGGTGATGGCGCCGGGTCTGCGCATCGACGCGGCCGATCTGCCGCCCGAGCTCCGCGCGGATGCCGGCGCGGGCGCCGAGAACGACGGCGACTGGCAGCAGGCGCTCGATCGCGAACTCGCGCAGGCGCTTGCGCGCGGCGAGCGCGCCGTCGGCGAGCGCCTCGAAAAGGAGTTCGAGAAGACGCTGATCCTGCGCGCGCTGCAGCACACCGGCGGCCACCGGATGGAAGCCGCGCAGTGGCTGGGCTGGGGCCGCAACACACTGACGCGCAAGATTCAGGAGCTCAAGCTCGATCCGGACAAGCGGTGATTGTCGCGCGTGCCGCGAGGACGCTATCGGCTCATCGGGAAGCCCGCCAGCCGCCAGTGTCTAGCGGCGAAGCGGTTAAAGCGCGAGTTCGACGACGACCGGCGCGTGATCCGAGGGCTTCGCGCCCTTGCGTGCCTGCCGATCGATGCGGCAGGACGTACACGATGCGGCGAGGGCGTGAGACAGCAGGATGTGGTCGATGCGCAGTCCGTGGTTTTTCGGGAACGCGAGCTGCCGGTAATCCCACCAGCTGAACGTTTTCTCCGGCTGGTCGAACAGCCGGAATGCGTCCCTGAGCCCAAGCGCGAGCCAATCGCGAAACGGGGCACGTTCCGCGTCGGAGCACAGCACTTGACCTCGCCACAGGTCGGGATCGTGCACGTCGCGATCTTCCGGCGCGATATTCATATCGCCGACGATCGCAACTCGCGGATATCGCTCGAGCTCGCTGCGAACGTAAGCGGTTGCCGCCTCAAGCCAGCGCAGCTTGTACTGATACTTGTCGGATCCGACCGACTGGCCGTTGGGCACGTAAAAGCATACGAAGCGGATGTCACCGATGGTCGCGGCGAGAACGCGCTTGTGGTCGTCAGGAAACTCCGGCATGTCGGGACACACTTCGGCTGCGCGCACTCGCGACAGGATGGCGACGCCGTTGTATGTGCGCTGTCCATAGAAGATCGCCTCGTATCCCGCGGCGGCAATCTCCATGGCCGGAAAGCGGGCATCCTCGAGCTTGGTCTCCTGCAGACCGACGATGTCGGGCTGGTTGGCGGCGAGCCAGTCGAGCAACCGCGGGAGCCGGATGTTGAGCGAGTTGACGTTCCAGGAGGCGAGCTTCACGTTCTGGTCATCGATTCGTTCAATGCGTGCTGCCCATCATGCGGTCGGGAAGCCAGGTGGCGATGTCCGGGAACACGCAAAGGATGACGATGGCGAGCATCATGCAGATCACATAGGGGATCGTGCCCCACATGATGCGTGTCACCGGCACATCGGGAGCGATCGAGCTGACGATGTAGATGTTGAGGCCAACGGGGGGATGGATGAGCCCGATCTCCATGTTGATGGTGAGGATGACGCCGAACCATACCGGGTCGAAGCCGGCCGCCTTGATGATGGGATAGAGGATCGGCGCGGTCATCAGGATGATCGCCGCCGGTGGAATGAAAAAGCCGCAGACGAGCAGGAATAAGTTGATCATCCCCATCAGCACCCAGCGGTTGAAGTGCGCGTCCGCGATTGCCTGGGCCAGTGTCTGCGTGAGGTAAAGCGACGTGAGCATGTAGCCGAACAATACGGCGGCGGCGATGATCATCAGAATCATGACCGACTCGCGCGTCGTATCGCGCAGGATCACCCACCACTGCAGCGGCCGCCACATCCGATAGATCATGACCGCGAGCACGAGGCACAGCGCGGCTCCCACGCCCGCGGCCTCCGATGGCGTCGCCACGCCGCCGTAGAGCACGTACATCACGCCGATGATGATGGCCAGGAACGGCGCCACCTTCGGAATCGACTGGAATTTCTCCTTCCAGCTGTAGCGAAAATGCGCAGCATGGGCGCGGAATCCCCGCTTCCAGATGATGAACAGCGTCCATAGCATGAACAGCCCGGTGAGCATCACGCCCGGCAAGACTCCGGCGAGAAACAGGCGCCCGATCGACGTTTCCGTGGCGATCCCATAGAGAATAAAAGTGATCGACGGCGGAATCAGGATCCCGAGCGTGCCGCCGGCGCAAATCGATCCGGTCGCGATGTCGTCGGGATAGCCGCGCCGCCGCATCTCGGGGATGCCCATCTTGCCGATGGCGGCGCAGCATGCGGGCGAGGAGCCGGTGAGCGCGGCGAAGAGTGCGCAGGCACCGAGATTGGAGATCACGAGACCCCCCGGCACTCTATAGAGCCAGCGGTCGAGCGCTTCGTACAAGTCCTTGCCCGCGGGAGAGGACCCGATCGCTGCTCCCATCATCACGAACATGGGAATCGACACGAGCGTGAAGTCGTGCAAGCCGCCATAGATGGTCTCGGCCACGACGTGCAGCGCGTCGAATCCCTGGAAGAGCAGGATGAAGCCGATCGAGATCGCGCCCAGGCCGAAGGCGACCGGTGCGCCCGAGAGCAGCACGACCAGGGTAATGACCAGGACGATGGCGCCCTGCGTGGTAGGACTCACTTAGCGCGCTCCGTCCTGATGCCGAAGGGCGGCTCGCGGCCGGCGATCAGGTTCAGCAAGTCGGCAAGACATTGCAGCGTCAGGATGCCGAGGCCGATCGGCATCGAGGCATACGGAATCCACAGCCGCGCCCGCCACATCGTGTCGGAGACCCACTTGTGATCCCAGGCCTCCTGCCAGAACTGGAAAGTAAGAACCGCCATCGTCACGCAGAAGGCGAGCGACAGAACGGACGCGAACAGCGCAAACCAGAGGCGCTTGCGCGGACTCAAGTAGTGCGGAAGCACGTCGACGTTGACGTGGCCGCGCAGCATCAGCACATACGGGCTCCCGATGAACGTGGCGGCGACCAGGCTGTAGGTGACGAAGTCGGTCTGCCAGATCGTGTTCATGTTGAGCGCGTAGCGCACGAACACCATCTCGCATACAACGATGACGCTGCAACCGATCAGCGCGGCAGCGACGTAGCCGCAGAGCTTGGACAATAACCTGACACCGCGAACGAAGGCTTCCATGCGCGAGAGCCGGTGTTCCTTCTGAAAGCGGCAGATCGGCGGAAGGGTAACGCCTCCCGCCGGCAGGGAAGGTCTTTCGTTACTTGACGCTCAGTGCGTCGTCGATGAGTTGCTTGCCGTCCGGCACTTCCTTGGCGAATTCGGCGTACGAGCTCTGCTTGGCCACGTTGACCCAGGCGTCGTACTCGGCGGGCGTAAGGGTAATGACGTCGACCTTGTGCTCCTTGAAAATCTTGACCATCTCGTCGTCGAGACCCTTGGCTTCCTTGGAGAAATAGTCCTGCGCTTTCTTGCCGGCCTTGAGCAGGACGTCCTGCTGCTTCTTGTCGAGCTTATCGAAGCTCTTCTTCGACATGAGCACAGGTTCATACATGAACCACAGTGCATTTTCGCCGGGCGCAGTGATGCACTTGACCTGCTCGTAAATGCGGAACGAGACGAAGCTGCCGGAGCTGGTATCGGTCGCTTCGGCGACGCCGGTCTGCAGCGCGTTGTAGACCTCGTTGCTGGGAATCGAAACGATGGATGCGCCGGCCGCCTGCCACATCGCGGCGAACGTCGGCCCCGCGGAGCGGATCTTGACTCCCTTGATATCGGCCGGGGTGCGGATGCAGGATTTTTTCGATGCGACCGCGCCGGCGAGCCACGCATCCGACAACACGATGACGCCTGCCTTCTCGATCTTGGAGCGGATCTCCTTCATGAACTTGGAATCGTTGAGCCGCGCGGCGCGCTCGTGGCTGCGCACCAGACCGGGCATCAGCGTGGCGCCGAAGGCACGTTCCTTGCCGCTCGCATAGTCGAGCGGAAACGACGAGATATCCAGTTGGCCGTTCACCAGCGCGTTCCACTGCTCGTTCGGCTTAAACAAGGAGGCGCCGGGATAAACCTGGATGTCGAGATCCACGCCTGCCGCTTT
>WNGF01027064.1_pt1 | contig 10541 bp, 7 predicted proteins | sample 5400641 | NCBI WGS metagenome assembly WNGF01 (sample SAMN13153371, study PRJNA577476) | soil metagenome | isolation source: 80 cm soil or saprolite under grassland replicate 2 | place: USA:California | collected 2016-06-15
CAACTCCGGCGACCTGGCCGATCTGGCCGCCGCGGTGGACATCGTATGGCGGGACCGGATCGCCCCGCCGGAGTGACCCAGAGCCAAGCCTGGGGCGAACCCTGGGGCAAGCCTGGACCCAACCCGGAGCGAACCCTGGAGCGAGCCTGGACCCAATCCGGAGCGAACCCCCGGAGCGAACCCTGGACCCAACCCGGAGCGAACCCCCGGAGCGAACCCTGGAGCGAGCCTGGACCCAATCCGGAGCGAACCCCGGAGCGAGCCTGGAGCGAGCCCTGGAGCGAGCCTGGAGCCAACTCGGAGCGAGCCCCTGGAGCAAACCTGGACCCAATCCGGAGCGAGCCCTGGAGCGAACCCTGGAGCCAGCCTGGAGCCAACCAGGAGCCAACCCGGAGCCAACCAGGAGCCAACCCGGAGCCAACCGGAGTGGAGCGAGCCTGGAACGACATACCGTCCGGTCGGTATGCTGCCCGGAACGGCAGCCGGCCAGGAGGACCGATGGACTTCGCGTACGACGACCGCACCGAGGCGCTCCGCGAGCAGCTTCTGTCCTTCATGGACAGCCACGTCTACCCGGCCGAGCCGGTGTTCGCCGAGCAGGTGGCCGCCGGGCCGCCGTGGCACTCGCCGCCCATCCTGGAGGAGCTCAAGGCGGAGGCCCGCAGCCGCGGCCTGTGGAACCTGTTCCTGCCCGACGCCGAGCACGGCGCGGGCCTGACCAACCTGCAGTACGCCCCGCTGGCGGAGATCACCGGACACAGCCCGACGATCGCCCCCGAGGCGCTGAACTGCGCCGCGCCGGACACCGGCAACATGGAGGTGCTGGCGATGTTCGGCAGCGAGGCACAGAAGAAGCAGTGGCTGGACCCGCTGCTGGCCGGCGAGATCCGGTCCGCGTTCTGCATGACCGAGCCGGACGTGGCGTCCTCCGACGCGACCAACATCTCCACCCGAATCGAGCGCGACGGCGACGACTACGTGATCAACGGCCGCAAGTGGTGGTCCTCCGGGGCGATGCGGCCGCAGTGCGCGATCTTCATCGTGATGGGCAAGACCGACCCGAACGCCGACCGGCACACCCAGCAGAGCATGATCCTGGTCCCGCGTGACACCCCAGGGGTGACCGTCGAGCGCGGCATGACGGTCTTCGGGTACGACGACGGCCCGCACGGAGGCCACGCCGAGGTGGAGTTCGCCGACGTCCGGGTGCCTGCGGAGAATCTCATCGCCAGCGAGGGCGCCGGGTTCTACATCGCCCAGGCGCGGCTCGGCCCGGGCCGGATCCACCACTGCATGCGGCTGATCGGGATGGCCGAGCGCGCGCTGGAGCTGACCTGCCGGCGGGCCAACCAGCGGGTTGCGTTCGGCCGGCCGCTGGCCGAGCAGGGCGTGGTCCGGGAGTGGGTGGCCGAGGCGCGGGTGCGGATCGAGCTGGCGCGGCTGCTGGTGCTCAAAACCGCCTGGCTGATGGACACGGTCGGCAACAAGGGCGCCCACGCCGAGATCCAGGCCATCAAGATCAACACTCCGCGGATGGCGGAGTGGGTGCTGGACAAGGCGATCCAGACGCACGGCGCCGGGGGAGTGAGCCAGGACTTCCCGCTGGCCAGCCTGTGGAGCCACGCCCGTACCCTCCGGCTGGCCGACGGCCCTGACGAGGTGCACCTGGCCTCCCTCGGCCGCCGCGAGCTCCGCCGCCACGAGGAGCCAGGAGGAGCATGAGCCGCCCGGGAGGAGCATGAGCCGCCGGGGAGGAGCATGAGCCGCCCGGAGGAGCGGGGGCCTGATTGGGCTAGACCTCAGCTAGATCCCTCGTGTTCTGGTCCAGCCTCGCCCGCCCCCGGCTCCGAGTCCCCGGCTCGTGCCCCCCGGCTCGTGCTCTCCCGGCTTGTGCTGCCCGGCTTGTGCTGCCCGGCTTGTGCTCCCCGGCTCGGTCCCCGGCTCAGTCCCGGCTCAGAGTCCTGGGCCCGTGCTCGGCACGGACTCCTTTGCCCCCCCGGGCCAAAACCCGTGATCGTCGCCGGGGAACGACGGCTGGAGGCGGGGAAACCCGGCGATGATCATCGGCCCGGGATCGGACCCGGTCGGTACCGCATCCACCTCGTACGGCACGGCGCTAGCTGGGCTAGCTGGGGGTTAGCTGCGCAGCGCCGCCTGGTACGCGCGCTCGTAGCCGGCGGCCATCGCGGCGGTGGAGAACTGCTCCTCCACCCGCCGCCGGCAGGCGTGCCGGTCGAGGTCGCCGGCCTTGGTCAGCGCCTCGGGCAGCTCCGCCGGGTCGTCCAACACGTACCCGGTCACGCCGTGCTCGACGATCTCCGGGATCGCGCCGCGGCGCAGCGTGACCACCGGCGTGCCGCAGGCCATCGCCTCGATGAGCACCATCCCGAACGGCTCCTCCCAGCGCACCGGCAGCAGCAGGCAGCGCGCCCGGGACAGCAGGTCGCCGACCGCATCCCGGTCGGCGTCCAGCACCAGCCGGACGCCGTCGGTCAGGTGCGGCCGGATCTCGCTGTCGAGGTACGCCTCCTCGGCCGACTCGCTGCACTTGCCCGCCAGCACCAGGTGCACCCCTGCCTCGCGAGCCGCATGCACCGCCAGGTTCGGGCCCTTCTCCGGGGTGAACCGGCCGAGCCAGACGACGAAATCGTCCTTCTCCGCGTGGAACGGGTACCGGCCCGGATCCAGCCCGTTGTGGACGGTGGCGACCCAGGACAGGTCAGGCCGGTGCGACCGCTGCGACTGCGAGATCGCCACCAGGCGCACCGAGTCGCCGAGGTACTCGTAGTACTCGCCCTCCTCCCCCTCGACCGGGCTGTGCACGGTCACCACCGTGGGCGCCGGGCGCGATCCGGCGGACAGCGGGCCGGACAGCGTGTGGTCGTGCACGACGTCCACGTCCAGATCCGCGATCAGCCGGTTCGCCCGGCTCAGGTGCACCACCTCCGGCAGGGGGTCGGAGCCCAGCCGGTCGGACTGCGGCCGGTCGTAGGTGCGCAGCTGGTGGGCGCGGGTGCCGTTGCGGCCGGCCGAGATCAGCGTCACCTTGTGGCCCCGGTCGACCAGCCCGTCGCTCAGGTCGGCGCACATCGCCTCGATCCCGCCGTAACCGGTCGGCGGAATCTCGTACCACGGGGGCGCGATCATGGCGATGTGCATGGGGGCTCCTTTCCGACCCCCTACTGGTCCCCCGTTCGTGGATCGGCAACCGTCACCCCGGGCGGCAGTCCGGTTACCACCGGTGCCCGGCCGTTCTCGACCAGGACGTCGATCCGGTGGCCGGCCAGCGGCATCCGGCGGATCTCCACCCGGCCGATCCCGTCCGGCAGCACCGGGGCGCAGGCCACCCGGCCGGCGGGCACGTCCGGGTCGAGGCGCAGCAGCGAGCGCAGGATCAGCAGCGGCGCCGCGGCGGCCCACGCCTGCGGCGAGCAGGCGCTGGGGTACGGCACCGGGTGGCCGAACTCGTCCCGGTCGAACCCGCAGAACAGCTCGGGCAGCCGGCCGCCCAGCCGGTCGGAGGCCTCCAGCAGGCTCAGCGCCAGCCGCTGCCCGGCGGCGACCTCGCCGTAGCGGAGCAGCCCGGCCACGCAGATCGCGGTGTCGTGCGGCCACACCGAGCCGTTGTGGTAGCTGGCCGGGTTGTAGCGGGCCGCCGAGCTCGTCAGCGTGCGTACCCCCCAGCCGGTGAACATCTCCGGCGCGGTCAGTGCCTCGGACACGCTGCGGGCGCAGGACGGGTCGATAATGCCGGCCCACAGGCAGTGGCCGAGGTTGGAGGCCAGCGCGTCCACCGGCCGCTTGTCCCGGTCCAGGGCGAGCGCGAAGTACCCGCGGTCCGGCAGCCAGAAGCGCTGGTGGAACACCGTCCTGATCTGCGCCGCCCGCTGCCGGCAACGGTCCGCGGTGGCCGGGTCGCCGTCCACCTCGGCGATCCGGGCCCGGGCCAGGTGCGCGGCGTAGACGTACGCCTGCACCTCGGCCACCGCGATCGGGGGCTCCGCCAGCCGCCCGTTGGCGAACGAGATCGCGTCCCAGGAGTCCTTCCAGCCCTGGTTGGCCAGGCCGCGGTCGGTGGCCCGCTGGTACTCCACCAGCCCGTCCCCGTCCCGGTCGCCGTACTCCTCGACCCAGACCAGCGCCCGGTCGGCGTGCGGCAACAGGTGGCGGACCCGGTCGCCGAACCCCCACCGGTACAGCTCGCCGAGCAGCATGACGAACAGCGGCGTGGCGTCGGCGGTGCCGTAGTAGACGAACTGCTCGCCCGGCGTGTTGGCGCCCATCGAGCCATGCCGCACCTCGTGCAGGATGCGGCCCGGCTGTTCCTCGGTGACCGGGTCCTCGTGAGTGCCCTGCAGCCGGGCCAGCAGCTCCAGGGTGCCGATCGCGAGCTGCGGGTCGAGCGGGAGGGCCATCCAGGCGGTGAGCAGCGAGTCGCGGCCGAACAGGGTCATGAACCACGGCGCCCCGGCGGCCACCGCGGTCAGGTCCGAGGGCTGCTGGTCGAAGATCTGCAGCGCGCCGAGGTCCACCCCGGCCTGCCGGACGGCCTGGGCAAGCGGTGCGTGGTCGGTGGTCAGCCGCGGCGTCTCCCGCCGCCACCGGCCCAGGCGCAGGGCCGGGGTCGACTCGGCGACCGGTTCGCCGCAGCGCAGCCGGGGGGCCAGCGCCGCGCCGCCCTCGACCGGGGCCACCTCCAGGCAGAAGGCCGACGTCGCCCGCGGCGGGATGACCATGCGCAGCGTCAGCGACTCCGGCCCGATCACCGGGTCGGCCCGCAGGCACGTCACCCGCACGCCCATGGCGTCCTCCGCGCCGCCGACCAGCAACCCGCCGTCGGCCCGGACCCCCGGCCGGTCGCTGGCCGCCACCCTGCCCTCCTTCACCGCGAACAGGTCCGCCAGGTCGGCGGCGACCACCACTGTCAGCAGGACCGCGGTGGTCTCGCTGCCGTGGTTGCGCAGCTCGACGTCCTCCCGCATGCCCTGCCCGACGTACCGGTGGCGGATGACCAGCAGCGTGCTGTCCTTGCCGGCGGCCACGGACGGCGCGCGGCTGACGAACGTCCCGGCGAACGGCTCGCCGGGCACCACCCCGAGTGGGTGCAGCCGGTCGCCGTCCACCAGCAGCTCAAACCGGGACAGCAGTCGCCGGTCCCGGAAGAACAGGCCCTGGGTCTCACCGGGGAGGATGTCCCCGGTCGGTTCGCTGATGCAGAAGGACGTGCCCTCGACCAGGGTGACCAGCCCGCCGGAGCCCGACCACGGCTTCGACGTTCCCTCGAAGTTCCAGGGGGTAGTCATCCGCCCAGCCTTCCAGCCGGGACATCCGGACACATCCCGGCCACCCGACCGGACTAGGGCGTATCCCGTAGATCTTCAGCGGCGCGGATCGGCGCCCAGACGACGACCGGCGGCGTTGTCGTCGTCGCCGATACAACAACGGTATCGGCTCCTCCTCCGCCTTGCCGGATCGCCGCCTGGATCACCGCCCGCATCCACCAAGGTCCCGCCACAGGGTGAGCCGCTCGCATGCGCCCACCAGGATCTCGGCGTACGCCTCCAGCCGCGCCGCGGGCACCTCCGGCAGGAACGAGGCCATCGCGCCGGCCATGAACGCGGTCTGCTGCCGCCGGGTGGCCTCCACCTCCTCGGCCGCCTCGCCCGCGGCGGCGCCGGCCAGCAGTGCCGCCTCGTTGCGCAGCACCGCCCAGGCCTGCCGGTGCTCCTCGGCGAACTCGAAGTACGCCACCAGCCCGCGGCGCAGCATGTCCCGCGGCGACGACCCGGCCCGCACCGCGCGGGAGGTGACCTCGAGCAGGGCCGCCCGGTTGTGCGCGATGGTGGCCCGCATCAGGCCGTCCTTGGAGCCGAAGTACTCGTACAGCATCGGCTTGGACACCCCGACCCGTTCGGCGATGTCGTCCATGGACGCGGCCCGGTACCCCCGCTCCGCGAAGACCTGCTCGGCCACCGCGAGCATCTGCCGTTCCCGGTCGGCGCGGGACATCCGGCGCCGGCGCGGCGGGGCGGTCGGGGTGGCGGCCATGGAACGACTCTACCGCGGGTAACTTACCTGGGGTAACCTACCCGGCGGTAAGTCGTTGCGGAGCGAGGAGGCACCGTGAGGGTCCGCGACAGGGTCCGCGACGGCGGCGTCCGGAACGCGGCGCCGGTGGACACGGCAATCGTCATCGTGGGCGCCGGGTTCTCCGGGGTCGGGATGGCGATCAGGCTGCGGCAGGCCGGCATCGACGACTTCGTGGTGCTGGAGAAGGCGAGCGCCGCGGGCGGCACCTGGCGGGACAACCGGTACCCGGGCTGCGCCTGCGACGTGCAGTCGTTCATGTACTCCTTCTCCTTCGAGCAGAACCCGGACTGGAGCCGGATGTTCGCCACCGGGCCGGAGATCTGGGCGTACCTGGAGCGGTGCATCGACAGGTACGGCGTCCGGCCGCACCTGCGCCACGACTCGCCGGTGGTGGGTGCCGAGTTCGACGACGAGACCGAGACCTGGCGGGTGCTGGTGGACGGCGACCGCACCGTGACCTGCCGCGCGGTGGTGTTCGCGACCGGGCCGCTGCACCAGCCGGCGTACCCGGACCCGCCCGGCCTGGAGACCTTCGCCGGCACCACCTTCCACTCCTCGACCTGGGACCACGGCTACGACCTGGCCGGCAGGCGGGTGGCCGTGATCGGCACCGGGGCCAGCGCCGTGCAGTTCGTGCCGCAGGTCGCGCCGCAGGTGGCGCACCTGGACCTGTACCAGCGCACCCCGCCGTGGGTGATGCCCAAGCCGGACCGGGCGATCGGCGAGCGCGAGCGGGCGCTGTACCGGCGGGTCCCCGCGTTGCAGCGGCTGCACCGGTACGCCATCTACTGGCTGTTGGAGAGCCGGCTGCCCGGGTTCACGACGCGGCAGGGGATCATGCGGCTGGGCCAGGGCGTCGCGAAGCGGAACATCCGGCGGGCCATCGCCGACCCAGCGCTGCGGCGGAGGGTCACCCCGAGCTACACCATGGGCTGCAAGCGGGTGCTGATGTCCGGCGACTACTACCCGGCGCTGGCCAGGGCCAACGTGGACGTGGTCACCGACGGCATCGCCGAGGTGCGCCCGGACGGCATCGTGACCGCCGCCGGGCGGTTCCGCCCGGCGGACGCGATCATCTTCGGCACCGGGTTCCACGTGACCGACGCGCTGGACGACTTCCACCTGGTCGGCCGCAACGGGCTGAAGCTGGCCGACGCGTGGGCCGACGGGATGCAGGCGTACCTGGGGGTGGCCGTGGCCGGCTTCCCGAACGTGTTCCTGCTGCTCGGACCGAACTCCGGGCTCGGCCACAACTCGGTGGTGTTCATGGCCGAGTCGCAGGTCAACTACGTGCTGCAGGCGCTGCGGCTGCTGGGCCGGCGCAGGGCGGGCACGGTGGAGGTCCGTCCCGACGTCCAGCGGCGGTACAACGACGACCTGCAGCGCCGGCTGGCCGGCACGGTGTGGAACACCGGCGGCTGCACGAGCTGGTACCTGGACCGCAACGGCGTCAACCGCGCGCTGTGGCCGACGTTCACCTGGCGGTACTGGCTGCGCACCCGCCGGCTGGACTCGGCGGACTTCGAGATCCTGACCGGCGCCGCGCCGCGGGTGGCCGCCGGGCGGCCCTGACCCGGCGGGCCTTCACTGCCGCGGCGGCGCCTCGGCAGGGGGTACCCGCCAGCGGGCCGCCCCACGCTGTGAGCGCGGTCGGCAGGGGTCCGCCAGCGGGCGTCCTACCAGAAAACGTCTCATCGAAACTCCGCCCGCTGGGGCCGCTCCAGACCGGCCGGCCGCGGCGCTGCTTGAGAAAGTGCGCCGGAACGCGCCCGGCCGGACACGCCGTTTCCGCTATCTCTGGTGACCGAGAGCGACGATATGCTACTTTCCGTGACTTGACGGCTGGCCTGGCGGCTGCCCTGGGGAGCCGTACCGCGACAGCGCGCGCCGAGGGGAGCATGGGCGATGCGAGCAGAACGGTGGTCCGCAGCCTCCGTCGGCGTCCTGGCCGTGGTCCTTCTGGTGCCGGCCGGCCGGGCGACCGCCGCCGGCACGCCTGCGTCGGCTGCGTCGCCTGCGTCGCCTGCGTCGGTGCCGTCGGTGCCGTCGGTGCCGTCGGTGCCGCCGTCGCCGTCGCCATGGTCGTCCCTGTCGCTGTCCGTGTCGGTGTGGCTGTGCCCATTCCCCGTGCCGCTGCCGGTGCCGTGGCCCTTGCCGGGTTGCCCGCACCCGACGCCGCCGGCCCCGGCATCCCCGCCACCGCAGTCGCCCATCGCGGTCCCGTCCCGGTCCGCGATCCCCTCGGCGCCGGCCCCTCAGGCGCCGGCCCCTCAGGCGCCGTCCCCTCAGGCGCCGTCCCCCCAGGCGCCGTCCCCCCAGGCGCCGTCCCAGCCTGCAGTTCCGCCCGGCGCGGCACCGGCGCCGCACCGGGCGGCACCCGCGCCGCGGCCGAGCCACACCCCGACCCGACCGCCGCCGACGTCCCGGCCGCCCGTCACCCTGCCACCCGACCTGGTGCGCCGGGCCGGCGTGCCCATCCCGCCGCCGCACGGCCCGCCGGTCCACGGCGCGCTCGCGGTGCTGCTGGTCGGGCCCTGCGTCGCGGGTGGCCTGATCGGAGTCGCCGCCCGCCGCGGCCGCCGACGCCGCTGACGCCGCCCGTCCCCGTCCCCGTCCCCCGTCCCCGTCCCCCGTCCCCTGTCCCCGTCCCTCTGGCATCGATGGCAGGTAACCGATGGCCTACTGGCTGCTGACCCACTTCTCCACCCTGAGCCTGGTCGCCCTCGTGATCGGCGGCCTGACCGGCGTGGCCGTGCTGGGCTGCCTCGTCGTCCGGCGCGCGTTCCCGTCACTGGCCGATGGGGCGTACAACGAGCTGTCCGGCATCCTCATCGGCATCTTTGCGGCGGTGTACGGCGTGCTGCTCGCGTTCGTGATCGTCATCCTGTGGGAGAGCCGGGGCGCGGCCTCCTCCGCGGTGGCGGGCGAGGCGAGCGCGCTCAGCCAGGTGCTGGACGACAGCCGGGGCATGCCGCCGGCGATCCACCGCGCGATGAGCGACGCGGTCGGCCGGTACGTGGATGCGGTCACCACCGACGAGTGGCCGCGGATGAGCCGGGGCGAGCCCAGCGCGGCGACCGGCAGCGCGCTGGACGGCATGTTCGCCGTGCTGCGGGCGCACGCCCCGAAGGACAGCGCCGAGGGCGCGTTCTACTCCGACGCGGTGACCAGCCTCAACCAGGTCGCGGCCGGTCGCCGAGCCCGGCTGGCGGCCAGCACCGAGAGCCTGCCGCCGCTGCTGGCCGCGCTGACGGTGGGCGGCGCGTTCGCGTTCATCCCGCTGACCTACCTGTTCGGCACCCGCCGCGGGCTCGCCCAGGTAGCGTTCGTCGGCGTCTGCACCGCGGTGGTCGGCCTCGGGCTGCTGCTCGCCGTGGTGCTGGACCGCCCGTTCCTCGGGCCGATGGCGCTGGACTCCGGCCCGTTCCAGGCCAGCGCCCCAGCGGCCGCCGAGCCCGGCTAGCGCCCGGCGGGCGCCGAGCCCGGCTAGCGCTCCTCACTGGAGCGCGCCCACAGGTTGATCCCGGAGTCGGTGGCCCACCGGTCGATCTCCGCCAGTTCGTCGGCGTCGAATGCCAGGTTGCCCAGCGCCGCCACGTTGCTTTCGAGCTGCGCGACGCTGCTGGCCCCGACCAGCGTGGAGGTGACCCGGGGATCGCGCAGCGTCCAGGCCAGCGCGAGCTGGGCCAGCGACTGGCCGCGCCGGGCCGCTATGTCGTTCAGCGCGCGGATCTTGCCGAGGTTCTCCTCGGTCAGCCAGTCGGTGTCGAACGTCGTGCCGGCGCTGGCCCGCGAGCCGGCCGGCACCCCGGCGAGGTACCGGTCGGTGAGTAGCCCCTGGGCCAGCGGCGAGAAGGTGATGCAGCCGACGCCCTCGCGGTCGAGGACGTCCAGCAGGCCGTCCTCGATCCAGCGGTTCAGCAGCGAGTACGACGGCTGGTGGATCAGCAGCGGCGTGCCCATCCGGCTCAGGACCGCCGCCGCCTCGCTGGTCCTCGCGGCGGAGTAGGACGAGATGCCCACGTACAGCGCCTTGCCCTGGCGCACGGCGGAGTCCAGCGCGGCCATCGTCTCCTCCAGCGGTGTCTCCGGGTCGAACCGGTGGGAGTAGAAGATGTCCACGTAGTCCAGCCCCAGCCGGCGCAGGCTCTGGTCGAGGCTGGCCTTCAGGTACTTCCGCGACCCCCACTCGCCGTACGGGCCCGGCCACATGTCGTACCCCGCCTTGGTGGACACGACCAGCTCGTCCCGGTAAGGCCGCAGATCGCCTGCCAGCATCCGGCCGAAGTTCTCCTCGGCCGAGCCGTACGGTGGGCCGTAGTTGTTGGCCAGGTCGAAGTGGGTGATGCCGAGGTCGAACGCCCGCAGCACGATCGCCCGCTGGCCGTCGTACGGCCGGTCGTGGCCGAAGTTCTGCCACAGCCCGAGCGAGATCGCCGGCAGCTTCAGAC
>WNGF01021376.1_pt1 | contig 10540 bp, 5 predicted proteins | sample 5400641 | NCBI WGS metagenome assembly WNGF01 (sample SAMN13153371, study PRJNA577476) | soil metagenome | isolation source: 80 cm soil or saprolite under grassland replicate 2 | place: USA:California | collected 2016-06-15
TGCCGGGGATGCCGTCGGAGAGCTCGTCGATCTGGTGGGCGAACCGCTCGCGACGGTGAAGGCCCCGGTCAGCGGCGTCGTGCTCTTCATCGTCACCAGTCCCGCGATCAAGAAAGATGGCTTGCTCCTCGCGATCGGCGCGCTCTAGCTCCTAGCAGTCTCGTAGTACTTGGCCGGCTCGGAATCCGACGACGGGGCCTTGCGCCAGGCGCCATGCTGCCTCGTAATGTCGCGGCGCTCGCGCTCTCTTCTCGCGGCGGTGGCGGTCCTGCTCGTGCTCTCCGTCTACACGCGCGTGGCCCCGCTCGAGTCCCCCGAATCGCGGAGCGTCGTGCCGGGTACGGTCGTGCTCGACGTGCACGGGACCGTGCTCGAACACGACGCCGCCGGCGGCCTGCGCATACCGGTGTCGCTTGATGCCATCGCGCCTCGAATGATCCAGGCGACCGTCTCCGCGGAGGACCGGCGCTTCTGGCAGCACCCCGGCGTCGATCCTCTGGCGATCGTTCGCGCGCTGACGCAGATCGGCGCACAGCCCTCGGGAGCGTCGACGATCACTCAACAGCTCGCGCGCCGCCTGTATCTGAGCGACGACACCGCGTCGCTGCCGGTCCGGAAGGCGCACGAGGCGCTCATCGCGCTGCAGCTCGAGGCGCGTCGGTCGAAGAACGAGCTGCTCGACGCTCGAGGCGCGTCGGTCGAAGAACGAGCTGCTCGACCTCTATCTCAACGATGTGTACTACGGCCGTGGCGCGTACGGCATTGAGGCGGCGGCGCGGGTGTACTTCGGCCTCAGCGCGGCGAATCTCGATCTCGCGCACGCCGCCTATCTCGCGGGACTGCCACAGCGCCCGGCGTCCTACGACTCGATCGATGACGCACTGGCTCACCCGCGTCAGACGTACGTGCTCGCGCGCATGGTCGCGGATGGTTGGATCTCCCCCGCGGAAGCCCACGCAGCCTCGGCGGAGCCCATCGCGGTCCGACCCGGGCAGCGGCCGCCGCTCGCGCACGCGTTCGTTTCCTATGCGCTCGCAGAGCTCGCGCGCGTCCGTCCGGATCTCGCGGACCGTGCGGGCCTCACGATCGAGACCACGCTCGACGCCGGCCTGCAGGCGGAGGTCGAGCGGTTGGTGCGCCTGCGTCTGGCGGAGCTCAAAGATCGCAACGTGACCGACGCTGCGGTCATCGCGATCGAGCCTGGCACCGGTCGCATCCTCGCGATGATCAGCGGCGCGACCGACGGCGATCCCGCTCACGGAGGCGAGATCAACATGGCGCTCTCGCCCCGCCAGCCCGGCTCCGCGCTCAAGCCGTTCCTCTACGCGTCCGCGTTCGAGCATGGCTACACGCCGGCGACCGCGCTCCTCGACGTGCCCACCGCGTACCCGACGGTCGAAGGACCGTACCAGCCGCTGAACTTCGACCGCTCGTTCCACGGCGTCGTGCCGCTACGCGTCGCGCTCGCATCATCGCTCAACGTACCCGCCGTTCGCACCCTTGATGCGCTCGGGATGAACGCGATGCTCGAGATCGTCCACCGGCTCGGGCTCGCGACGCTGTCCGACACCGAACGTTATGGACTCTCACTGACCCTCGGGGGTGGCGAGGTGCGCCTTCTCGATCTCACCAACGCCTACGCGGCGCTCGGCGCGGGCGGCAGTTTGAGCGCGCCGTTCGCGGTCGCGCGCGTTCGCGACGCGAGCGGACGCGTTGTCTATGAGCGGGCGCAAGGTGTCGCGCAGCGAGTCCTCTCCCAGCAGCACGCCTATCTGCTCGCCGACATCCTCAGCGACGCCGACGCGCGCATCCCGGGCTTCGGCGGCGTGACTCCATTCGACGTCCCGTTCCGCGCGGCGGTGAAGAGCGGGACCTCGACGGGATTCCGTGACACCTGGACCATCGGCTACACGCCGGAGATCGCGATCGGGGTGTGGGCTGGAAACGCCGACGGATCGCCCATGGTCGACGTGTCCGGTGTCGAGGGCGCCGGACCTATCTGGCGCGACGCGATGATGGCCGCCGCGCTCGGCCGCCGCATGAGCTGGTACGCGCGGCCGGCCGGCATTGCAGAGGTCACGGTCTGCGCGCCGACGGGACTGCTGCCAGGGTCCGACTGCCAATCGCCGGTGCGCGAGCTCTTCGTCGCGGGCACCGAACCCGTGACACGCGAGACCTACTGGGTGCGCGGCGACGATGGACGGATCGCGATCGATCCTCCGGTGGAAGCCCGAACGTGGGCGGACGACGCGGGTCTCCACCTATCCGGGCGTCCGCGGATGGCCGACGATCCTCTGCGCATAGTCGCTCCTGTCCCCGGGAGCGTGTTCTGGCTCGCACCGGAGCTGGGGCCGCAGCGCATGATCCTGCGCGCGGCCGCGGCGCCCGGCATCGAGCGGCTCACGTTCGAGATCGACGGGCATGTCCTAGGCGTGGCGCCGGCAGGAGATCCGCAGTTCACCTGGGCACTCGATCCAGGGCGGCACGTATTGCGGGTGAGCGCACCGGGCGTGGCGGCAGTGACCTCGACCTTCGAGGTCAAGCAATGATCGATCGCCTTTTCGAATACCGCGCCGCGCTCCTCACTCTCGGACTCGTGGCGGCGGCCATCGGCGTCGCGCAGGTGGCCGACCGTTTCGCTCCGACAACATTCGTGCCGCGCGAGCCGGCCGTCTTCACGCTCGCGCCGCAAGGGGACGATGTCGCGCGCCTCGCGCCGATCACGGTGACGTTCGCGAGCGTGCCGGCGGAGCGCGAACCACAGAGGCTGCTGCAGCTGGAGCCTGCGCCGAGCGGCACCTACGCTTGGCTCAGCCCGCGAACGCTGCTGTTCCAGCCAGATTTCCCAGGCTTGCTGCGCGGCTCGACATACTCCGTGCACGTTCCGGCGCGACCCGAAGCCGGCCTGCCCAAGGCTGTGACCAAGAAGTTCACGGTCACCGGACAGCTGGTCGTGCAGCAGATCATCCCCGCGAGCGGCGACGGCGAGGTCCCGCTCGGCGCGCCGATCATCGTGCAGTTCAGCCGCTCGGTCGCGCCGCTCACGACGCTCGCCGCGCAGCCGACGAACACCGTTGTCACTTTCGATCCGCCGCTGGCCGGAAAGGGCGAGTGGCTCAACACCTCGATCTACCGGTTCGTCCCGACCGACCTCGCGCCGTCCACCACCTATCGCGTGAGGATCGCGAAGGGACTGACCTCGGCGGCGGACGGCGTGCTCAGGGACGACTTCATGTCGACGTTCGCGACGATCCAGCCGGGGATCGATTCGATCGCGCCGGACCAGAACTGGATCAACGCCGGACCGTGGCAGCAGGTCGACGTAACGTTCAACCAGCCCATGGACCCCTCGGCGGCGAGCGGGCTCAGTGTTCGCAAGGCCGACGGCGATGTCCCGGTGCTTGGCAATGCGAGCTGGAACGCGACGCACACGCTGCTCTCGTTCAACCCTTTGGACCGCCTTGCGCCGCAGACGCGATACGTCGTCACGGTCGCGAAGGGACTGAAGGGCGCGCGCGGCGGTGTGACCGCGGCCGATCGCACGGTGACGTTCACAACGATCGCTCTACCGAGCATTGCCCAGACCGGCCCCCGCGACGGCGAGACCAACGCCCAGCGCTTTGGCCTCAACATCCAGTTCGCGACGCCGATGGATCCGGCCTCCCTTGAGGACAAGCTCAGCGTCAGCGGGTTCGCCGCCGACGAGCTCAAGGGTCGGATCAACACCAGCGAGACGTACCTCTCGGCGAACGTCTCGCTCAAGCCATCCACGCGCTACACGGTCACGCTGGCGCCCGGCGCCACGGATCGCTACGGGCAGGCGATGGGCAGCTACCGCTTCTCGTTCACGACCGGCGCGCTCCCTTCGTCGGTGAGCCTCGCGGTGCCGGGCTACAGCTCGACCGCGACGTACTCGTCCACGGGAGACCAGCGGGTCTTCTTCCAGGCGACGAACCTCTCGTCCGTCGGCTTCACGCTGTACCCATTGACTCCGGACGAGGGTCGTCGACTCCTTCACGATCCGCAGCAGATGTTCGGACCGACGAAGTTCGCCCCGTCGCGACCCGTGATGCGCACCTGGACCGAGAACGTCGACGGTACGCGCGACGAGACACTTCTCGGGTCGACATCGCTGAACGAGGGAAGGCCGCTGCCGAAGGGCTACTACTACGTGCACACGAACGGCGAGCTGCGCTCACAGTTCGCGTTCGCGGTCGTCGACACAGAGATCGTCACGAAGCTCTCCTTTAATGAGCTCCTCGCCTGGGCCATCGACCACGACAGCGGCAAGTCGGTGAGCGGCATCCCGAGCGAGTTCTACATGCGCGAGTGGGTGGGACATCTTTACACGGACCGCCCGATCTACCGTCCGAACGAGCGCGTCGAGTTCAAGGGGATCGTCCGCGCAGACGACGACGCGCAGTACTCACTTCCCTCGCGGACCGCGCCGTTCCAGCTCGTCATCATGAACCCGCGCGGGCAGGAGCTCTTGAAGCAGAACGTGACGCTCAACGAGTTCGGGAGCTTCGCCGGCAACTTCGACGTCCCAGGCGACGCTCCGCTCGGCGATTACTCGCTGAGCCTCCAAGCCAGAGGCGGCACCAACAACACGTATTACGTCGCTGGCAACAGCTTCCTCCTCGCTGAGTTCCGGACGCCCGAGTTCCAGGTCGTGGTGACGACGCCGCAGGCGAGTTACGTGAACGGTGACACGATCGCGGCGACGACAGCCGCAACCTTCTTCTTCGGCGGTGGGCTCGAGGGTGCCCCGGTGGAGTGGACTGCGCTGGCGGACCCGTCATACGCGATGCGCGTCACCGGTTTCGACCGCTACTCGTTCGTCGACTACGACTTCGCGCGGCAGTCCGTGACGCGCGATGCGCTTCGCGCGAAGGGCGCCACGAAGACCGGCGGAGGCGGCGTCGTCACCTTCACCGTGCCCGCGACGCTGCAGGCGTCCGAGGGCCCACAGCGCTTCACGCTAGCGGCGGCGGTCACCGACGAGAACGGGCAGGGCGGGGCCGGGAGCGCCACGGTCACGGTGCATCCGGCGTCGTACTACGTCGGCGTGCATCCGGCGCAGTACGTCGCTCGCGAAGGCACCGCCACGACCGTCGAACTCGTCACGGTCGACACCGAGGGTGCGATCGTCGGCGGCCGCGCCGTCGTCGTGCACGTCTATGACCGCGAGTGGATCACCGTGAAAGAAGAGATCCCAGGCGGCGGACGCCGCTACCGCAGTGAGGCGAAAGACACGCTGATCGCGACACTCCGCGCCACCACCGACGCGGACGGCAAGGCGAGCGTCAGCTTCAAGCCGACCAGGCCGGGCACGCTCCGCGTCGTCGCAGAGGTCACCGACGGCAAGGGCCGGCTGGAGCGCTCGTCCACGTACCTCTGGGTCAGCGGTCCCGGATTCGCGACCTGGCAGGTCACCAACGACGACACGATCAAGCTCGTCGCCGACAAGGAGCGCTACCAGGTCGGCGACACGGCCGAGGTCCTCGTGCCCGCTCCGTTCTCCGGCGCGACTGCGCTGGTGACCGTCGAGCGCGGCAAGCTGATGACGCGCGAGGTACGGCATTTCGCGACGAACAGCGAACGCATCTCTATCCCGATAACGGACCGTGCCGTCCCCGACGTCTTCGTCTCGGTCGTGCTCTACCGCGCGCCGACCGCGGCGGATCCGTCGCCGCGCTTCAAGGTCGGCTATGTCGAGCTGCCGGTGTCGACCGATACGCGCGCGCTGAACGTGCAGGTCACGACCGACAAGCCTTCGACGAAACCGGGGGAGACCGTGCGTTACGGCATCCGCGTCACCGACCACGCCGGCAAGGGCGTGAAGGCCGAGGTATCGGTGAGCGTCGTCGACAAGGCGGTGCTCGCGCTGCAGGACGAGCGGGGTCCTGATGGACTGAAGGCATTCTGGTTCGAGCGCGGTCTCGGCGTGAACACGGCGTCGTCGATGACGGTTTCGGTCGACCGCTGGAACGACGCGGTCGTCGAGGCCGCACGCGCCGGCAAGGGTGGCAGTGGCGTTGCGTTCGACCGCGCCCGTCAAGAGTTCCGCAACACCGCGTACTGGAGTGCGCAGGTCACGACCAGGGACGATGGGACGGCATCGGTGGAGGTGAAAATGCCGGACAACCTCACCACCTGGCGGATGCAGGTCCGCGCGATGTCCGGCGACTCGATGGTCGGTGAAGGTACGAACGAGCTCGTGTCCGCGCAGCCGCTCATGGTCCGATCCGCGCTGCCACGTTTCCTGCGCGTCGGCGACAACGCCGACCTGCGCGTCCTGGTGCGCAACTCGACCAGCGCGTCGACGAACGTGAACGTCGCGCTGAAGGCGGATGGCGTGACCGTGAATGGCGATCTCGCGCGTATGGTGACGGTCGCGCCGAACGCATCGGTCATCTTGTCGTGGCCCGCGAAGGTGGAGGAGGAAGGAGCAGCGACGCTGACGTTCACCGCGAACGGAAGCGGCGGGCTGTCCGACACCCTGATCCAGCAGCTCCCCGTCTACATGGACATGACGCCCGAGGCAATGGCGACTGGCGGCGTCGTTACGAACGAGGGAGCGCTGGAAGCGATCTACCTGCCGCCCTTCGCCGACACCGCGCACGGTTCGCTGAGCGTGCAGGTCCGTTCCGCTCTGGTCGGATCGATGGCCGACGAGCTGGCCGCGCTCGCGCCTACGCCGCGAGAGGGCGCGGAGCGGGTCGCGAGCCGCGTCATCGCGTCCATCGGCGTGCGCCGCGCCGAGAAGAGCGCCGGAGCCACGAACGCGCGCGATGGCGCGATAGCGAGCGACCTCGCCGCACTGGTCGGGCGGCAGCGACCCGACGGCGGATGGGCGTGGTGCGATCCCGACTGCAAAGAGAGCGACCCGAACGTCACCGGCTGGGCGCTCCTCGCGCTCGGCGAGGCGCGCCGCGATGGCCTGAGCGTCGACGCCGGTGTCGTGAGCCGCGCGAGCTCGTATGTCACGACCTACATCAATCGACCCAGCGACATCGCGCGCCCGGCGGACAACTCGCAGAAGGCGTTCCTCCTCGCGGCGCTCTCTGGCGCAGGTGGCGGCAGCTCCGCTCTCACGCCGGCACGCGCCCTCTTCGAGCAGCAGCGAGTGAAGCTCACGAACTGGGGTCGCGCGTATCTCCTTCTCGCGCTCACCGATGCGGGGGTCAGGCCGGACGACGCGCAGGCGCGCGCGCTCCTGGATGATCTGGCCGCGGCCACGATCTCGAGCGCGAACGGCAACCACTGGGAGGACAGCCCGGTCAGTGGCTCGTTCGTCACCACCACCGGCACGACGGGCCTCGGCACGCTCGCGCTCGCACGCATGCGGCCGGAGCATCTGCTTCTCCCGCAGACGGTGCGGTGGCTCGTACTTGCCCGCGCCGCGGACGGTTGGCACACCTCCATCGACCGCGCACTCGGCGTTCTCGCGCTCACTACGTACGCCGTCGGTACGGGCGAGCTCGGCGGCGAGTACAGCTACAAGGTGCTTCTCGACGACACAGAAGTGCTCGCGGGTCTGGTAAAGAGGTCTGCGGCGCCGACGGCCGCGGGCACGGAGCTTTCGCTCGCGATGTTCACTCCCGGCAAGTCCAGCATCGTCGCTGTCACGCGCGAATACGGGAAGCCTGGCCGGCTCTACTACACGATCGATCTGCGTTACGTGACCCCGGCGAAAGAGATCGAGGCAGTCAATCGCGGTTTCGCGATCACGCACGAGTACACCTCGGTCGACGATCCCGCGAAGCGCCTCACGGCCGTGAAGGTGGGTGAGACCGTGCGCGTGAAGATGACGATCATCGCGCCGGCCGACCGCAATTACGTCGTGGTCGAAGATCTGCTGCCCGCTGGTCTCGAGGCCGTCGACGCTCGCCTCAAGAACGTCGATCCCGCGCTGAAGGAGAAGCTCGAGGCCGAGCGTGCACAGGCGTCGGACAGGCAGCTCGGCGCTTACATGGCGCCGTGGTTCCGCTGGTACTACAGCCCATGGCAGCAGGTCGACCTGCGCGACGACCGCGCGGTGCTCCAGGCCGATCGTCTGCCAAAGGGCGTCTACGAGTACGTGTATTACGCGCGCGCGACGACGCCCGGCAGCTTCTTCGTCGCGCCGGCGCACGCGGAGGAGACGTACTTTCCGGAGGTCTTCGGTCGCAGCGACAGCGGCAGCTTCACGGTCGTGCCCTGAGAGCCTGCCCCGGATTCGCCCTCCACCCTTTGCGGGTCTAGCATGCCGACGCCGCTGCGGTCTGCCAGCGGAAACGGGGAGGTCGTAATGCCATATCGCTCCGCGTTCACCCACACCGGCGCGTTGATCCTTGCGCTCACGCTCATCCTTCAGTCGTCGCTCGCGCAAGCTGCCGTGGAGCCGGTCAGCGCCAGCTCGGCCACGGTCGGTTGGTTCGGCGCGGTCCCATTCACCAACCACGTCGCGAGCAGTCCCGTCTTGGGCGGTGGCTATCCGGTCCAGCCAGTGACGAATGCCTACGTACCCGGAACATGCGGACCGCAGCCGCTCAACTCGAACCGCTCCGAGTCCTGGATCGCCGTGAAGCCTGGCACCGAGGATCTCATCGGCGTCTCGAAGTTCTTCATCTCGAAGTGGAGCACGTTCTACGACTTCCACCTCGGCTCTTACACGATCCTCGGCGGGACGCCCGCCGGCAACAACCAGGTGCAGGGGTACGAATGCACGACGCTAGGCGGGAACCAGGACATGCCGCCGTCGTGGACGATGAACACGGATCCGAACGTCGACTTTGACACGCAGGGCCGTGCCTATCAGGTCACGCTGCCGTTCAACGCCTACTGGCAGAACATGCACCCGAACGCGGCGGTCATGGCGTCCTACACCGACGACATGGGTCGGCACTGGGTCACGGCGAACGGCGGTAAGCCGCTCGAGACATCGCCGAACTCATCGAGCCTCCAGTACGGCCACGTCGAAGACAAGCAGTTCATCGCGGTCAACCACATCCCGGGCCACGTCTATCAGGACCACGTGTACGCCGTGTGGTCCGTATTCAACGGCGCGCCGAATGGCGGATCGGTGGACCTTCGCATCTCCGTCTCGCGCGACCGCGGCGCGACATTCTCGCGGTACAACTCGTTCCCGATGCCGTCGGTGAGCGGGCGACAGAACTTCTACGTGCAGCCGTCCATCGACGCGAACGGTGACCTCTACATCGCCTTTGCATCTACGGAGCAAGACAAGAAGAGCGGACAGGCCACGCTGTGGGTCGCAAAGTCGACAGATGACGCCAATACGTTCTCGTTCTATCGCGCGGTCACTGGCGTCGGTCTCATCCCCAGCTGCTGCCTGCCGAACACGACATTCCGTGACGGGATCGCGGAGAGCTTCGCGGCCAGCCCGACCTACCCCGGTCATCTCTACATGGCGTACGAGGATTGGGACATCGCCACCGGCCAGTTCGACGTGAAGTTCGTTCAGTCCCGCGACGGTGGCGCGAACTGGTCCGCGCCGCGGAAGGTCAACGACAACCCGGAATCAGCGGCACTGGGATACACGGATCAGTTCCAGCCCACGATCGCCGCCGGGCCCGGCGGCGCGGTGGCTATAGCGTTCTACGATCGTCGTCAGGCGTGCCCGTCCGACCCGAGCGTCCTCGCCGACGATGTAGGGAACACGAACTTCTGCATCGACACGACCCTGCAGGCCTACAAAGACACGGGCGGTGCCGCTGTTCCGGTCGCTCCGAACGTTCGCATCAGCGAGTTCACCTGGGACCCGATGAATCCGGGGCAGCACGTCGGTGGCATCGGCCAGATGGCCTGCGCGGCGCACCGCGATCCGTGCACCGAGCGCGCGTTCATCGGCGACTACTTCGGTCTCGCGATCTCAGGCGGGAACATCTATGCGCTCTCGGTCTCGACCCACTATCCGTCGTTCGTGCCGGCCGACGAAGGCGGCCTCGTCTATTACCAGCAGCAGGTGCTCGCGACCGTACCGCGCTGGGCATTCGGCGCGGGTTACTAGAACCCGACGGAGGGGCTCGCGCGAGCGAGTCCCTCCGTTATCGCATCAGTCGGACGTACGCCAGACCTTTCGCCTCAATGAGCGTCCCGCGCGGCGTCTCGACCATGCGGAGCATCACCGCGCTGCACGCGGGGCAACGCAGCACGACACCCGGCGCGTTCGTATACGCGAGCAACGTGCCGAGCTCGCCCTCGCGACCGCAACCGGCGCACTCGGTATCGGCCGCCGTCATATCCGCGCCGAAGACCTGTTCGAGCATTCCCGCGACCGCGTTGCCGTCAAGGGTCCGGTCGTCAGTCGTCTTTTCGTCCATCACATCCTCCTATTTGCCCGAGGGCCCGAACCGTTCGGTCCGGATCTGCTGCGCCGGCACTCCGGTGCGGACGAGACCATTCGCGGCGCCTTCCACCAGCGGCGTCGGCCCGCAGATGAAAACGAGCGGCGCGTCGCCGAGCGGACGGCGGACCTCGGCCAGCATCTCGTCATCGATGCGTCGCGCGTAACCGTTCCAGCCGGCGGGCTGCG
>WNGF01014138.1_pt1 | contig 10537 bp, 10 predicted proteins | sample 5400641 | NCBI WGS metagenome assembly WNGF01 (sample SAMN13153371, study PRJNA577476) | soil metagenome | isolation source: 80 cm soil or saprolite under grassland replicate 2 | place: USA:California | collected 2016-06-15
CGGGGACCACTTCCTATTGAACCTTCAGGCCGTTCTCTCGTTGGATGGGACAGTCTCTCCCTGATCCTCCGAGGGATCGGGCAGGGTCGGTCCTCAACCAACGAGCTCCATGAACCCCGGTCCATCATATAAGGGCAGGTGAGGGGGAGGGCGAGTACAGGCCCGGGTTGCTCCGGCTGCCAAGGTCCGGTATCGTCCGTGAGTCATGCGGGCCCTCGTCATCGGCGCTTCGGGGCAGGTGGGCGCCTCGCTCCTGACGCTCCTGCGCGAGCGTGGCCACGACGCGCACGGCACGCACGGCAGCCATCCGGTCCCGGAGCTTGCGCCTCTCGATCTCACGGATCACGACGCGGTGGGGCGGCTCATCCACGCGATCCAGCCCGAGTGGATCTTCTGCCCCGCTGGGCTTTCCCACGTGGATTACTGCGAAGAGCACGCCGACGAGGCGCAGGCCATCAATCGCGATGGTCCAGGCGCGGCCGCGCGGGCTGCCGATGCGATGGGCGCCGGTATCGTCTACTATTCGAGCGATTATGTCTTCGACGGCGTCGGCGGGCCCTTCGGCGAGGAGGATGCGCCGCGGCCACTCTCTGTCTATGGCCGGAGCAAGTGGGAGGGCGAGCAGGCGGTGATGGCCGCCTGCCGGCGTGCCATCGTCATCCGCACGAGCGTGGTCTATGGCCCGGAGCCCCAGGAAAAGAATTTCGTCTACCAGCTGATCCGCGCCTGCCGCGCCGGGCAGGGCTTCAGGCCCGCCGTCGACCAGCGCGCGAGCCCCTCCTACAACCCGGATGTGGCCGCGGCCAGCGTGGAGCTGGCCGAGCGCGGACTGCTCGGCCTCTGGCATGTCGCCGGCCCGGAGACGATCGACCGGTACGCCTTCGCGCTCCTGATCTGCCGCGAGTTCGGGCTCGATTCCTCGAAGCTCACCCCGATCAAGACGGCCGAGCTCAAGCAGAAGGCGGGACGTCCGCTCGACGGGGGTCTGCACGTGGCCAAGGCGCATGCCGCGCTGCGCACCCCGTTGCGTCCACCGGCCGATGGGCTCAGAGCCATGCACCGCGTTCTCGGGACAGGTTGAGGTCGATGGCCAGTCTGGGGTACTGGGCCAAGTTGCGAGCCAGACGAGGCCCGAGGGAGCCAGCAATGCGAGGCGTACGTGCGTGTACGTTGAGCGTTGCTGGTGACCGAGAACGAAGTATGGCGAAGCAACTTGGCCCAGTACCAGGTAGTGGTACGGAAAGCCTCATTCGTTAGGTCCGAGTAGGGTATCGACTTCCCACGGGCTTGATGTGATGCCCGCCGCCATCGCGGGCGTGACTCTCAGGGTCCGAGGAATCCACACAAAATTCCAGTAGGCCATCTGCAAGGCGACAGCCGCCCGGAGATTGAGCAGCTTCCGGCTGAATCCTAGGGCGAGTCTCGTGAATCGCCGCTGGAACGTCCGGATGGTCAGGTTGTTTCTCTCCACAATGGACGTGCTCACCATGAAGTAGTTGGGATTACCTTTACGTGACCGTTTCACCACACCCGAGACACGTGGTGGAGAGTACCGACCCGGGCCAGGGTTGCTCGCCACATATTGCTTATGGACCGTGCCGTAGTCCACGTTCATCCCGAACACTCTTTCGATCGCGTCCTCATAGCCGCGCCAGTCGTCGGTTGAGATATGGGGCCGCTGGCCGTTCAACGTGCCTTTTAGCCGATTGAGAAAGTCTAGAGCCGTTCTCGTGGTCCGCTTGCCGAGTGCCCACGCGGGAATCAGCTTGGTTTCGCGGTCAATGGCAAAGAACACGTATTGATCGCCGAGCTCGAAGTTCAGTTTCTCCTCGCCCTTGAGTCGCCGTTCCTTTTTCCCCACGAATGTCCAGATTTCATCTGCCTCAAGGTATCGGCACTCCACCTTTCGCATGTGCTCGGCCATTAGCCGCTCGCAATTCGCGCCCACCCGGACCAGCAAGTCCTGAATCGCCGTCCGGTGCGTGTTGAGCGTGCGAGCCGTCGCCCGGAGACTCATGCCGTTACAGAGCGCGTGGATGATGGCCACCTTCCGCTCACGTTCGATGACCCGCATGGACGGCCTTCCTTCCTAGTGCCGAGGGCCGTACAATACGGATGGCGACCAAGCGCATCCTGACGGCTTCGGCTGTTGGGGTGTGACGCCAGCCCTCGGACCGTTTCCGCGGTTCGGGGGCTTCTCTTTTCATGGACAGAGTATACCTAAGCGCTTAGGCATAGTCAAGCGGAATCTTCTTGACTCTAGCTGACCGCCTAGGCATAGTGCGGCTATGGCGAAGAACCCTCACGCGGTCGCCCTCGGTAGAAAGGGGGGCAAGAAGGGCGGGAAGGCCCGTGCAGCTAACTTGACCCCCGAGCAGCTATCCGAGATCGGCCGGAAGGGTGCGGAGAAACGCTGGACGAAGGGTAAGGAAGGGGGCGGCGGAACGACACCGAAGCCGCCGGCCGCCCCCAAACCTTAGCCGTGACTCTTGGTGGCGGCCGTGCTAACCTCTGGACAAAGACTTAGTAGAACATTGCGTTAACCTTTCATTTTGGCGGGGGGAGAAGGATTCGAACCTCCGGGCCAGGGCTAGCTGGCCTACCGTTTTAAAGACGGCCGCGTTCGACCAGGCTCCGCCATCCCCCCGCCAAAGCGTTAGGCCGGTCCGAAAGGGCCGGCCTTTCGTTTTTATCCCTTGCGCATCTCGATCAGTCCAAACGTATTCTTCCCAGCCCTGTAGAACACGGCTTTCCGCTTCACCCAGCGCGAAAGAGCGCCCACGAGCGTCGGTTCCTTCACCTTCTGCCCGCGCATCTCTATCCCCTTGATGAGGTCGCGCGCGTGCAGCGGCCTACCAGCCGAGCGAATAGCTTCTGCGGCCAAGAACGCGGCGGAACCCTCGACCAATTCCAGGGCCTGGCGGTTACCACCTATCAGGCTCGGCGCGGCCTTCCCCTTACTCGCGATGCTTGCGCGCCTCGACCCCACGGGAGGGGTACGGGTCCCGTCTAGTTCCGCGCTCGCCTCGCTGAGGAGCCCCTGTAGTCGGGCGATCTCGGCCTTGATGGTCCGGATGTTTTCCACGAGGTTGAGATCGCGCCCCGTCATCTTCATGCCACGGAGCATACCATGGAATCCTGGCATGCAAGGGAAAAGTGCGCCCCACAGGCTAGGCGTCGGTGCAGCTATAGCCAAGCTGCTTAGGTTTATGCGGGCCTACATCTTGGGTGCGAATGCCAGCGTATCTACCACGAGACTCACGAATAGAGTATTACTGCCCTGAAATCATGCGCCTTGACAGTCGATAGATGTAAGCAGGTACGCTGAGTGTCGCAACTGGTAGGGTTCCCTTTTCTTGGAACCCGAGGCGTGAGGAACGCCGCCAGTTGCCTTTTCTTTTTACCTAGTTATTCAAATGAGGTCGCGATGTATCTTCTCTATCTCGACGAATCTGGCAATGAGAACGACGCCAAGGACAGGCACTTCATCCTAGCTGGGGCAGCCGTCTCCGAGACAAAGCCGTACTTTGTAGCGAGGGATATCGAGGCTGTTCAAACCAAGCACTTCCCTGGATTGCCGCCGGTCGTGTTCCATGCCACTGACATTCGTTCCGGTACAGGCTTCTGGCGGAAGGTCGAGAAGGAAAAGAGGGAGGCGGTCCTTCGCGACATTACGCACGCGATCGCTGCACAGGCCGCCCCTGGCATGGTTCTCTTTGGCGCGGTCATTGAGAAAAGTGACCGCCTTTGGGGCGAAAAGGCAGTCGAATACGCGACAGAGCAGATCTGCAAGCGGTTCGATATATTCCTCATGAGGAAGTTTCAGGAAGAAAATGATCCGCAACGTGGGCTTCTTATCTTCTCCGAGGGTCGTTTCCACACGCGAGCCCGCGTCTGGGTTCAAGGCTTTCGGGAATTGGGCACGCAATGGGGCGGCCTGAATAATTTCGCGGACATTCCGTATTTTGCAAGCATGAGGGAAACGCGCCTGCTACAGGTCGCTGACTTTGTGGCTCACGCATTATTTCTACTCTATGAGCGCAGGGATCCGACCCTTATCCGTTCATTCCTGCGGAGATTTCAGCAAAAAGACGGCATTTTGCACGGATTGGTTCACTACCACGAGCGGAGGGCCGCCGCCTGTGACTGCCCGGCGTGTGCGAGCAGAGTTACCGCTGGCTCGATAGGTTCGTGGATTTCTGAACAGCTTCCAGGTATCGAACCCCAGAACTAAGAGGAATAACGTACCACTACCCAGTACCAGCCCACGTTGACCATGGTAGAAACATGACGTAGAGTAAGCGCTTGGCTGTCGTCTTGGGACGGTGACCGTAGCTCAACTAGGTTAGAGCACTGGCCTGTGGCGCCAGGGGTTGAGGGTTCGATTCCCTTCGGTCACCCCAATCTTCGGACTCGGTCGGGCACGATGCGCGCCCATAGCTCAGCTGGATAGAGCGTTAGCCTCCGGAGCTAAAGGTCAGAGGTTCGAATCCTCTTGGGCGCACCAATTTTCCGGTTGGTGGCACCCGCGCACGCGGGCCGTTAGCTCAGTTGGTAGAGCAGCTGACTCTTAATCAGCGGGTCGGAGGTTCGAGTCCTCCACGGCCCACCAACATCAGTAGGTTAGCGAGCGCCTCAATGAGGCGCTCGCGCCTGCTGACGGTCCGCTGACGGAATCCCGCCGATTTCGGCTCGTGCCGCGCGTCGTTCAATGACGTATCGGGACAAATCGGGACATTTCAGAACACCGCCGGGTTGATCATGATCAGCGGGTTGGACGTTCGTCGCTCAACAGCTCAGAACTGACCCTTCAATGTTTTTGTCGACATATTCCGCTGCGCCGCGACGGAGGAGATCACGGCGCCCTCGACGAGGGTCTGAGCGCGCCGCCGATCATGCCAGTCGCGCCGGCGACGTGCTCGTTCCATTCGGTTTCTAGGCGGCGTGTACTGGCGTGGCGCCGAGCGGTGACGGGTGGAGTGTTTCGGTGGACTCAGCGAGACGAGTCGCGGCTTCCCGGCCCCAGCGCTGCGCCAGGACGCCGCCCACCATGAGTTGCAGCGGGTGGTAGATCATGATCGGCAGCAGAATCAATCCGAGGCCGGGGTGCGCAGCGAAGATCAGGTTCGCCATCGGCACCCCTGACACCAGCGATTTTTTCGATCCGCAAAAAATCACGGCCAGCCTGTCCTCGCGCGAGAATCCCAGCGTCCGCGCGGCGGCCGACGTGAGCCACATCACCAGCGCAAACAGAGCCGCGCACACGAACCCCACGAACACCACCTGTCCAGCGCCGGCGCCCCACCAGACGCCCTGTGTGAACGAGTCGCAGAACGACGTGTAGACGAGCAGCAAAATCGCGGCGCGGTCGACGGAGCCGATGCCTGCCTTGTGCCGCGCGGCCCACGCGCCGAGCCACGAGCGCAGCGCCTGGCCGACCGCCAGCGGCAGGACGAGCCAGCGCAGCAAATCGAGCATCACTGGTCCGAGCGACATCGTGTGGCCGCTCGTCGTCAGGATCACCGCCACCCACATCGGCGTGAGAAACGTTCCGAGGAGACTCGACACCGTCGTATTGAACACCGCGCCCGCCACGTTCCCGCGCGCCGCCGCGGTTAGCGCCACCGCCGACGACACCGTGGATGGTAGCGCGCACAAGTAAAACATCCCGAGCCTCAGCTCCGGCGCCACGCGGCCGTCGAGCGCCCCGATGAGCGCGAATCCAATCAGCGGAAACACCAACGACGTGAACGTCTGCACCAGCGCGTGCAGCCGCCAGTTGAGCACGCCCGCGCGCAAGGTACCGAATGACAACCCCACGCCGTGCAGGAAGAAAATCACCGCCACGCTTGCCTTCGTCAACGCCTCCGGATGCAGCCACCCTCCATGGGCGCCCGGCTCGGGCATGGCCCACGCGATCACGATGGCCGCGACCATGCCGCCAAGGAACCAGTCGGGTTTCAGTTTTCCCGCGTTGATGTATTCGCCCACGGGCGCGGCCATCAGTGCGTCACCTCGGCGTGGCTGGATCGGTGCTCCGCGAGCCAGACGACGCCGAGCGGCTCGGCGACCCAGTGGACGATGTCGCCCACTTTCAAACGGCGAAGCGCTGACGCCTCGCGGGTGACGAGGAAGATGGAGTCGGTCCGCATCGACGCCTGTCCCAGCATAGTGACGATGCCCGAGTCGGCGTCGCCTGGCTCGCCGCACCCGAGGGACACGAGCCGGATCACCGTCACGACGTCCTCGGTCATCGGACGGCCGCCGTCCGCGCGGCGTCATGCTCGAGCAGCATGAGCTTGGCGCGCGCTCGGCTCGAGGCGTCTTCGAGCTCGGCCAGAATGGCGCTGCGCTTCGCATCGAACCTCATGGTGCCGGCGATCGTGCCGCCGAGGAAGCCCACGGCCAGCAGATACGCGCCGACCACGCACGCGCCCGCGATCTGTCGCGCACTCATGACAGGCTCCCCGCGATGCGACGCACCTGCTCCGCCCGCTCCGTGTCGCCGAGCTTCTCGAACCGTTCGGCTATCCCGAGGATCGTGTCCCGCGATCGTTCGGCGTGGGCACGATGCGCCGCATGCAGGTAGACGTACCTCGCCTCCCTAATGAAGTAGCCCGACCCGCCCGAGATCTCCGCGATGCGGATCGCTCGGTCGCCGACGGCGATCAATCCTTCAGGGCGCCCGCTCCTGGCCGCCGCGCCATAGGCCTCCCGCCACTGGTAGATCGCGCGACTCCGGTCCGCTCGTCCGAGCGCCTCGTCGACGAGCGCGATCCGCCTTACCCACGCCGGCGCCGAATCCGGCTCAACGAACACCACGCCTGCGAGTCCGAACGGCACGTGCCCGCTCACGCTCAGCGCGGAGATGCCGATCACACCAAGCACGACCGCTCCCGTCAGTCCGAGGCCCCACCTGATTTTGATCATCGGTTGCCCCCCTTTCTGGTCCCCACTCAGTCCACGCGGCGTGCCAGAGCAGAGGGACAATTAAATCAGCTTGTTAGCAGGCGGCAGACGAGTAGGTTTCAGTTTCTGAATAGGCAACTGAGCAGCGGGGAACCGCCAGGGCCGATAGTGGGGTAAGATCCCCCGGTGAACGTCCTGGCCGAGATCGTCGGCGACAGCGCCAGCATCCAGCGATTGCGGAAGCAGCTCGAACAGATCCTGACGCGCGCCGCGACGGCGCCGCGTCCTCCGTCGATTCTCCTGCTCGGCGAGACGGGCACCGGCAAGGGCCTCGTCGCGCGGACGATGCACCGGGCGAGTCCTCGTGCGCGCGCCCCCTTCGTCGACATCAACTGCGCGGCGATTCCCGAGAACCTCCTGGAAGCGGAGCTGTTCGGCTACGAGCGCGGCGCGTTCACGGATGCGCGCCAGGCGAAACCCGGGCTCTTTCAGCTCGCGCATCGCGGGATGCTGTTCCTCGACGAGATCGGGATGCTGTCGCCGGCGCTGCAGGCCAAGCTGCTGAAGGTCCTCGAGGATGGTGTCGTGCGTCGCCTCGGCGGCACGCGCCCTGAGCCCGTCGACGTGTGGATCGTCTCCGCCACCAACGAAGATCTGGCGGGCGCGATGCGCGCGAGGAGATTCCGCGAGGACCTCTACCATCGCCTCGCGCTGCTCTCGCTCGAGCTGCCGCCGCTGCGTGAGCGCGGCGACGACATCCTGTTGCTCGCGGAGCGATTTCTCGCGCGCGCCTGCGCCGACTACGGGCTGTCCACGAAGACGTTTTCGCGCGACGCGCGGCTGGCGCTTACTGCGTACGGGTGGCCCGGCAACGTGCGAGAGCTCGGGAACATCATCGAACGCGTCGCGCTGCTCGGCGACGAATCGGTCGTCACTGCCGCCATGCTCCGGCTGCCCGTGACGGCCCCGGCCGAGGACCCGCCCGACACGGAACCGACTCCGTCGCGATCATCGCGTGATCAGATGCGTGAACACCTGCTCGACGTGCTCACGGAGACGGGCTGGAACATTTCGCAGACCGCCGTGCGTCTCGGCGTCGCGCGCAACACCGTCCTCTCCCGCATCACGCGCTTCGGGCTGAACCGATCCACGGCGACCTCGTGGGCGGCATCTCCAGTTAGGGCGACGCCAGCACGCGATGCGCCGGCGGCGGCGCCGATCGAGGTCGCGGTCCCGCGCGTCACGACGTCGAGGCCAGCGTGGGAGCCACGCCGCGTCGCGCTGCTTCGGGTCGACGTCGCCGCGAGCGGTCGCCTCGATGAGCTCATCGCGAAGGTCGAGACGTTCGGCGGTAACGTCGTCGAGCTCGGCCGCAGCGCGTTCGTGGCCGCCTTCGGCCTGGAAGGGATCGAAGACGCGCCGGCGCGCGCTGGGCTGGCGGCGTTGGCGATCCTGAAGGCGCGCGAGCGCGCGAAGAGCGAGGGCGGGGGGCCGCGCGCAAAGATCGCCGTGCACGTTGCGCAAGTCCTGGTGAGTCAGCATCAGGGAGCGGCGACCATCGACTTGGAGAGCAAACGGGTCGCCTGGACGACGATCGACGCTGGTTCGAGCTCACACCGGTCATGCCGAGCGAGGCGGGCGCCGCTCCGTTCCGGTGCCTGACGCGACGTGAGCGCACTGGATTCGGATTGGGCAGTCGCCCGCTCAGCCGGTTCGTCGGTCGCGACGGCGAGATTCGGCTTGTGACTGATCGTCTCGCGGAAGCCGCGCGCGGTCAGGGACAGGTCATCGGCATCGTCGGAGAGCCGGGCGTGGGGAAGTCCCGCTTCATGTACGAGCTCACGCGGCTCGACGCGATGCAAGGCTGGCGCGTGCTCGGCGGCCGCGGGGTGTCCCACGGATCGGCGACGCCACTGCTCGCCGTCGGCGATCTGCTTCGGCGCTACTTCGCGATCGAGGACGCCGACGAGCCCGAGGTCATCCGCGAAAAGGTCACCGAGACGATCTTGTCGCGCCACGAAGCGTTGAAGTCATTCCTCACGCCGTTGTTTTCGCTGCTGGATCTCGCCGTCGATGACCAATCCTGGAACCATCTCGATCCGCCGCAACGCCGCCAACGGATCCAGGACGCGGTGAAGCGCCTCCTGCTCAATGAAAGCCGCATTCAGCCGCTCCTGCTGCTCATCGAAGACTTGCACTGGATCGACGCCGAGACACAGGCCGCGCTCGACGGCCTGGTCGACGGCCTGCCCACGGCCCGGCTGCTTCTGCTCGTCAACTACCGACCCGAGTACCAGCATCGTTGGGGAAGCAAGACCTACTACAGCCAGGTGTGGCTCGATGCGCTCGTCCCCGAGCGTGCCGGTGACCTCGTGCGCGCACTTCTGGGCGACGATCCCACGCTGGCGCCCCTCACGCGACTGCTCGTCGAACGCGGCAATCCGTTCTTCATCGAGGAGGTGGTCGAGACGCTCGTGGAAACGGGGGCGCTCCAGGGAACGCGCGGCACGTATCGCCTCACCCAACTTGTCGACGCCATCGACATTCCAGCAACGGTGCAAATGAGTCTCGCGGCCCGCATCGAGCGGCTGTCCACGAACGACAAGCAGCTGCTCCAGACCGCGTCCGTCATCGGCAAGGACGTGCCGATCGAGCTGCTGCACGTTGTCGCGCAGATGCCCGAGGGTGACCTCCAACGTGGACTCGCGCACTTGCAGGCGGCGGAGTTCCTCTACGAGACGCGGTTCCTCCCGGATGCCGAGTACACCTTCAAGCACGCGCTCACGCATGAAGTGACCTATGGCACGCTGCTCGAAGAGCGGCGCAAGGAACTTCACGCCCGCATCGTCGGCGCGATCGAACGTGCCTATCCGGATCGGCTGACCGAGCACGTCGAAAGGCTCGCCAACCATGCGGTGCGCGGTGAGGTCTGGGAGCAGGCCGTCACGTACCTGCGTCAGGCCGGCGCCAAGGCCCGCGCGCGGTCGGCCAACCGGGAGGCGGTGAGCCGGTTCGAGCAGGCGCTTACCGCGCTCGGGCGCCGGCGCGAGACGCGCGAGACGCTCGAGCAGGCCATCGATCTCCACCTCGACGCCAGCGGCGCGATGACGGCGATGGGTGCCTGGGCGAAGGCCACCGACCATGCTCGCGAGGCCGAGGCCCACGCCGAGGCGCTGGGCGACGAGCGCCGGCTGGGGTGGGCCCTCATGATCCTCGCGAACCTCGCCTGGAACTTGGGAGACTCGGACCGCGGGCTTGAGCTGGACCAGCGGGCTCTGACCATTGCCATGGGCCTCGATGACGTCTCTCTCCAGACATCGGTGAACTACCGTCTCGGCGTGATCGGGCAGGCCAGGGGGAGCTATCGAGAGAGCGCGGAGGTCCTCAGCCGGGTGGCAGAGGCTTTGCACGGCGATCGGAGTTACGAGCGGTTGGGCACTGCCATCCCGGCGTCAGTCGGCCCGCGAGCGCGGCTCGCCTGGTGCCTCGCTGAGCTGGGCGACTTCGCCGGGGCGATGGCGCGCGCCGAGGAGGCCGTCCGGATCGCCCGCGAGGTCGATGATTTCAACAGCCTCGTCGGCGCCTACCGGGGCCTGGGCTTCGTCTTCCTTCGCCGGGGCGCCATCCC
>WNGF01010357.1_pt1 | contig 10534 bp, 6 predicted proteins | sample 5400641 | NCBI WGS metagenome assembly WNGF01 (sample SAMN13153371, study PRJNA577476) | soil metagenome | isolation source: 80 cm soil or saprolite under grassland replicate 2 | place: USA:California | collected 2016-06-15
TCCAGGACCAGGACGCGGTAGCCGGTCGTGCGGGACAACCGCGTGTCTCCCGTGGCCCGGTTCGCCGCGCGCTCCGCCGCCGTCGCCGCCGAGCCCCGCCACAGGCCGGAGGCCACAGCCGCCCCGGTCACCCCGGCCGCGCCGGCGAGGAACCCTCGCCGAGTGACCCCGTCATGTTCATCCGGCTCGTCGTGGGCTTCACCGGACACCACGCCAACGCCGAACGAGTCGTCCATGGGGCACCTCCCTGGTCGATCCTGCGGCGTTGGTACCACTCCGGGACGTTCCGGTCGAGTCGGACGTCCGGCCCCACAGTCTGTACCGTGCTCTGACCGCGGCTATCGCCCCGACCCTCGGGGAGGACACAATGGACGGGAGCAGGAGCCACGCAAGGATGGATCGCTTCACGGTCGACACGCGGTACTGGCACCGCCTGGACGACGGACGGGTGCAGTGCGACGTCTGCCCGCGCGCCTGCCGGCTCCAGGAGGGCCAGCGAGGGTTCTGCTTCGTCCGGATGCGGGAGGACGACCGGATCGTCCTCACCACGTACGGGCGGTCCAGCGGCTACTGCGTCGACCCCATCGAGAAGAAACCCCTCGACCACTTCCTTCCCGGGACCCCGGTGCTGTCGTTCGGCACCGCGGGATGCAACCTGGGGTGCCGGTTCTGCCAGAACTGGGACATCTCGAAGTCCCGGGAGATCGACACGCTGGCCGACGAGGCCCGCCCGGAGGCCATCGCGGACGCGGCACGGGCGCTGGGGTGCCGGAGCGTCGCCTTCACGTACAACGACCCGGTGATCTTCATGGAGTACGCCATGGACGTGGCCGACGCATGCCGGGAGGCCGGGATCAAGGCGGTGGCCGTGACCGCCGGCTACATCTGCCGCGAGCCCCGCACGGAGTTCTACCGGCACATGGACGCCGCGAACGTGGACCTCAAAGGGTTCACCGAGGACTTCTACCACCGGACCTGCTTCGCCCACCTCCAGCCGGTGCTCGAGACGCTGGAGTACCTGAAGCACGAGACCGACGTGTGGTTCGAGATCACGAACCTGCTGATCCCGGGGCTCAACGACTCCGACGACGAGATCGACGCCATGACCGCATGGGTGGTCGAGCACCTCGGACCGGACGTACCCATGCACTTCACCGCCTTCCACCCCGACTTCAAGATGATGGACCGGCCTCACACGCCCGCGGGGACGCTGTCCCGGGCCCGCGCGATCGCGCTGCGCAACGGCGTCCGCCACGCGTACACCGGGAACGTGAACGACGCCCTGGGTCAGAGCACGTACTGCCCCGGGTGCGGGACACGGGTGATCGAACGCGACTGGTACCGGCTGGGGCGGTACCGGTTGACGGACGACGGCCGCTGCGAGACGTGCGACACGCGCCTGCCAGGCGTGTTCGACGGCCCGCCCGGGGGCTGGGGCCCGAGGCGGCTGCCGGTGAACCTGGCGTCCATGGCCGGGCCACGTGGGCTGACCGGTCTCGTGGCTCCAGGGGTTCGCCTCCCCGCGTTCGGGCCACGGTGAAGGCCCGTCGGCGGACCGATATGTCCCCGGCGGTGGCGTCTCTTCGATTGCGTATGACAGCGACGTCGCTCGACCGGCCGTCGGCGATGGCGGCGGCACTGCGGGTCCGCGGCCTCGTGTTCGCCGCGCGGAGCGACCTGGACGGGGCGGTCGACGCCCTGGAACGGGCGCTCGCGCAGCACGAGCGTGTCCGATCAGCTCACGCCGACGGAACAAAGGGTCTCTGCCAGCGCTCCTAGTTCAGCACGAAGTACGCGACGATGACGGTGTTCGGATAGGCCGGTGCCTTGTTGAGGTAGATGGTGAAAGAACCCGTAGCAGGCACCACGTTCTTCACGAAGAACGGTCCCTTCTGCTGAACGGTCGCCAGGATCATGCTGCCCGTGGTCGCCCCCGACATGTTCACCGTGACGTGGTTCGAGCCGGAGGGGAGGAAGGCCAGCCCGCTCCTGCTGAACTTGGCCTTGCCGAGGACGTTGAGAGCCGTGCCGGTCGTGCTGCGAGCCTGGACACCGGTCCCGGCGGGGGAATCCCCGAACACGCCGGCCCCGTTCACGGTGGCTTCGCCGTACACGGCGGAGCCGGTCCCGCCCGTCTGGCCCCACACCCCGATGCCGGTCGACCCGGTGTTGTGGCCGTAGACGCCGGTGCCTTTGACGGTCTTGCCCTCGACGCCGTAGCCCGTCGATGAGTCTTCGGTGATCCCGAACAGGCCGGCGGCGGTCCCAGCCCCCATGAGCCCATGACTGCCGCACACAAACAGTCCGCTGGTGCTTGGATTGGGGGTCACCGCGTCACAGCCCTGAAACCCCGCCGTTGTGTTGTACAGCCTCGTCACGGCCGTCTCGGAGTTGCCTTGCCCCGCGGTGATCGGCGAACCCTGGGTCGCTAGGGCCCCTGGACTCCCGGCGACCACAACCACGGCGAACGCCAGAGCGACCAGGGCAACGGCACCGCCCAAGCGGGTACGCAGCTTCATGATGAACCCCTCCCCTCGGTCGATACGGACTCCGGACGGTGCCAGGTCACGAGGCACAGGTCAATACGCGACCCGGCGCAAGACCTCGCCATGCCTCACGTTCGAGTTGGGACGCATACCGACTTGCGGAGACGACAGGATTCGAACCTGTGAGGGAGCTATCAACCCCCTAACCGCTTAGCAGGCGGCTGCTTTCGGCCACTCAGCCACGTCTCCGGGGGGATTGTACCGAGCCTCCCCAGGGCCGCCCGAGGTCGTTTGCCCGGGGCGGCGAGGGGTACAAGCAACGTGCGCCCGGGCCCGCGCGGGGCCCCGAAGGCCCCTGCCCGAACCTTCGGAGGGAACACATGAAGCGCGTCCTGCCCGCGGCGGCGTCGGCCGCCGGACTGCTCCTGCTCGCCGCCCTCGCCGTCCCCGGGCCCGCGTTCGCGCCCCCCGCCCGGGCCGACACGCCGCCCGCCGCCCAGGTCGGCCGGTTCGGGCCCCCGTTCGCCGAACCGGGACCGAGCTGCCCGCACGAGGCCGAGGGGTCCACCGGGCCCGCGACGGCCCAGCCGCCCGACTGCAAGCCGGCCGCCGTGAGCGTGGTGATCCTGCCGAACGGACGGGTCCTGTACTGGGACGGCCTGGAGGCCATGGAGTCGGTCCACTACGGCGTGGCCGCGGAATTCGGCGACGTGGCCGGGATGGACCAGAGCCGGGTGATGGACCTCCACGGCTCATGGGAGACGCCCGACCCATCCGACGGCGGCGCGAACGCGAACGGCTACGACTCCACCTACCTGGTCCCCGACGCGCCTCCACCGCTGAACGAGGTCCTCAACGACCCCGGGAACGCTCCCGGGGCGCTGTTCTGCTCCAGCCAGGTGATCCTGAGGGACGGCACGGTCCTGGTGGCGGGCGGCACGAACTACTACTCCGAGCCCCACGTGCCCGGCACTCCGTACGGGGTGGCCGAGCTGGAGGGCCTCCGCAACTCCCGGCTGTTCCTCCCGAGGTCGAACCGGTGGATCCAGTCGGGCTGGATGCACCACGGCCGGTGGTACCCGACGCTGGTGACCCTGGCGAACGGGGACGTGTTCGTGGCGAGCGGCGTCACGAAGCTCGTGAAGCCGCTGTACCCGGAGACGCCGGAGGACTCCGGCCGGAACGTCGTCCAGACCGAGACGTACCACCTGGGAACGCGGGCCTGGACGTCGAACGGTACGGGCGGCGACCGCTCGCTCCCGCTGTTCCCCCGGCTCCACCTGCTCCCGGACGGCAAGGTCTACTACGACGCCGGCGGGCAGACGTTCAACCCGTTCGGCCAGGCCTACGACGAGGCCCTGTGGAACGAGGCCGCCGCGTACGACCCCGCCGCGAGGACCTGGACCAACCTCGGGACGCCGGCGCTCGCGTTCCGGGGCTCGGCGTTCTCCGTCATGCTCCCGCTCCGCGCGCCGTACGCGAAGGCGTCGTTCCTGTCGGCCGGCGGCGTGTTCGGCACCACGCCGGGCTCCTACGTGGCGAACCCCACCAGCCAGATCGACACCGTGGACACCGCACACGGCGATGCGTTCTCCTCCGAGCTCACCGGCATGCTGAACAACGCCCGCTGGTACTCCACGGCGGTGGTCCTGCCCACCGGCCAGGTCATCGCGTTCTCCGGCGCCGACCGCGACGAGGTGGACGCCCCCGGCTCGGGATTCCCGGTGGCCCAGGCCGAGCTGTTCGATCCGGCCACGAAGACGTGGGCGCCGCTCGCGAGTGGCACCGACGACCGGACATACCACAACACCGCCGTCCTCCTGCCGGACGGGCGGGTCCTGGTGGGCGGGCACTCCCCCATCGGCACCGGATATGGGGCGCAGACGGAGGTCCCCGGGGGGTTCTCGAACCCGTGGCGGGACCCGTCGTTCGAGGTGTACAGCCCGCCGTACCTGTTCTGGGGACCCCGTCCGGCCATCTCGAACGCGCCGGACTCGGTGGGCTACCGGGGCACGTTCACGATCAGGACGCCCGACGCCGCCCGGATCGGCACGGTGGCGCTGGTCCGCAACCCCGCGCTCACCCACCTCACGGACGCCGACCAGCGGGTGGTGGATCTCCGGATCGTGAGCCGGAGCGCGGGCTCGGTGACCGTCGCCCGACCCCCCTCCGGCGCGGTGGCGCCGCCGGGGCCGTACCTGCTGTTCGTGAACGCCCGGAGCGACCGCGGGCTGATCCCGTCGGTGGCCCGTCAGGTGTTCGTGGGGGGCCGGGCCCCGGCCTGGACCCAGGCCGGGTAAGGACCGGCGTGGCCCCGCGACCAGGCGCGAACGCGTCGCCAGGGCCCGGTTTGGACCCGGCGAACCGTGGGTACATCTGCCCCGCGAATGCCCGCCCCGCGTGAGCGGATGCCGCCCTCCCAGGGCGAGCCGAGGGGGATGGAGCCGAACAGATGTTGAGACGACGTATTCTCCGACCGAACTCGCGGCGGACGGCCGCCTCGATCGCGGTGGCCTCGGCCGCGGCGATCCTGTTCGTCCTCACGGTGGCGGGGCCGAGCTTCGCCGCGTCCCCGTCCTCGGGGAGCGTGGGGCCGAGCGGCACCTCCACCCACTGGAGCGGGCAGAGCTACGTGGCCGGCGCCACCGCCAGCCCGGCCGCATGCTCCGCCGGCGACACGGTGTGCGACCACTTCACGCTGTCGGTCGGGGTGAGCTCCTCCTACTGGGACACCCACACCGGCGGCGTCCGGGTCTCCATCTCCTGGGGGGACTCGAGCGACAACTTCGACCTCTACGTGTCGGGCGCGGGCAGCTCCGCGTCGAGCTCGTCGTCCTCCGAGAGCGTTTACATCGCGAACGCCGCGGGGTCCTATTCGATCCTGGTCGTCCCCACGCTCGTGACCTCATCCGGCTACAGCGGCTCGGCCTCGTTCTCGTCCGCGACGAAGCCCACTCCATCGCCGTCCCCCTCGCCATCGCCGTCGCCCAAGCCCTCGCCGACGGGCGGCGGAGGGGGGTCGGGCGGCGGCGACGGCACCGGCGGCTCGGGCGGCGGTTCGGGCGACGGCACCGGCGGCTCCGGCGGCTCCGGGAGCGGGACCGGCGGCTCCGGGAGCGGCTCCGGTTCGGGGTCCGGCTCCGGGACCGGTTCGGACTCGGGATCGGGCTCCGGCACCGGCTCCGGCACCGGCTCCGGAGACACCTCCGGCGGTTCGGACAGCTCTCCCGTCGTGCAGCCGGGCCAGCCCCACGACTTCGGCCCGCTGGGAGGCCCCGTCTTCCGCTACCACGGCCCGTACCACTTCAAGCCCCCGTTCTCGGTGGGCGACTCGCCGGGGCACGCGGTGAAGCCCCCGTCGACCGGAACGGCCGGCTCCTCGGCCGGCGGCGGCCACGCGGTCCAGCCACCCCAGCCGGGGGCCGACGCCGGCAATGGGTCAACACAGTCCACGGAGTCCACGGAGTCCTCGCAGGATCGCGTGGTGGTGCAAGCCACGTCGGCCTCGCCCGAGCGGCGAGTCCAGCCCCTGGTGTGGCTCCTGATCCCGCTCGGCCTGATCCTGTTCGCCGCCACGGTCGCGGTGGTGTTCGAGTCCGACGACGAGCGGGTCGTCGCGGTGGCCACCGACGGGAAGCGCGAACGTGCGGTGCCCGTGGACGCGGTGGACGCCCCGCCGGCCGGGCCGATCGTGAAGCTCGGGTTCGCCACGAGGCGGGCCGTGGGGACGGTGGGTCGGGGCGTCCGGCGAACGTTCCGCCGCGGCTGATCCCCGCCCGGGCCGGGCAAACAGCACGCTTCCCGTTTCACTGACCGCCGGTCAGGGAATACCTGGCCCGCCGGTTGGGGGGTCCGGCGGAGCCCGACGCCAGACCGAGGACCCGACCATGCGACACCGTCCCGCGCTCGTCCCGCTGACCCTGCTCCTCGTGCTCGCGACGGCCATGCCGGCCGGCGCCACGTTCCCGTTCCCCCCGCAGGGCGGCGACCCCTACGACTACACGAAGCTCCACATCACGAACGGGACCTGCCCGCCCACCGCCGGTAGCGACCTCCCCCGGGGATTCGACTGCCGGGCGGAGTCGAAGCTGACCGACTACGCCCCCCAGCCCGGCGACGTCGACCACGACCCGACCGTCGAGAGCAACCCCCAGGAGCTCTTCGGGCGCAAGGGACCAGGGACGAACCGGGCCTGGGAGCTCACCACCGGACGGCCGGACACCCTCATCGCCGAGCTCGACAGCGGCATCCTGTGGAGCCAGGACACGCCCGAGCTGGTCAACAAGTTCTTCCTGAACCGGGGCGAGCTGCCGGTTCCGTGCACCGCGGCGCCCTGCTCGACCACGTTCGGCGGTTCGCTCCAGACCCACGACGTGAACCACGACGGCGTGTTCAACGTCGCCGACTACGCGAACGACCCGCGGGCGCACGACTTCACGGACGACCGGAACAACTACCTGGACCCCGCCGACCTCATCCGGACGTTCTCCGACGGCGCCGACCAGGACGCCGACGGCTACACGGACGACATCGCCGGGTGGGACTTCTTCGAGGACGACAACAACCCAGGCGACGACGTGGAGTACGGCCACGGGACCGGAGAGGTCCGGGACTCGTCCGCGGAGATCGAACGGCACGTGACGCAGTGCCCGAACTGCACGGTGATGCCGCTGCGGGTGGGCGACTCGTTCGTCGCCGACATCGACGACTTCGCCGAGGCGGTCGTGTACGCGGTGGACCGCGGCGCCAGCATCGTGCAGGAGGCCCTGGGCACCTACAACCACACCGCGTTCGCCCAGGCCGCCGTGGACTACGCGTACCGGAACGGGGTGCTGGTGGTGGCCTCGGAGGCCGACGAGGAGGCCGGCCACCACAACTACCCGGCCGCGCTGAACCACACGATGGTGGTGAACTCGCTGACGCACTACGCCACGGTCCCGGACACCGACGCGCCGGCGGAGGAGCCGCTGACGTATCTCGCGTTCAACGGCTGCACGAACTTCGGCGGGTACACGTGGCTGTCGGTGGAGTCGAACTCGTGCTCCTCCGACGCCACGGGCCAGTCCGCCGGCATGGCCGGGCTGCTGTACAGCGAGGCCCGCAACGCCGTGGACCACGGGATCCTGCACCGCTCGGTGGCCGGGCGGCCGCTCTCGGCGGAGGAGGCCAAGCAGCTGCTGCGGATCGCCGCCGACCCCATCGACTTCTCCACCCCGGACCCGCCCGGGCCGCCGAACAACTTCGGCACCACCCTCCCCGACTCCATGCGGTACGTGACCACCGCCGGGTGGGACCAGATCACCGGATGGGGCCGGTTGAACATCCAGCGGGCCGTGAACCTGGTGGCCCGGGGCAGGATCCCGCCCGAGGCCGATCTCACGTCGCCGCTGTGGTGGCAGAGCCTGCCGGAGACCGGCCACGTGAGCGTGATGGGCCGCGTGGCGGCGCCCCGCGCCGGCTTGTACGCGTACCGCGTCCAGTTCGCGCCCGGCGTCCAGCCGCCCCGGTGGCCCGCGGCCGAGACCTGGACCACGGTGGCGTCAGGGACCGGCACCTCGCCGAAACAGGGCGTGCTGGCCTCGCTGGACCTGGCCGCCGTCCGGGCCGCGATCGACGCGGCGGTGCCGCCCTACACGCCGGCCGACGACCCCACCTCGCCGGACCTCCCCGAACAGGACGCGTTCCGGGTCCGGATGGTCGTCTGCGCGGGCGTGGCGGCCTGCCCGTCCGGCGAGGCGCTCCTGGAGAGCTCGCCGTCCATCGCCATCGAGCAGCGCCAGCTCTTCTCACACGACGACCCCACGCTGCTGCCCGGGTGGCCGAGGCACCTGAACGCCGACGGGGCCGGCTCGCCCGCGTTCGCCGACCTCACCGGCGACGGCGTGGACGAGCTGGTGGTCTCCGACGGGAACGGGTTCGTCCACACGTTCCGGGCCGACGGCGCCGAGCTCCCCGGATGGCCGGTGCACACCGACCCCATCCCGCTCCCGCACTCGGGCACGAACGCGTACACGCGAGGGCAGGTCCCGGCGACCGTGGACGCGGCCATCCTGCTCGGCTCCCCGCTCGTGGCCGACCTCGACGGCGACGGGACGCCGGAGGTCGCCGTGGGGGCCATCGACGGCAAGCTGTACGTCTGGCATTCGAACGGGACCCGCGCCGCCGGGTTCCCCGTGACCACCGATCCCGACTACTCGGTGGAGCCGGGATGCCAGACGGCGATCGGGCCGGCCTGCGACGACTGGTCGTCCCACGACGTCCGCGACCCGCACAACACGGTCTTCCGGGGGTTCGCCGCGCCGCCCGCGGCCGGCGACCTGGACCCGTCCCATCCCGGGCTGGAGCTCGTGGCCGGGGCCATGGACGACCACGTGTACGCGTTCCACGCCGACGGCACGCAGGTCGCCGGATGGCCGGTGCTGATCGTGGACCCGGTCTACGTCCAGGCGGTGGACCCCGTGACCCACGAGGTCACCTACACGGTGGACCTGGGCGAGCTCCGCCAGCGCAAGATCATCTCCACGCCCACGCTCGGCGACGTGGACGGCGACGGGACCCTGGAGGTCGCCGTCAACGTGAACGAGCAGTTCGCCGAGGACCCCAACTGGACGCTCCGCGACCCGTCGCTGCAGTCGCTCCGGGCCCTCGGCACCACCGGCAACACCCGCGTGTACCTCCTGTACGCCGACGGAACGGATCACCCGGCCACCGCTGGCCAGCAGGCGTCCGCGAACCCCGACGACCAGGCCTACGTGGCGGGGTGGCCGGCGAGGATCGGCATGGCCACCACCCAGCTGCTCCCCGACGTGGGCGAGGGCTCGAACGGGTCACCGGTGATGGCCGACGTGGACGGCGACGGGACGCTCGAGATCGGCACGGCCTCGATCGACAGCCCGCCGTACCTGCTGAAGGCCAACGGCTCGTCATTCTACGGCGCCGACCCCCAGGGGCACGCCGTGACCATGGCCACCTCGGCGGACGAGTTCAAGAGCGGCGCCACGGACGGACCGTCGCTGGCCGCGATCGGCGGCGGCGTCTTCGGGCGGCTCGGAGGTCCGGGCTCGCCGGTCTCGTTCGCCATGGGCGCGTCGGGTCTCCGGCGGCTGCTCGACGTGGTCCTGCCGGAGCAGCAGCTGGGGGCGGAGGACCACATCGGCGCCTGGAACGCCCTCACCGGGACGTACGACCCGGGGTTCCCCAGCCGGATGAACGACCTCATGTTCTTCAACACCCCGGCCGTCGCCGACGTCAGCGGGGACGGGCTGGCCGAGGTCCTCCAGGCCTCCGCCATGTACGACCTCCGGGCATACGGGTTGGGCGGTGCGGTGCCGGGCGGGTGGCCCAAGTTCACGGGCGGGTGGTCGGTGACCACGCCCGCGACCGGCGACCTGAACGGCGACGGGAAGCTCGACGTGGCCATGATGAGCCGCGAGGGGTGGCTGTTCGTGTGGTCCTCCGCCGGCGACGCGTGCCAGCCACAGGAGTGGCCGAAGTTCCAGCACGACCTCCACAACACCGGCGCGTACGGCACGGACGCCGAGCCACCGGCCGGCGTGAGGGCCCTGACCGCGACCCGCGCGAACGGGGCGATCACGGTGTCGTGGACGGCGCCGGGCGACGACGGCATCTGTGGGACCGCGCGCCGCTACCAGGTCCGCGTCAACGGCGGGCACTCGGCCGCGACGACGCCGCCGGACCCGGCCACCGCAGGCACCCGACAGACCATGACCATCCCCGACCCCAGGGGCCGCATCAAGACCGTCACGGTCTCCGCCGTCGACGAGGCCGGCAACCGGAACCCCACCCGCCTGGCCAAGGTCGTCTGATCCGCGGGGCACCTGATCGGCTCGGTGACGCTGCTGCTGCACGCGGCCGGCTCGTGGCCGAGTGGGCCTGAAGCGGCCGCCTCCCTACAGCCGGTCGAGCGCGGCCCACATGGACGCCTTCAGTTCCTCGAGCGCCAGGCGGTGCTCGGTCCCGGCGGCCACCCGATCCAGCCCGAGCTGCGCGTACTTCGTCAGGCTCTCGTGCACGACCAGCCGGACCCC
>WNGF01010358.1_pt1 | contig 10534 bp, 4 predicted proteins | sample 5400641 | NCBI WGS metagenome assembly WNGF01 (sample SAMN13153371, study PRJNA577476) | soil metagenome | isolation source: 80 cm soil or saprolite under grassland replicate 2 | place: USA:California | collected 2016-06-15
TACGCGGAAGACCCACTCCACGACTTCGCCCCCTCGCCCGGGGTGATCTCGTCACTGCGGCTGCCGGCAGGCCCGGGCGTGCGGCACGACATCGGCATCGAACAGGGCTCCTCCGTGCCCTTCGACTACGACCCGATGCTCGGCAAGCTCGTCGTCTTTGGCAGAGACCGCGCGCAGGCGATCGCCCGGCTTTCCCGCGCGCTCGCGGAGTACGAGATCACCGGAGTGGAGACGACGCTGCCGCTCTTCCGGCGGCTGACGGCCGAGCCCGATTTCCTGTCCGGGGCCTTCGACGTGCAATGGCTTGAACGCAGGCTCTCGGAGGGGCTCCTCGAGCCCGAGCCTTTCTCGCAGGAGGACGTGCTGCTCGCCGCGGTCGCGCTCTCCGACGCCCCGGCGCGGAAGCCGGAGGGGGAAGCAGTCGCGTCTTCGCTGTGGCGCCGGACGGCAAGGCTCGAGACACTGCGGCGGCGCTGATGCGCAGGCAGATCTTCTTCCTTCGCGCCGGAGAAGAGCAACCGCGAGAGGTCCTCGTCGAGCGCCAGGGCTCGCTGTACCGGGTCGTTGCAGGTGAGCGCGACGAAGAAGCGGACGCGGCGAGACTTCCCGATGGCCGGCTGTCGCTCCTCCTCGCCGGCGGCCGTCAGTTCTCCGGGCGGGGCCTCTTTCGCGGGCGTGAGGGCATGGACGTGATTGCCGCCGGAAGAGCCAGGCGCGTGCCGATCGGAAGAGAGCGGTCGGGGGCCCTCCGGCCCGCGGATCCGGGGGACGCCGGGGGCGTCGAGGAGATCCGGGCACTCATGCACGGACGCATCGTCGAGATTTGCGTGGCGCAAGGCGACCATGTCGAAGCGGGAGCGATCCTTCTCGTGCTCGAAGCCATGAAGATGCAGAACGAGATTCGAGCTTCGCGGGCGGGCGCCGTGGATCGGGTCGAGGTCGCAGCCGGCCAGACCGTCGAGGGCGGGGCCTTCATGGTTTCTATCCGCCCGGACAAGAGTTGACTTACCGGTCAAATTCAAAATTTGACTCATGAGGAAGACTCTCCGATATTTTTGGGTCTTATCGGCATGCCTCTTGTTGGTCGCCCCAGCCATCTTTGCCCAGACGACCGGGACGATCGAGGGAACGGTGATCGACCCGAGCGCTCAAGCTCTGCCCGGCGTCACGGTTGAGATCACGAGTCCCAACCTGCAGGGCACGCGCACCGCGACTACCGGCAACGACGGGCGCTTCCGTTTTGTGAGCGTCCCGCCGGGGCAGTACAAGGTGACGGCGAACCTGTCGGGAATGGGCACCGTGGCCAGGAACGCCACGGTCCAGCTCGACTCGACGGCCTCCGTCAACCTGCAAATGCAGGCTTCGGCCAAGGAAGCCATCACCGTGACCGGTGAGGCGCCGCTCGTGAACACGGCCTCGACGACCACGGGCACCAACTACAAGGCCAAGGTGATCGACAAGCTGCCGGTCGGGCGCAACTACGCCGCGATCGTGCTCTCGCAGCCGGGCGTCCAGACCGACAACGGCGAGACTCAGGGGCGCGCGCTCGCCATCTCGATCTACGGTTCGACCTCGGCGGAGAACCTCTTCTTGATCGATGGGGTCAACACGACCAGCGTCATCAAGGGACTCCAGGGGAAGGACATCAACACTGAGTTCATCCAGGAGGTCGAGGTCAAGACGGGCGGGTACCAGGCAGAGTACGGCCGCACCACCGGCGGGGTGGTCAACGTGATCACCAAGTCGGGCGGCAACGACTTCCATGGCGACGTGTTCGGCTATTACAACTGGCCGGCCTCGAGCGCAAAACAGCGGTTCGACAGGACTCCGGATCTCTCGCAGTCAGGCGACGCCAGCACGAACACGGCGGGCTCCATCACCACGGATGTGAAACGCCGCGAAGGCGGAGTGGGTCTGGGCGGCTACTTCCTGAAGGACCACATCTGGTTTTACGGCGCCTATGACCGAATTCTGAATGACCAGAATGTCGAGCCGATCACGGGGGAGCGCGCCGACGAGTTCTTCCCGCAGAAATTCACCTCGAACAAGTACGCGGGCAAACTGACCTTCAACGTCGCCCAGGGCACCACGATCGTCGGCACTCTCTTCTCCGACCCGCAGGTGCAGGAAGGCGCGTTGAACGTCCCGGCCAGCACGAGCCCTCTCAGCTACAACGGCCGGCGCGACGCGGGAGGCACGGACTGGGCGGCCCGGGTCAACCAGCTCTTCGGGTTCTTCGGAATCCTGACCGGGCAGTACAGCGAGCACAAGGACCGGTTCGTGACGAAGCCCGACAGCCTCGACGTGGCGCGCATCGACGATACGACCACCTCTCCGACCACCGTTCTGGGCGGATTCGGGCAGGTCTTCGGCCCGACGATCAACAACGCCTCCAAGCGCCAGCAGATCGGCGGCAGTTTCACCGGCTACATTGGCACCAACGAGTTCAAGGTGGGTGCCGACTACGCAAAGGACAACACTGTCGGCTCGACCTATTACACGGGCACGCAGCACCTGATCATCCGCGCCTGCGGCACCGGCGCCAATGCCTGCGACCTGACCAAGGCGCCCTTCTATACGAACTCCAAGGGCAAGCAGCAGCAGGTCTTTTACGAGCACCGCATCTTCACGGCAAACGGGGAAGACCTGACGCCCCTCGCAACGGCCCCCTTCGAGACGCCGACGAAGCGTTGGGGCGCGTTCGTCCAGGATCAGTGGCAAATTCTTCCCACCCTAACGGTCAACGCCGGCGTGCGCTGGGACCGGGAGCACTACTTCAATGGCAACCAGGAGATCGCCTTCAAGCTTCTAAACCAGTGGGCGCCTCGGGGCGGCTTCGTGTGGGACTTCGTCGGCGACGGCACGAGCAAGCTCTATGGCTCGGCCGGCAAGTTCTACTACGCGATTCCGACGGACCTGAACATCCGCATCTTCACGGCCAACACGAGTGTCAACAACTACAACTACGACCCGAACGATTTCGTAACGCAGAATTTCGCGGCGCGCGGGCGCCTGATCCAGGTCAGCGCCGTCACGGGTGAGCCGCTGGACCCCGGCACGGAGGCTCCCAACACGTATGAGTACACATTGGGAGTCGAGAAGGCCCTCGACTCGACTTTCTCGGTCGGCCTGAAGGGAACGTATCGGACCCTCAACAAGACGGTCGAGGACCGCTGCGATCTCGACCTGAACGATCCCGCGAACACTTTGCACGCCAGCTGCGCGTTCTTCAATCCCGGCGGCAGCGGCGTGGCCGCCAACGGCTCGATTAAGGTCTGTGACGGCTGGGTCAACGGTGGGGACCCCACCGCTGGCGAGTGCGGGTTGCCGGGCGCCCCCATCGGCCCGGCTAAGCGCATCTTCCGCGGCATCGAGTTCACGGCGCGCAAGGCCTTCTTGCAGGCCTTCTGGGCGCAGGCCTCCTATCTCTATTCGACTCTGCGCGGCAACTACTCCGGGGCGATTCGCGAGGCTTCCGGCCAGACGGATCCCGGGATCAACGCCGACTACGATTACAGCCAGTTCCTGGTCAACGCGTACGGGAGTCTCGATCTCGACCGGCCCCACCAGTTCCGTCTGGACGGCGTGTACAACGCGCCCTTCGGACTGTCGGTCGGCCTGCAGTTCTACGTGAGGAGCGGCGTCCCGACCTCGCGGCAGGGCTACTACAACAGCTTCTACCCGACCGAGCTCATGCTCGATCCGCGCGGCACCAACGGCCGGCTGCCGACCGAATACGAGACGAACCTTTCGCTCGCGTATAACCTCAACCTCGGCCCGGTGACCGTGACACCCCAGCTCTACATCTTCAACCTGTTGAACCGGCAGACGGTGACAGCCATCGACCAGCGCTACAACATTTTTGCGACTTACGTGACGAACCCGAAGAGCCCGTTCCTCGGCCAGGCGGGTATCGAGCCCGGAACAACCGACCCCTCGAGCAGGATTTCCTGCCCGGCAACAGCTTCCGCTCCCTGCACGGACAACGCGGACTACCGTAAGGCTACGGCTCGCGTCGGAGCACGTTTCCTTCGCGCGGCTCTGAAAATCTCTTTCTAGCGCGCGTTTCTGGAAGGCTCGCGACCCGAAGCCGGAGAGTCCTGAGAACGAGTTCCGCGAAGAGTTCGAGAAGAGGGTCGCCTTCGCCGACGCGCATTTCACGCAGGACGAGATTCGCGGCAGCCTGACCCGATGAGGGTCGGCGTCGATCATCGCGATCAGCCTGCATCCAAGGATTTGGATGCGACTCGGAGCGGTGTCCGCGAAGTTACTCCTATCTGCCGCTTTCTTTGAGTAAACTTCCCGCGGAGGGGATGAATCCATGGCCCGGGTAAGCCGGTCGCTTTCGTCGCTGGCACACTTCGCACCTCTCCTCTTCGCTGCGGCGGCGGTTGTTGCTCTGTCGAGTTGGGGATGTCGGGAGAAGACCTCGTCACCCGCGCGCAACCTCCTGCTCGTCACGATCGACACGGTGCGCGCCGATCATGTGGGCGCCTACGGCTACCGCGCCGCGGAGACGCCGGCGCTGGACCGCCTGGCGCGCGAAGGCGTCCTCTTCGACCGCGCGGAGTCCGCAGTTCCTCTGACGCTCCCTTCGCACGCGACGATCTTGTCCGGCCTGACACCTCCGCACCATGGCCTACGCAACAATGGGGCCGGGAGCTTCCCGGATAGCCGCGCGACGCTCGCCACGGCGCTCTCCAAGGCGGGCTTCTCGACGGCTGCGTTCGTCGGTTCCTTTGTGCTCGACCACCGGTTCGGCCTCGCCCGTGGCTTCGATGTCTACGACGACGAGATCGAGCGGGATCCCAACGCGCCAGGCTCGCTCGAGGCCGAGCGTTCCGGCTCGCAGGTGGCCGACCGTGCGCTTGCGTGGCTCGAGAAGGCGGCGGGGGACCGAGAGCGCCCGTTCTTCGCGTGGGTCCACTTCTATGACGCTCATGCTCCTTACACTCCTCCCGAGCCGTACGCGAGTCGGCACAAGGACATGCCGTACGACGGGGAGATCGCCTTCGTCGACGCGCAGGTCGCGCGGCTGCTCGAGTTGCTCGACCGCCGCGGCCTCACGGACTCGACCCTCATCGCAGTGGCCGCCGACCACGGGGAGGCGCTCGGGGAGCACGGCGAGCTGACGCACGGCCTGCTCCTGTACGAGCCGACGCTGCGGGTGCCACTGCTCCTGCGCGGACCGGGGGCAGCCGCCGGAAAGAGGATCCGAGCGCCAGTCGGCCTCGCGGATCTCGCCCCGACGCTCGCGGGCATGCTCGGCAAGCCGCTCGATGGGCGGGAGGCTCGCAACGGAAGCGATGTCCCGCGCCTCGACGGGCGTGACCTCTCGGCTGCCATCGTGAACAGTGTCGAACCGGGCGAGACCGATCTCTACGCCGAGACGGAGTACCCGCGCACATTCGGGTGGAGCGGGCTCTCGGCTCTGAGGCGCGGGAGGTTGAAGTACATCGCGGCGCCGCGCGCGGAGCTGTACGACCTCTCGCGCGACCCCGGCGAGGCCTCGAACCTGCTGGCTGAAGGCGTGCGGCGCGCGGATCTGGACGGGCGGCTGGTCAAGCTCGAGGAGGGAGCCGTCGCCGCCGCTCCGGCGGCCGGGCGCGACGAGACGGCCGCGAAGCTGGCGAGTCTTGGTTACATCTCGGGCGGCCCGAGCGACTCAGCCTCTTCCGCCGACGGCGTCCGGAAGGATCCGAAGGAGATGGTGTCCCTCTTCCGGACGTTCGAGGAGGCGAATTGGTCGCTCCAGGGCGGGCGCCTGGAAGAAGCCGCGCTCAAGCTCAAGCCTCTCGTGGCCGCCGATCGGAAGAACTCCGTCTTCCGCGGATTACTCGCGGAGACGTACCGGCGCCAGAAGGATTACCCGCGGGCGATTGCTCTCTACCGCCGGGCCGTCGCGGATTCGCCCGAGGATCCCGACGTGCGCTACAACCTCGCCGTGACGTTGCAGGAGGCGGGGCGGGCGGGCGAGGCCCGCGAAGCGCTCGAGGAGGCGATCCGGCGCGACTCCAGGCGGCCGGAGGCTCACAACGCGCTCGGTATTGCGCTCGCGGAGCAGGGGAACCCGCTCCAGGCCCTCGCGCAGTTCGACCGTGCCGCTCAGCTCGACCCCCGCGATGCGCGGGCGCACAACAACTGCGGCAACATCCTGCGCCAGCTCGGCCGCCTCGACGAGGCGGAGAGGGCCTACAGGCGCGCGATCGAGCTGGCCCCGCGCTACGCCGAGGCGTGGAATGGGCTGGGCACTCTCGAAGTCGCGCGCGGACGCCCGGCGGCGGCGATCCCCGACTTCGAGCACGCACTGGTCCTCGCGCCGCAGTACCACGAGGTGAGGTTGAATCGCGGCATCGCCCTCGAAACGATGGGGGAGACCCGCTCGGCGGTGGCCGCGTATGAGGACTTTCTGCGCGCGGCCGCGGGCGATTCAGGATTCGCGCAGCAGCGGGCCGTCGCCCGGCAACTGATCGCCCGGCTCTCGGGAGCGAGAACTCTTTCGCAGCCGGAAGGGAGGTGAGGCGGAGGACCCCAGCCGAACTCTTCGATTCGAGCCGCAACTCTCATAAGGAGGAGGAAACGTAATGAAAAAGCCCTCGGCACTTCTGAGCGGGGCCGCCGCGGTGGGACTGGCGGTGCTGCTCTCGATACCCCAGCCGGCTGCCGGGCAGGCGACCGGCGCTTCGCTCGCGGGCCGCGTCGTGGACGAGCAGGGAGGCGGGCTTCCCGCCGCCACCGTGACCGTGAAGTCAACCTCCACGGGCTTCACCCGTTCGATCACGACCGCGGCTGACGGGACCTATCGGTTCGCTTCCATCCCCGCCGACACCTACACAGTCACCACGCAGCTGACAGGCTTCAAGACAATCGAGCAGACGGGCGTGGAGTTGAACGTCGCAACCACGCGTACCTTGAACATCACGATGTCACTTGCAGCGGCCACAGCCGCCGTCACGGTTACGGCCGAGGTGCCGCTGGTGAGAAGCGAGCCGGCGATCGGCGCCGTCGTCTCGGAGAAGGAGTTGAAGAGCCTCCCCTTGAACGGGCGTCAGTTCGCCAACGTGGCCGTGCTCGCGCCCGGCACGTCGCTCGCCTATAACTCCGATCCGACCAAGCCCGGACAGCTCACGGTCGCATTGAACGGCGGCATCGGGCGCAACGTCAACTACCTCACCGACGGTGGCGACAACACCGACGACACGATCGGCGGAGCGCTCCAGAACTTCTCTCTCGACAGCGTCCAGGAGTTCAACATCCAGACGCAGCAGTACAAGGCGGAGTACGGGCGTTCTACCGGTGGCGTGCTCACGGTGGTCACCAAGACGGGCACCAACGACTTTCACGGCAACGCTTTCGGCTTCTTCCGCGACAAGGCCCTGAACTCCGAGACGGAGTCGGAGAAGGGGGCAGGGAGTGGCAAGAACGCGTACCGCCGCTACCAGTATGGAGCATCGCTCGGCGGTCCGATCGTCCAGGACCAGGCGCATTTCTTTGGCGCCTACGAGAGGACGGAGCGCAACACGGCATACACGGTCGATACGCGGCCGGGCTCGGGCAGTCCGCCCCTGTTCCCCGACGTGCAGGGGCAGGCCACCGCTCTCCCGTTCACCGACGACCTCATCACGGCCAAGGCGTCGTACAACATCGCGGCGGCCCAATACCTGCAGGTCCGGTTCGGCTACCAGAAGAACAGCGACAAATACGGCGCGAGCCCGAGCGCAACACCCGACTCCCTCGGCACCGTCGCCAACAAGTACTACTCGATCCTGGGCGGACACTCGGCACAGTTGGGCGCCAATGCCTTGAACGAGTTCCTGGTCCAGTACAGCAAGTTCGACAACACGATCTCGGCGGACTCCAAGAATCCGACGATCTACTACCCTTCGGGAATCCACTCCGGTCAGAACATCAACACGCCCCAATCGACCCACCAGGTCAAGTGGCAATTCAAGAATGACTTCAGCTTTGGCCGCGAGATCGCCGGCCAGCGGCACGACTTCAAGGTGGGCCTCAACTTCATCCACGAGCCAACGCTGGGAGGCGATTTCTCGGTCGGCGTCGACGCGCCCCTCTTCTCCCTGAAGGAGGACACGGTCGGCTCGCCGGTCACCGACATCACGCGCTTCGGCGGTATCAACCAGGATCAAACGCCGGTCAACCAGTACAGCGTCTACCTCCAGGACGACTGGCGACCCAACTCGCGGCTGACTCTCAACCTCGGCCTGCGTTACGACCTGTGGCTCGGGTACGACCTGAACCAGACGAGCAACCCCATCTGGCAGACCCTTTCGACGCAGACCAAGTACAACGAGAACTACCTGCAGGACTTCCAGGGAGGCAAGGGTGGCAAGCTCGAGAACGACAAGAAGAACTGGGGCCCGCGCTTCGGCTTCGCCTGGGATCTTGCGGGTAATGGCAAGACGTTCTTGCGCGGCGGCTGGGGGATCTATTACGACTTCCCCTACACCAACGCAACCATCCTTTTCCCCGCGGCGGCCGTGCAGTCCAACTACGGCGTCGTCTACAACAACAACAACCCGAACGGCATCCGCAATCCGGATGGCAGCTTCTTCCAACCGGGACAGCCGCTGCCCCCCAACCAGCTCACCGGGCTGGCTTCCAATACTCCCAACGAGGTGGCCTCTCCAACGCTGAAGACCCCTTTCTCGCGGCAGGCCTCACTCGGCATCTCACATGAGGTGACCAACTGGCTCGGGGCCTCACTCGAGGGTGTTCTCATTCGCTACCGGGACATTCCCTTCCGTTTCCGCGCGAACCCGCGGGACCCCTCCACGGGCGCGCGGCGCTTCCCGGATTTCGGAAACTTCCGCCTCTGGTACGGCAAGGGATTCGTGGACTACGACGCCGTCAACTTCTCGGTGCGGGCGCGGGTCTCCAGCGCTCTCGTCGCGCAGGGCTTCTACACGTGGTCGAAGGCAGAAGGCAACGTGCTCGCCGGGGCCGACGAGTTCCGCCTCTCCGACGTCGGCTTCCAGCCCGACCTGCGCGTCGGGCGCGATGTCTCGGTCAACCCGCTCGATCCACTCTGCGGCGCCTGCAAGGGTCCGCTCAACACCGATGCGCGACACCGTTTGACGCTCGCCGTCGTCTACTCGGCGCCACTCGGGATCAACGCCTCCGGCTTCCTTCGCTACCGCTCCGCCACTCCGGTCAACATCTATGCCGGCCAGGACTTGAACGGTGACGGTTTCGTCGTCGACCTGCCGCCTGGCGTGTCGCACGTCAACTCGGGGCGCGGCCACAGCTTCTCTCAATTCGATTTTCGGCTGTCGAAGGACTTCGCCTTCACGAAGGATCTGGGAGTCGAGATCATCGCGGAGGTCTTCAACGTCTTCAATTCGACTAATCCGGCCGGCTACGTCGGCAACCTGAGCTCCGACAAGTTCGGTCAGCCCTCCTTTTTCGCGGGCGACCCGCTCCAGGGAGAACAGCGCCTGGCCCAGCTCGGATTGCGCGTCCACTTCTAGAGAGGTCCCGATTTCGGCTTTTCCGGGCCCCGCTCACGCGGGGCCTTTCTTCTTGCGAGACATGTCCAATTCATTGCAGATCTTTCTGCTCGTTTCCGCGCCCCGCGCCCAGAGACGAGCATCAAACACCGAGCTCAAGATTCGCTCGATCCACATGGCCGTGGAATCCAGGCGCGGGTCCACATGTTAAGGTTTCATCGTGCGAAGGTGGCTCGCGCTGACGCTCTTCTCCGGCGGATGACTCGCTGGCTCTGTTTCTGACGTGCCTCGGCAAGCGTCAGGATGCTATCGTGCTGCTCGAAAGGTCCCTGGCACTGAAGCCGGACCAGCCGGGGGCGATCCAATCCCTGAACATCCTGAGGAACGGGCCTCCGCAAGGAGGTCACTAGAGTGAAAGAGGAGAAAATGAAGAAGAGAGTCGTGACTATCCTCCTGCTGTCCTGCACCCTGGCGGGAGCGGCTCCGCGGGCGGTCTTGAGTAAGGTGCCCGCATCTGCCGGGATCGAGAAGCAGCTCGAGGTCTATGCCGCGCGGTTTCTTTCATACGATCCGGAGACAAAGATCGCCGTGACACGGTCCACCGAAACCCTTCCCGGCTTTGTCGCGTTCAAGGTCAAGCGCACGGGGCGGTACGAAAAGTTGAAGGCGGATCGCCTGGTCTACGTTTCGGAAGACGGCAAGTGGTTCTTCGCAGGCGACACGGTGCCGAACCCCGCTCCGCGTCCCGTCCGAAGTTCGCAGGACCTCGCCTGGCTCGACGAAAAGCTCGGCAAGCTCTTCCGCGTGTCTGTTCACGCCGTCTTGACTCCAGACCGCGACACGGCGGGACTCAAGGGCGCCGCGCTTCAACTGGAGACCGGATACGGCATCACGCGGATGCCCGGCTTCGTTACTTCCGACGGGAAGACGTATCTTCAGGGCACGCTGTGGGACTTCCGGATGGACCCGCGCGCCGAGCGCCGCCGCCGGATCGATCTCTCCGCCAATCGCGCGACCGGCCCGGCGGACGCCACGGTCAACGTCGTGGAATACGCCGACATGGAGTG
>WNGF01010360.1_pt1 | contig 10534 bp, 11 predicted proteins | sample 5400641 | NCBI WGS metagenome assembly WNGF01 (sample SAMN13153371, study PRJNA577476) | soil metagenome | isolation source: 80 cm soil or saprolite under grassland replicate 2 | place: USA:California | collected 2016-06-15
GTGCCCCTCGCCCTTGACGAGCGCGAATACAAGGCTGACGGAACCTCGCGAGACCGGAGTCCACTGCCCCATGACGCAGCCGTGACGATGTGAACCCAACCCTAAGGAGCGACACGACGACTTGACACGGCCAGCCGCTGCATACAAGTCAACATCAACGCCCTCCGGCAGCGGTGGCCCCCCTCGCGCCCCCCTCCCAGTGACATAATCTCTCATACTCAGACCCAGCGCCCCAGGAGCCGACGGCACAGCGCACATCAGCGGCCTCCTCGCGGGTCGAGCGAGCCGGCCCGGGTGAGCGACATGCTAGGCCAGACAGACCGCCGCCGTCAATCGGCCAGCGGACCGGCCGACTCAGCACGAATGCCACCTCGCGGCGCCGGCACGACGGCGTCCGCCGTGCCCCCGAGCCGATCCGATCAGGACGCGGCGGCGCCGGACTCGGGTGGGGCCGGGCCGGGACTCTGCCCCGAGTGGCAGAGGGCGAGGTGCGCGAAGATCTTCCGGATGACCGCGGGATCGTGCAGCGTGGCGATCAGGCGTAGGCGGCCTCCACAATGGTCACACACCAGCACGTCGATGCCGAACGCCCGGTGCATCAGGGCCGCCCAGCTCCAGGCACGCGGACTGCTCTTCACGCCTGGGCCCTCTGGACCTGCGGCCAGCGGCGCCACCGTGGGCCCGGGCTCGGGCGCCACGCGCCCGTACACAACCACTCGCGCGCGCCAGCGGGCGCGCGGGGCCAACACGCCATGGCAAATAAGCAAGTTTGTTTCGGGCCGCGGCGTCATCGCCGCCAACCGTTCCAGGAACTCCAGCGGCTCGAAGACCAACTCTCTCGTCCCGTCGTGCCACGCCCTCTTGAGCTCCAGCACGATGCGCCCGTCGCCCCGCAGCCGCAGGCGCTCCTGCGCGAAGGGCGGACGCAAGACGTATCGGCACAGACGCTCCACCCCCGCCCGATCGTGCGCCGACACCCATACGTTGGCGTGCAGATCGAAGCCCCCCAGGTGCGCCTGCCGCGGCCCGCGGGAGGTCACGGCCGGCGTGTCGCGCGCATCGCCGAGCCGCCGCACCCGCGCCCCCGCGCGCGAGCCCAGCGCCACCCGCCCCTGCACCGAGGCCCCGACGATCCCGGCCAGCACGGCGGACTCGTCCGCGAGCCGATCTGCCGGCCCCGTCGCCTCGTCGGCGGGCTCCAGGCCGCGGCGCACCAGCAGCCGCTGCACCCGGTGGCGGATCGTGGCCAGCGCCGCCGCCACCTCGGCGTCGCTCGGCGCCGGCGCCGGATGAAACGCCAGCGCGCCCCCGGGCTCTTCGGTGAACACCCCGTCCAGCACGAGGGTGTGAAAGTGCAGGTTCACGTTCAGGCCGCTGCCTGCGCGCTGCAGCGCCGTGACCATGCCCGTCTGCCCACCTTCAATGCCGCGCGCGCGAGCGCCGCGGGCGTACACGTCGAGCAGCACCCGCGTGTACACCCGCAGCACCGCGCGGCTCAGCCCGTGATTCCACGCCATCTGGTACCGGAGCCGATACGGCACCGTCAGCACCCACTGGCGCACCGGCACCTGCGGTAGCACCGCGTCCACCAGGTGGGCAGCGCGCTCCGTCATCCGGCGACCACCGCAACTCGGACACCACCCGCGCCCTTTACACGAACTATCGCGAGCTCGCGATAGCTCCTGTTATCCGCAGCAAGACACTATGAAGAGTTCGGGGCGGCGGACCGGCCGTTCATGGGATCCTGCCAGGGATTCACTCCAGATAGTTTCTGGCCAGCAAGCCAGGCAATAAGCTTGTCTTCGACTTGGAATACACCGCGGCGGAGTTCCGGCGGCAAGGCCTTTTCGATCGCGTGAAGCTTCTCGGTCGGATCCGCACGGAGATAGATCTCTGTCGACTTCAGGCTGGAGTGGCCCAGCCATAAGGCAACCTTCCGGATGTCCCCGGTTGCCTGCAGACTGTTCATCGCACAAGTGTGCCGCAGCACATGCGGAGAGACGTGCTTCCTGGACAGACTCGGACACTGCGATGTTGCTGCCCGGACGTGCTGCTTCAGAGTGTAGCTCAACCCCGAAGTGGTGAGCGCCTCGCCGCGAGCGTTCAGGAAGACCTCGGGGGTCGGAACAGAACCGCGTACGGCCAACCAGGCTCGCAGGGCCCGCGTCGCTTCCTTCCACAACGGGAGGCGGCGTTGCCTCCGAGCCTTTCCATGCACGAGGATGCTGGGATATGGACTGTCGAGTTCAATGTCGTCGAGACGGAGACCCACCAGTTCCGAGGCACGCAGGCCGGCGGCGAAGCCAAGATAGAGCATCGCCTGGTCACGGACTCCGTTGCGCGTACCGGGATCCGGGGCATCGAGGACCCGCCTTCATTTCCTCCCGGGTCAGATGGTTGACAAGTCGTTCCTGGGTCCGTTTGTTCGACAGCGCCCGGACCTGACGGACCTGATCCAGCGCCGAGGGCGCCTCGTACTCGACGTACTTCATGAACGAGCGGATGGCGGTCAGCCGTAGGTTCCTCGTCCGCGGTGTGTTGCCGGACTCTCGTTCCAGATGCTCCAGAAAATCCCGGATGACCCGTGCGTCGAGATCTTCGAGGCAGAGTGCCGAAGGGGTTGTCCCGAGTCGACCGCTGACGTATCGACACAGGAATTTGAACGTGTAGCTGTAACTGGCGATAGTGTTCTTGCTGACGCCTTTCTCGGCAGCCAGGTTCTTGCGGAAAAAGGTGGTGACCAAGGGTGCGAGCGGCGTCATGAGTTCCCTCCATTCGCAAAGTCCTCGCATCTGTCCGCGATCCTGGCGAAGAGTGCGGGAGTCGCCTCGAGGTACCAGTAACCATTCCGTACGTCGCTATGCCCGAGGTACGTGGTGAGGGCGACCATGTGGCGGCCGATGCCCTCATGATCGCCCGGGGAATGCGTGAGAGCCTGGTTGGCAAAGTAGAACCTCAAGTCATGGAGCCGGGGACGCCGCCGGTCTTCAGGCCCAGCGACGCCCAGGGAATACACGAGTCGGCGAAAGACCCCTCCGACCGTATTGCGGTGAAGCTGGCCGCCGCTGATGGAGACAAAAACAAAGGGACAGGCACCCGCCTCACGAAGCCTGCGCACGAGATAAGTCTCAAGCCGCTCTTTTGTGCTTGCGTGCAGGGGAAGCCATCGGCTTTTCCCAAACTTGGTATGTCGGACGAAAAGCCCAGTGGGCGTCACGTCCTCGATCCGCAGGTTAAGCGCTTCGGAGATCCGGAGCCCTGTTGAAGCGAGCAGGCCAAAGAGCGTGCCGTAGACATGAGGTTCGAGTGAACGGTCCGGCCCCAGCCTCCGAGCTGCACGGATGAGGGCTTCCACGTCCGCGGGCGTGAAGAGAAATGGCGGCCTTCTTTGGGATTTGTGACGACCGAAGGCACCTTGGGGCGGAACTTCATGGCGTTCGTCTTCCGCGTGCAGGTAGCGAGCCAGGAGGGAGACCGTCCGCAGGCGGATACACTTTCTCAGCGGGCTGCCGTTTCGGCTCCGGATCCAGTCCAGGACCGTCCGGCTACAGACGTGTGTGTCCCCCTTCCGGGAGGCAAACGCGACAAAGTCACACAGGATATCCTCGGTGTCTCGGAGTTGGAAACCGACCGCCCGACGAGCGGCCAGGTAGGAATCGACAAGCGCGGTCAGCATGACGCCTCCTCTGGCCACGGTTGAGCGACCTGATCGAGTAGATGGAGATCGACTTTGGCATAAATGCCCGTCGTTTCGATGGACCGATGGCGCAGAACCTCGGCGATGCCTTCGAGCCCAACGCCTGCGCGTAGCATCTGGCAGGCTGCCGTATGACGGAACACATGCGCCCCGCGCCTCGGACGTTGAACGCCGGCACGCCGCAAGGCGGTCCGGGCGATGTGTGTGACCGCATGTCCGGCCTGGCTCCCTTCGAAAGGTCTGAAGGGAGCCACGGAGCGCAGGAAGACGAAGTCGCTTTCGACTCGTGGGCGTCCCACGCGCAGGTACTCCAACAAGGCGTCACCAACGTCCTGCGGCAATGGCAACTGGACCTCGCGACGTCCCTTCCCGGAGACTCGGATCGTGGCCGCCTCCCAGCAGAGGTCCGTCAAGCGCAGAGCCACCACATCCCCGGCGCGCAAACCGAGGCGGGCCAACAGAAAAAGGACCGCTCGGTCGCGGATGCCCGTCGGCGTCGATGGGCACTGCGTCAGTATCTTCTGAACTTCTTCAGAGGTCAGTCCCTGAGGCAGAGCTTGCAGGGACCAGGCTCCTGCAGATGTCAGCGCCTGGTCGAGTCCCGGACTGCATCGACCCTCCACCGCGAGGTAGCGCAAGAACATACGCACCGCCGCCTGAACGATCCGGATGGAACGGCGTCCATAGTGCCGATACCGCTTCGCAATGAAGTCCCGCACTGCCCGGGCCGTATACGTTTGCGGGTCGTCTCCAAGGAAATCGGCGAGGTTGGTCACGTAGAGTCGATAGGCGGTAATGGTCCTCTCGGCGGCTCCACGATGCACTCGCATCCACTGGAGAAATTCACCAACCAGGAGGCTGGGTTCCGCTGGTGAGTCTGCGGCCGGAACCTGCCCCTGTTCGCGCAAATGGTGCAGAAACACGCGAACGCATGACATGACGCTTCGGTCGCGATGTCGCGACGTGACCGGACAGCTGCAGCGCGACCGGTGCCGCTCAAACGCAGCCACGGTTCCTTCATCGATCGTCCCAACCGCAGCCCCTTCCAGTTCGAGCCAAACCCCGAAATGTGTGACGGAGTGCAGATGGAACCGCGCCACATGAGGGTTGTAGCCGCTCCTAACGAGTTCCGTTTCATAGTTGTGGACAAGCTCCACGAAGCTTGCCGACCGGATAGCTGATAACCCCAGAATCGGTTTCGAATACGTATACATGTCTGTTCCTCCCTGAGGGCTTTGCTTGCTCGCCCCCGGAAGAAACTATCCGGAGCTGATCCGCTTCATCAACCACACGACGCCCCGTATTCACGCAGCTCTCCATCCGGCGCCTAGCAGGAAACTGCAGATAGTTTCCCACTGCGGATAACACGAAAACGGCACCAGGTGCTCGCGCCCGCAGCCCTCGCACCGAAACCGCGCCACGCCATGCTCGAACACGCCGCACGTCAGGAATTCGCGGAACTCTCGCTCGACGAACTGCGGCAGGCCCGCGCCCTCGCCGGCCGCCGCCACCGTCTCCAGGAAGGCCTCCAGGTGCTCGGCGATGACCCGGTGGAGCACGGTGTGCTCGGCGTCACGGGGCCGGTAGACCGATCGCTGGAGGGCCATGGCCTCCAGGTGGGGTCACGACGCCAACCGGGACAATGCTGAGAGAGTGATACACCGACCAGGGTGGGGACGACCGCGGCCGGACCGCTGCCGGCGGTGAGTCTACGTTCCGAAACGGTGGGGAGGGCGGCCTCGCGCGCGGCGACCGCGTGATGTGCCCCGGGGAGGGCAGTGGTCCGGGAGTCCGTGGCGTCTGGCCGGAGCTGGATGGTCCTCCTCGTGTCCAGAGCGCCTGAGGTAGCACAGGGAGTGCGCAGGGAACGTCAGCGGGGCATGTGGGAGTCGCGTGCTGTTGTCGAGGGGGCGGTGAGCGCACAGCTGCTGAGACATTTGGTGAACACGTGGCCGTGACTGAAACACGGATTTAGATCGGGATCTCGAAGCAGAAGCCCAGCGACCTGTTCGCTTGCAGGTGGTTGCGGGCCCCGCAACCACCGGATGTCGACCCCCTGGGGCGAGCGAGACGTAAGCGACGCTACAGCCCGGGATATTCGGTTCGAGAGATTGGTGGCCTTTGGATCACTGCTCCAAGTGTCTAAGCACTCGATGCACTTTGCGAGGCGAATGAGTCGCCATCGCAACGAAACCTGTGCCTACAACGGGGAAGACCTTGTCGCCGGAAATGCCGTGGAGGGCTCTTCTCACGAGGCTCCGGACAATAGGCGGCCCGCCGGGTGCTCGGCTTACCCTTGCAAATCCTGACAAGAAGACCCCCGTGCACCTCCCAAAAACCTGACAAGAGAGCACTTAGGGGCCCGGGGCCGTTGACCATAAATCGTTGACACGTAGTTGGCCCTGTCGCGCGGAGCGGCCCGTGCCAACCCAACGTCACTGTCAGTTCATCTGGATCGATCGATACCCGCGCGGGTACCCGTGAGATCCCCCTGGGTATCCCCGGTAGGACCCCGGTAGGACCCCCTGTTGGTATCCCTACTCTCGATATCCCCGCGCCTTCCTCAAGCTCTGTCAGAAAAAAAGTTTCCTGACTTTTGCGCGGCGACGAACTCGTGTCTGCTTAGGGCGATGCGATCGCCGACGCACGATCTCCCGGCAGACGGTAGCCGAGGCCGGACGCCTCCCGGACCTGGCATCCCGTCATGGTTTTCTGGCCAACCATGCGAACAGGACATCATTGCCAGCGACTGTCTTTCCGCCCGCCAGCAGCCTTGTGTAGGTCCCGGATAGGAGAACCTAGCCATGGATCGCCTGCTCTCCGTCAAGGAAGCCGTCCAGCTCCTCTCCTGTAGCGAGGCGGCCATCCGTAAGTGGGTCTATCAACGGCGCCTGCCCCACGCAAGTGATCCCCTTTCCTTCCCGTGGCGCAGAACCCCTCACCCAGATGGAGGAGACGATGATCAGTCCGGTCCTACTAGAGGAACTCAGCTCTTTGGAGGAGAGGTTGTGGACGTCCCGTGAGCTTCTCGAGCGGGGCGAGCTGACGGAGCCCGAGGCGATCGAGTTTGGCGAGCCCCTGATTGGGCGGCTGCTGGCCCTGCTCGTCGAATCCAGGACTCCGGCCGAGGTCGGGATCAGTGCCGAGGGTGCCCACGAGTTCCGAATGGGCCCTGACTTTGCCGAATGGTTCACACAGGAAGTCGGGCCGTTCGAAGGCACGTTCTGAGGGCGCGCGGCCGCGTGTACCCTGTGCCGTGAGTTCGAGCCCCCTCGCACGCCTCGCAGAGCTCCACGCGGCCTTGGCCCGCACGTACGCGGAGCTCGCGCGACTGCCGGAACTTGCCCCCAAGTCGGATCGTGCGCTGACCTTGACCGAGGCGGCCGCGATGTTGGGTATGTCGAAGGCATGGCTCTCGAGGAAGTCGAACTGGCAGAGGTGCGGTGGCTATCTCGATGCCGACCGGCGGGTCAAGTTCCCCCTGGCCGTCCTCCAGGCCCACATCCAGGGGCGCCGATAGTGCTGGAATGTATTCCCGCATTCCTGCATGATAGGCGGGTAGACCATCCCACTAGGAGGGAGCCGTGGCCAAGGAGAAGCTGATGAGGTTGACGGTGCAGATCCCGGACACGCTGTACAAGGCGTCGAAGATCCTGGCCGTGAAGCGCGGCACCACACTCCGCGCACTGGTCATCCGGGGTCTCGAGGCGCAGCTGAAGGGAGGCGCCCGATGATCGTCGAGCGAAAGCGCTACGGGTCACGCGGTCAAGGCAGCTTGATCCGGTACGACGACTCGCCATTTTGGACCAGCGCTTTCTACGCGAACGGCCGAGAGCATCGGCAGAGCACGGGCTGCACCGACGAGAAGAAGGCGCGAGCGTGGCATCGGCAGAAGTTGGACCAGATTTCCAGCGCACGGCAGGGCCACGCACCCGTCGTCACGCCCGCCATGCAAGCGGTCACGGTCAACGCGCTCCTGGACGAGCTCTTCGGCTCGCCGGAATTCAAGGCACTGAAAAGCGCCGAGACCTGCAAGTCGCACGCGACGGCCCTCCGCGCGCACTTCGGCTCCCGGCGGGTGGTGAACGTGACGGCGGAGGCCTACGACGCCTACATCGCAAAGCGACAACAGGCCGGGATCGCCGACGCGACCATCAATCGCGAGGGCGCGGTGCTGCGCGCGGCGCTCAAGTTGGCAGTGCAGCGCAAGCGGCTGACCGCGATGCAGATCCCCACGTTGAGTCGCCTACCCGAGAGAAACATCCGCCGGGTGTTCTTCGCCAATGACGAGTTCGAGGCGGTGGCGAAGCACCTCCCCGAGTATCTCCAGGACGCGGCCCGGTTCGCCTACTTGACCGGATGGCGCAAGGGCGACGTGCGAAACCTGACGTGGGCGGACGTGGACACGCAGGCCATGACGATCACGTTGCCGACCAGCAAGAACGGCGAGGGGCGCACACTGGCGCTCCCGGATGACCTGGTCGCCATCGTGAAGCGCAGGGAGCAGGCGCGGCTGATCACGACGCCAGCTGGTGACGCGCGGATCGTGGAACGCGTCTTCCATCGTGACGGGCGAGCGCTGGGCGATTTTCGGAAGGCCTGGCATGCGGCCTGCGTCAAGGCCGGGCTCAGTCACCTCGAGAAGGACGCGGACGGTAACACGGTCGAGAAGCATGACCGCGTGTGGCACGACTTCAGGCGCTCCGGCGTGCGGAACCTGCGCCGGGCCGGAGTCGATGAGACAGTGGCCATGAAGATCACCGGCCACAAGACTGCCAGCGTGTTCCGGCGTTACAACATCGTCGACGAGCGCGATCTCCGTCAGGCGATGAAGGCGACGACGGAGTATGTCGCCAGCTTACCGACCAGCAGGGAGGAATCTGGCGCGCCGCGCTCGCTGTGAAACCCGCAGATTGCCTGCGCGCCACAAGCGGCGGCCCAGTTCAGCGGGCCGTCGTCGTTTTTTACCGTTCGCGGAGAGTTTGCGGAGAGTAAAGTCATTTCCGCCGACTCTACTCTCCGCAACTGCTTGATTGTATGGCGGGCTCGACGGGAATTGAACCCGCGACCTCTGGATTGACAGTCCAGTGTGCTAACCAGGCTGCACCACGAGCCCGTGACGGAACACGCATTTATACCATGCGTGCCGCAGCGTGTCTATGCGCGGGCTGCGCCCGAGACCTCGCGGAGGCTCGCGCGTGATGCGCTCGGCTCCGGCGAGAAGTCGAAAGCCTCGCCGGAGCATCAGCCCGCGTGGCAGCAGGTGACGCCGCGCATCAGCGCAGGAGCCCCCGCTCGGTCTGGACCACGTGGGCCAGCGAACTGTGGCTACCCGCGTAGTCGTAGGCGATCCGCCCCGTGCCCTTGAGCGTCCGCGCCACGGCCGTCTCGGCGACCTTGTACTCCATCCCGTCGGGCAGCTGCACACGGATGACGAAGGGCTTGCCCGTGGCGAGGTTCTTGAGCGGCTCCGTGATGGTCTCGAGCAGCCCCGCCACGCTTACCTTCGCCCGGCGCTTCTTGATGTCGTGCTCGAAGTGCACGGGCACGAAGGCGGGCGGGTGCATGGTCTCCACGAGGGAAGCGACCACCTCGAACCACGGGTTGCCGGCCTTGCCGCTCATGATGGTCAGGATGGCCTCGCGCTGAGCTGGCGAGGCCTTGACATCCACGAATGGCTGCACCGTGCCGTGCCCCTCGTGGAGCGGCCCGGGGAAGGACAGCACGACACCGAACTTGACGCCGTCCATCCTGAGCTTGCCGTAGTGGCCCTTGTCCACCTTCATGGCGAACATGCCGTCGCAGCCGCCATGGGTCGGCGGCGCCCAGAAGTCGCACGGGCAACCGGGCGCGCAGTTGCAACTCTTCATCCACTTGCCGTCGAGCCGCCACTTGATCGCCGCCACGGAGACCTCCTCTCAGAGCCCGCGGGACAGGAGCCACACGCCCGAGGCCACGAGCACCACGCCCGCCCCCCAGGACACCACCGGCAGCGGCACGAGCTTCTCCGCCAGCACGAAGGCCGCGATGGTCGCGACCCAGAAGAGGTTCATCACGCCCGCCACGAACAGGAGCGCCATCAGGAGCCAGCAGCACCCGACGCAGAAAGCGCCGTGGCGGAGCCCCATCACGAAGGCGCCGGCCGCACCCTCGCGCCACTCGTTCAGCACGAAGCCCAGCGGCGATTGGCAGCGGACGAGGCACGCGCGCTTGAGCGGCGTCACCTGGTAGATGCCCGCCACGATCAGCAGCAGCCCTCCCACGAAGGGCGTGGCGCGTAGCATGTCGGGCGAGACCGCCGCGGCCCGCTCGAGCCCCCACTGCCCCGCCGTCGCGAGAGCGCTGAACGCGGTCCACGCGACCAGATAGCCCGCCACGAAGATCCCCGTGGCGACGGCGGCTCCGCCGGTCTCCGAGCGGCGTCTGTTGATGGTGGCGAAGACCAGGATCATCGGAGCCGCCGAGGGCACCATCATGCCCATCATCATGATGGCCCACATGAGAAACGTGAGCGATGGCGAGAAGACGCCCATGCCTCCACCCATGTCCATGCCGTGCACGTGGACGAGCCAGGCCCAGGCCAGGAGCGTGATGCCGGCCAGCCCGGCCGCAGCGACCATCCGATCCCGCCGTACCAGAGCTTCGACGCTCACGGAGGGAAAGTCTAGCAGACGGGCTTGACAGGTCGCCGCCTGTATACCCTGATCTGAAAATAATTGGTTGGCGAAGCTGCAATCGATGTGAATCAAAGGGGCCTCCTGTGCTATCGAAAGGGAGAACACGCCAATGTCACTCCCTGCACACTGGAGGCCCCTCTGATGCGCTTGAGCGTACGGA
>WNGF01012801.1_pt1 | contig 10533 bp, 7 predicted proteins | sample 5400641 | NCBI WGS metagenome assembly WNGF01 (sample SAMN13153371, study PRJNA577476) | soil metagenome | isolation source: 80 cm soil or saprolite under grassland replicate 2 | place: USA:California | collected 2016-06-15
TGGTGGGCAGCAAGTTGGCCGGATTACGCGGATAGTATGTGCGTCGTTGCGCCGTAGCCAGCAGTTGCCGCTGGGCCTCCTCGGCATTGCCAGCCACCGAGAACGCCGTCTGGTCCAACCGCTGCAACCGCCGCAGCTGGAGCTCGACCGCAATGACATTCAGAACTCTGCCGGTCCGCGAGAAGGCCCAGCCGTAGCCTTCGAACAGCCGAACCAACCAAAGTTGGAGCGGCTGCACGATCAGGGAGGCGAAGAGCACCAGTAACGCCAGCTCCCCAAGTTGTGTCGCGCCCAGGTTCGTGGGGATATCGCTAAGGACAGGTGCGCCGCTCACCGCCCCGCTGCGCACGAGGCTGAGGACGAACAATACTAGGAACGCGGTCGGAAGAAGGCTGACCAGGGTAAACCGGATGCCAAGCTCCTTGGCGCCTCCGACCAACTGCTCCATGCTCATCGATGAACCTCGGCGGAAGCTCGTGAGATGGCTACATCGGAATGTTACTGATACGACGGCGGCGGCTTGTGCTGGCACTTCCGGCCTTTCCCTTCGCACGCCTCCATCGGCTTCTTGTGCGGGCACTCGATGTACGTGGGAGGCTTCGCATACGCCCATATCCCCTGACAGTCTTTTCGTGAGCACCTGTAGTGGCGGGCTTTACCAACGGGACCGGGCGTCTCGAAGCCCCCGTGGGTGTCATAGAAGATGCTAAGACCTATGACGGCTCGCACCAAGTTGCGTTGTCGCGCGAGAGCCCGGAGGAATGGCATCCGGAACCTCATGTCCGGCCCCCCTCGACGCGCGCCATGCCCGCCGCCCCGCCCTGACAGCCATGTCGGACTCTCTTGAAGTCGGCGATACCGGCACCCTGGATCCTCACTAGAAGTATGCCGATTGAGGCTCCGGATGAGAAGATCGCGACGCTGCAGACGTTCTCAAACCCACTGCAAGGACATCAGGCCACCCGACTCGCCGCCTGCACATCGTCTTCCGTAGCGGTCGTAGATGCAGCCGGTGGGGTTGGTGGTGTGTCTGGGTGTGCGTACGGGTGGCTCACCTGGTCGATCTCGCCTCGGAGGAACGCCGACAACTCGGAGTTGAAGGCCCGCTCACGCTCACGCGGAGGAGGCGAGTAGTGCAGGCCGCGTACCATGTCGAAGCGATGTAGGTCGAAGGCGACATACAGCGCTTGGCCGTAGCTGACGGCGGCGTGCACCGCGCCCCGGTACGCGACCCAGGCCAGTAGGCCCGTCGCCGCGGGTACCGTGAGCCACCAACCGTCACCCATCAGCATCGGAGTCGAGATCACGGTCGCCAGCAGCAGCACGGCACAAAGGCGAACGGCCACGTCGAGCTGGTTGCGCCGATCGTTAAGGACCTGCGTGAGCCGTTCCGAGAGGTGCGGGTACAGCCGGGGCATGCAGGCGTTGGTGTCCAGACCGTAGCGTTGCCCGGCGCAGTCCTCGGCAGCTCGTAGGGCGTTTCCCAGCCTGGTGGGCAGCAAGTTGGCCGGATTACGCGGATAGTATGTGCGTCGTTGCGCCGTAGCCAGCAGTTGCCGCTGGGCCTCCTCGGCATTGCCAGCCACCGAGAACGCCGTCTGGTCCAACCGCTGCAACCGCCGCAGCTGGAACCAACCGAAGCTGGAAAGGCTGCACAAGGACAGTCAGCGCCAAGGCGCACAATACCAACGCCACGAGGTGGGATAGTCGGAGACCGCCGATTCTCTCCATGAGTCTCGCGATATTGGGCGAAGCTGTTGGCGCTCCGGTAGCGAGCAGACCAAGGACGACGAGCATCAGTGTCGCGGTCGGCAGCAACCCACCGACAACGATCCTGACAGCGGTTCCCCCCGCAACTACCGTGCCTCGGTGCGAGGACTGCGCCTGAGTAGTCGCCATTCCAGCTACAGAGCGAGCGGGTTCGCTGCCTTCGGCGACTCCCCTTTGTTTACGCGCTTCTTGTCGCGGCCCCACTGTTCGGGTAGCTGGCTCCAGCGCCTCGTCCAGCTGGGTCATCAGCACCACGCCCTGTCTCAAAGAGGCGAACGTACGTTCGAGACAGGCTAGTCGAACATATGTTCCCAAGGGCTGTCAACAGGGACTTGGCGGGTCAGTACCAGCGCCGTGGCGTGCAGTCCCTCCAGCAAGACGAGCAGCGTCTTGGTGGTCGCAGCTGTGTCGGCCAGGGTCGCAATGGGCTAACACTGCCGAGAGCCGCGACAGAGCGGGCCCGGGCCGGAGAGCAACCGTCCGCCGGTCCTGGAGCGGCGGCGAGTTCGGCACCGGCGACGGCTGGCGCATCACGCCATGCTTCGACCATCGGCTGAGTTGGCTGCAGCAGCCAGGTTTGGTTCGGACCGTGAGCAGCCGGGAGCGGACTGTCACATCACCATCACGGGCCGGGCTGGCTTGGTCTGTCAGGTCCGCAAGCTCGGGGAGGGCGGCACTGACACCTGCGAACACTGGACATGACGGTTACCCTGTCGCCAATAGGGTTGAGCTGCGGTGATAGTGGTGTGATGGTGCACGCGTTCGAGTGGGATGGGCGCGACCCGGACCAGAACCACGCACTCCACGCAGTGCGTCTAGCAGCGGAAATGCCGATTCCCACCACGCCGCGGTGCCGCGCAGGCCGCTGAATGGCCTGTCGCAGGTTCGAATCCTGGGCAGGGCACCGACCAGATCCTCGCAATCCGGACTGTCCAACTAGCAGCGGAAATGCCGATCCGGCTGGCCCCACAACGGCGCATCGGGCAGTAGGTAGGGGGCCACAGCCATGCGGTGGCTGGACAGGGCGCCCAAGTCCGATGCTTGCCGCCGGAGCATGCGATGCCCCGCGTAGAACTGATTCGCCCTGGGTTTGTGGAGGCTCCATCGCTGAAAGGAGAATACCCCCCCGGGGGGTAATGGGGTCCCTTACGTGGTGATGGGGTCGAGGGTGACACGGAAGCCAAGCGCCTGGAGTTGGCTGACGAGGCGCGAGGATGTCCCGAGTTCCGTGGAACTTCGGTGGCGGCCCCGATGACCATCAGGCCGCTTCCACCACCTCCTGATCCTCGCACAGACCGGTGACAGTTTTGGCAACCTCGGCCTCCAGGGCGGCGCGTAGCGCTGGCAGGTGCAGGTAGCCGTTGACGCGGCGGAACTGCTTGCCGGCCTGGACCATCCCCGCAGCGCACCAGCGCAGCGCCATGGTGCCGTCCTGCCAGCGCTTGACGTTGCCGGCGTGCTCGCGGCAGATCGACAGCAGGCTCTCGATCGGGTTGGTCGAGCGCAGCGAGCGCGCCAGGGTCGGTGTGATTCGCCAGGTCGAAGCTGTGTGGGACCGACCCCAATGGGGACGAGATGGGGCTGGTCGGTTCCGGGCGCTGCCCACTATGATCAGGCAGCTTGCTTTGGCAGGGCCTGCCACCCTGCCGTCAACCGCAAGGAGTCCCTGGGATGGCCGACCGGATCACCGATCCGCCGCCACCGGAAGTGGCTGCCCAGCTCGCCAACCTGGCGGCCGCGCTGGACCAGGTGATCCCCGCAAAGCAGCCCGGCCGTAACCTGCTGCTCGGGACCTGGAACGTCCGGGCGTTTGACCGGCTGACCTCCAAGTGGCACTCGGCGGCGGGGGACTCCCCCATCCGCGACCTCAGCAACCTGCTGTGCATCACCGAGGTCATCCGCCGCTTCGACATCGTCGCGGTCCAGGAGGTCCGCAGCAGCGCCCAAGCACTGCTGGCGATGCTGCAGGTATTGGGGGATGGCTGGGCGTTCCTGGTCACCGACGTCACCGCCGGTGCTCAAGGCAACCATGAACGTCTAGCCTTCGTGTTCGACCGGCAACGGGTCCGCCCCTCCGGGCTTGCCTGTGAGCTGGTCGTCGCCGCAGAAGACGCCGGCATCCCCCAACCCACCCTGCAACGCCAGTTCGCCCGCACCCCCTACGCGTGCAGTTTCACCTGCCAGACGACCCCGTTCACGCTGGTCACCTTGCACGTCACCTACGGCCAAGGACCCCAAGACCGCGTCGCCGAGCTGCAAGAGATTGCCAGGTGGTTGGCACGCTGGACCAAGGGGAGCGACGCGTGGGGGACCAATCTGATCGCGCTTGGCGACTTCAACATCGACCGGCAAGACGACCCGCTGTATCAGGCGTTCACCTCCACCGGCCTGCGACCACCCGCCGGGCTCAACCAGGTGCCCCGCACCATCTTCGACGACCCCGACCCGGCCGCGCCGCCAGACCACCGGCACTTCTACGATCAGATCGCCTGGTTCGCTGACACCCCAGGCGTGTCGGCCCTGTCGATGGCGTACGCCAACGGCGGGATGTTCGACTTCACCGCTGGGCTCATCCCGGCCGCCAGCAGGGTGCAGCTGTCGTGGCGGATCTCTGACCACTTCCCTCTGTGGGTCGAATACCTCCTGCCACCCTGACCCGCCGAGAGGTCCGCTCCCGCCCCGGACATGAGCAGCCGCCGACCGCGCGTCTTCCTGCTCCGGTCGGGCGAACAACACCGTCGCGCATGAGCAACTCCTCGCAGCACCTGCCTGCCAGGACCCGCTCGATGATCGCGGTCAGGTCACCGGGGCTGTCACCTGGGCGGGCGTCCCGCTGGGGATGGAGAACTACCAGTGGCGCGAGCGGCTGCTGGACGCTGGGAAGGCGGCATGGGCCACCCTGGGAGACGACGCGGAACAGACCGAGATCGAGCAGCCCAAGCGGAAGGTCGGCCAGCGTCATCCCGATGGGGGAGTGGTGAGAAGTCTGAATAAGAGCTCACCCAGGAGGAGCGGATGCACAAGGCGTTTCGGCGACACCTGACAGACAAGGCCTTCGCCCGCGCCCGCGACGATCCCAAGCTCGTGGCGCTGCTCCAGTATTGCCGCGCTGATCCTTCGCTGTCGATCTTCCTTCGAGGGGACACGCTGGATGTCTACTGGGAAGGGTTCGTCGTCTTCCACGTAACCATCTCCTCACGGAAGATTCGTGTCGGGTCCGAGCGCGACAAGCCTGTCGGCGGTCTGCCGACCTCACTCGACGACTGGGACCCGGCGCTGCTCCCTGACCACATCGCCTGGGTGAAGAACCTCCGGGCGGAGCGGGTGGCGACCAAAGCCCCAGAGCTCCGTTTCGAGGCGGCCGTCATCCGCGACAACCAGGCGGTCGGTTCTCCCGTGATGGTCATCGATCGCCAGATCGCCCGTCCGGGCCGCAAAGACCAGCTCGATCTGATGCTCCTCGATGTGGGTTCCTCACGGCTGGCGCTTGCGGAACTCAAGGTGAAGCGCAACAGCGAAATCGGGGGACCCGTCCTCGACCAACTCCAGCGCCATGTGAACGCCTTCGGCGCGCTTGCTCCGGAGTACGTTGAGATCCTCAAACAGATGCAGCGGCTCGGCCTTGTCGCCAACCCTCAAGCGATGATCGACCTGCAGAGGCAGCCCATCCCGATCGTCATGCTCGCCGGCATACCGGTAAGAAAGCTTGGCGCACCAAGCGACAGCCCGCTGCTGCACACTCTGCGGCAAAAGAACAAGGAGATCTTGGCGAGCTGTCCGGGCTGGGACGCGCGGATGCTGGTGTTCCCCCGTCAAGCTGATCAATCGTTCTCGATTCCCACATCGCTTGAGGATCTCCCGCGGATCGAGGATTGGTGCGCCCGCTACCTGAGCCAGTCATCCCTCCCACAGGAGGGATCGTTTGATCAGGAGCACAACCGGTGGGGCTGAGGCCGTCTGAGCCTGGGATGGGAGCGTCCCGCCCGACGGGCCTTCCGTAGTCGATTTGGAACTTGTACGGCGCACTTGCGCCTCCTCGTTCAAGCCATCGTTCCTACCGCCGCTGCAGACGGCTCTCGGCGAGGCGGAGACGAGAAACGCGCTGCATGACGCCATAGAAGAGCTTCATGACCAGCAGCAACGCGGCAACGCTAACCCACTACTCCGCCCAAACACCCTCTGCGTCGTATGTGCGCTATACCACTTCCAGCCGTCCGCAGCCTACTCGATCAGTTATTGCGGCGTGCCCCACGGGGTGTCGGGCAAGCCCAAGCGTGCTGGCGATAGGGCCACCAGCGCCGATTTGACTCGACCACCCGCGAGGAGACTCGCGTCGTAAACCACGTCACGGGACATGGCCGTGCCAGGACGCGGTGGTCGGCGTGGGTTGATTGATGGCACGGTCGGCGTCGATCGGAGCACGAGTGCGGCCGACGTTGTGCCCCGCAGACCCCATCCGTGGGTCCGGTGCGTGAACTGTGTGAGGTCGCGCCGGAGGCGGCTATGCCCTGGTGGTGTCAGCGTGTCCCGCACGATGGTCGGCCCCGAAGGGTGCAGACGCGCAAGCCTCACCACGCCTATCCGAACTCTCTGGATGAAGGCGTCGGACCGGCTAGAGGAGGCTGGTGTCACACTTCTCCGGTAGGGTCGGATCATGGCGTCAACGAAGCGGAAGGACATTCCCGATCCCGTCACGAATCGGCTGTATTCGCTGTCGGGCAACCAGTGCGCATTCCCTGGGTGCACGAACTCGGTGACCTACCAGGAGGCGCCGGGCGAGAAGCCGGTGACCTTGGCGCAGCGGGCGCATCTCGTGGGCGTTGGCAGGCAGGGTCCCAGGTCGAAGGCGGCGCCGCTGTCGGACGATCCGAACGCGATCGAGAACCTCACGTTGCTCTGCGGCGTTCACCATCCGATCGTGGACAATAACCCGCGGATCTACTCGGTCGAGGTGCTTGCGAAGTTCAAGGCCGACCACGAGGCCAGGATGGCACCGAAGGATCTACGGGTGTCGCCACCGCAGCTGGAGCCCGAGACGGTTGACTTGTCGTTGCTACCTGTGTCGGCGCTGCCGGCGGTGGTGTGGAACGCCAAGTCCCTGTTTCGAACGACCGAGGAAGTCGCCGCGCATCTGCCACGCCCGAGAGGTGCTCAAGTGCTTCCCTTCGTGCTGCTCGGCGGCAGGGTCTGGGCGTTCCACAACCTCGCGGAGACGAAAGGGCCGTTCAATCAGACTGTGGAGCCCTCCACCGCTGAGCAGGTCGATGCCGATCAGATGTTGGAATCCGACGATCGGAACATCTACGTCTGGTTACTCAACGCAGCGCTGCGACAGGCCCTGCTCCGCCGCGGCGTCCGCCACGATCGAGCACATGACCGGTACTACTTCCTCGCCGACCACGAGACCGTCACCCGCCGCGTGGAAGCCAAGACAAAGACGGGGAGGAGACAGTCCGCGAAGAAGGTCGTACGCCAACAAGGAGAGGCAACTGACAACCCGCGTGACGTCTGGTGGCACCTCGCCGCGCAGCTGCGATTCGAGGAGTTCTCCCCTGGTGCGTGGGGGCTGACGATCCGACCTGAGTTCCACCTCACCAAAGACGGCCGCGAGCCGCTCGATCCGCGCCGCGTAGGACGAAAGATCACCAAACGCAAGTCGCGCATGTACAACGAGGGCTACTTCGATGCCGTGCACTTCTTCCGTTACTTCCTGCTCGACGGCAATGCCAGACTCCTCCTCTATCTTGGCAAGCAGACCATCCGGATCGAAGGCGACTTCCCCGCTGTTGACGCGACCTGGGCACGGATCGATGACAAGCGATTCGACCCCATTCAGATGCTGGACAGCGGTGATGAAGACGACGTGCTCGACGCCGTGGTGAACGAGTTCACTCTCGATGAAGACGAGTGGGACTGGGGTGCCGAGCACACCGAGGATGATCGATGACCCTGACGATCAAACCGCTGCACTTCGGAGTGGAATGGCTCGATGAACCCGAGCTTGCCTTCGGATCCGACGTGACCCACATCGACCCGAAAGTCGGCATCCCCGCCGGGGGCCCCTACTCACGCGACGAGCCGAACCATCCGGCGGTCGTCACCGCCGGGTTCGTCGGCACCGCCGAGTGCGTCGCCCAAGCTCGCAGGTGGCTCGCCCGAGCATCCGACGGTGTCGACGGCGGTGACGACCACCACCCGTTCTGCGGCTACCAGCCGGAGGGCCCGTTCGCGTCGCGGCTCCGCGTTGACGGACCCCACGCCAAGATCACAGCCAACGACATCCGCGACCTCACCGCCGACCGGCTCAAGAAAATCGAGGGCTTCAATCATCTACTCACCCTCGTCGACGACCGCCTCGGACAGCTCGCGAGCCTCGATGCGCCCCCGACCCTTGTGTTCATCACTCTCCCGTCGGTCATCACCAAGCGGTACTGGTCCGTGCACCGGTGGAGCAAGGGTGTCGAGACGGTGTGGAACCTGCGCGCTGGGATCAAGGCTCGAGCGATGCAACGCCGACTCCGGACCCAGCTGTTGTTGCAGGACACGATCGAGTCCGACCTCGAAGCGCACACCTCCGAGCTTGAACACCCCGCCGACCTCGCCTGGAACCTCTTCACCGGCATGTACTTCAAGGCCGGCGGGTTTCCGTGGACACCGGTCGGCATCCCCGAAGGGACATGTCATCTCGGGGTCACGTTCTACAGACCCCACGGAGAGACGTCCGCGATGCGAACCAGCGTCGCGCAGGCGTTCGCTGAGAACGGCGAAGCGTTCGTCCTGCGAGGCAACCGGTTCGAGTGGGAAGGCAAGTGGCCGCACCTACCCGCTGACGAAGCTGCAAGGCTCGTCACCGATGTCGTCGACCGATACACGTCGACTATGAAACGCCCTCCACGGCGACTTGTGGTGCACAAGCAGTCTCGGTTCTTCGCCGAGGAGCGTTCCGGATTTCAGGACGCGTTGAAGGACTTTGAGTACGACCTTGTATCGCTCGCACCGTCAACCGGTGTGCGAGTCATGCGACACGGCGAGTACCCGCCACCGCGGGGCGCATGCATCACCGTGGGTGACCGCCGGTACCTGTACACCACAGGGTACGTACCGTCTCTTGGTCGCTACCCGCACGGGCACGTTCCGTCCCCCGTACAGATCACTGACCACGTCGGCGACACCAGCGCCCACGAGCTTCTCAGCGAAGTCCTGCTGCTCACCAAGATGAACTGGAACTCCGCCCGGTTCGCCGAACGAGTACCGGTCACCGTCCGCTTCGCCGGAGAAGTAGGGGCGATCCTTCGCGACCTCCCCGAGGACTTCACCCCTGAAGCCCGATATGCCTTCTACATGTGATCCTCCGGCGTCGGCTCCGGATCAGCGGAAGCTCGCTGCAGGCGTGATGAGGGTCATGCGGAGCATACGGTCAAGCGGAGACAGCCGTGACAGCCCTTCGGATGGCGTTCGTGATTGGAAGGCGATGGGCTACCACAGCCGATCACGGCGAGGTGGTGGTTCGACCCCGGTTACATGCCCGGCCTCAGGGATCGGGCTCTTCGCCCTGCTTATAGCCCTGATGGGATCAGATGTGGGCGTGCAAGGATTCGAAACTCTGCACCGGCTGTGAGCTGCTCTTGAGTGCATTTGGAACGTGTACAGATCCTGTTGCCTAATTCCTGGTCATGCCGCTGGTTCGAGAGCGGCGAGGTGGCTGGTTCGGGTGCGGTCGAGGGGTGGCCGGTCCACCAGGCGTCCAGCCGGATCAGGTTGATCGCGGTCGCGGCGAAGACGTGGGCGAGGTGGGTCTTGGCCAGTCCGACGTAGCGGGATCGGCGCACCCCGGTGACGGCGACGGCCTGATGAATGGTGCCTTCCACGCCGGCTCGGATGGCGTAGCGCTGCTTCCAGTCGCTGGTGGCCTGCTCGGCACGGGTGGCTTGGACGGCTTGGTGGAGGTGGCGGGGGCGGAGCATCAGCTGGCGGCCGGTGCTGGTCCTGGCTGCGCGGGTGCACTGCTGGCGGACCGGGCAGGCCCGGCAGGTGGCGGCGGCAAAGCGCACCACGATGGATTCGCGTCCTCGCTCGTTGCACGCAGACCAGCTGCTGCTGTGGTGGCCTTGCGGGCAGGTAGCCTGCTTCCTGTCCCAGTCGACGGCAAAGGCGGCGCCGTCATCCACACCCTGGCCACCTGCGAATGGGTCAAGAAGGGCCAGCCGCTGTGTTTGATCGGCGACTCCGGCACCGGCAAGTCCCACCTGCTGATCGCCCTTGGCACCGAGGCCGCCATGGCCGGCTACCGGGTCCGCTACACGCTGGCCACCAAGCTGGTCAACGAGCTGGTCGAGGCCGCCGACGACCGGCAGCTGTCCAAGACCATCGCCCGCTATGGCCGTGTCGACCTGCTGTGCATCGATGAGCTGGGGTATATGGAGCTGGACCGCCGCGGCGCCGAGTTGCTGTTCCAGGTGTTGACCGAGCGGGAGGAGAAGGCCAGCGTGGCGATCGCCTCCAACGACAGCTTCGGCAAAGCGCACAGGTTCCCGGCAACGTGTGCGCGGTGGGATCGAGCCTTCACAGGTTCGGGTGGCCGTGCGGCCGTGCCAGCCGTGGCGATCATTGGCCGCGCTGCTCGCCGGTCACGACGCCAACTGAGGTCGGTGGGTCCGGATCGCGTGGCCGTGGCGCGGTGGTGTTGGCTGGTTACCGTTCGCGCACGGCGTAGGTCAGGTGGGTCACCATGGGGGTGGGATCCGCGCGGACCGGGTCCAGGGT
>WNGF01010363.1_pt1 | contig 10532 bp, 10 predicted proteins | sample 5400641 | NCBI WGS metagenome assembly WNGF01 (sample SAMN13153371, study PRJNA577476) | soil metagenome | isolation source: 80 cm soil or saprolite under grassland replicate 2 | place: USA:California | collected 2016-06-15
AGGCTGGCTTCGCAGCCCAGCACCGTGTCGGCGGTGAGGTCCGGATGGGCCGCGGCGAGGCCGGCGGTGACGACCGCCGCGGCGGCGGCGATCAGCGCGCCGCCCGATTTGCCGGCCATCGCGTCGAGCGCGTCGAACAGATGGCGCAATTGGCCGAGGGTCAAGGGCCGGAGCTCGAAGTCACGCGCGCCGAGCCGGATCGTTTCTGTCATGCAATCCTCATCAGGCAGGTTCACAACGAGGTGGTGAGGCAGTAAGAAAAACGCTTCACCACGAAGGCCACGAAGGACGCACAAAGGACACGATGGCGCTCCCATCGCACCGATGCCTTCGTGTCCTTTGTGCGTCCTTCGTGGCCTTCGTGGTGGGTGTTTATTTTGCGCGCTATGCGCGCCAGAGAAATCACTCGTTGACGCTCAGGGTGCCGATCGCGCCGGTGGCGTCGGCGAAGGCGCTGAAGTCGAATTCCTGGATCTCGTAATCGTCGGTCTTGGTCGGCAACGCCAGTTTGGAGGCGGTGCAGGCGTTCAGCACCAGGGCGAGACCGGCGGCGGTGCCCTGCGTCGTCTTGGTGGTGTAGAAGGTCGCCTTGAAGGTCGGGGTGTAACCCATGAACTGGTTGGTCAATACCAGCTTCTTGCCGGCGGAAGCGATGTTGTAGAGATAGCTGATCGCCACCACCGCGTTGGCGTCGGCCGCGGCAAAGGTGTAAACGCCGGTCGCCGGGTTGACCGAATACTGCCCGGCCGCCGACGGGGTCGTGACCCGGGTGAAGCGGCCGCCGGCGGTGTTGCCGCTGGCGTAATAAACGCCGAGGTCGTCGGCATAGCCCGAAGCGTTGGCGACCGCGACCGTGTAGGTCGTCGTCGCGGGCACGGTGGCGGCCTCGTTCTCCGACACGGTCAGCTGGCCCGCAGCCGGGGTCTGGCCGAAGAACAGATCGCCATAGATCGCGCCGAAGATGCGGGCGAATTTGGCCTTGCCGGTGATCTTGCCCTGGCCGCGCGCGATGTCGACCGGGAACTGGAACTGGCCCCAGAGTTCCTTGGTGGTCCAGTCGAAATCGATCTGCACGTCCTGCAATATGCCGAACTGGTCGGGGCCGATGCCGGTCCCGGTCACATCGGTGCGGTTGCCCCACAGCGCGCCGGCGCCAAAAGCGAGTTGCATGTCAGCGGACTCCTTAGATCAAGGGTGATTCACCAGTGAGACGGTGAGTCAGTGAGAAAGAAACGCTCTACCGCAGCGGACGCGGAGGTAACGCGGAGGTACGCGATGGCGGATCAACCGCTGCGGCGCCTTCGCGTACCTCGGCGAATCCACTGCGCCCTCTGCGGTAAGTGGTTTTATTACGCGGCTTTGCCGCGCCAAGGTCGCCCGCCGGCTCACTGCCGCACTGTCTGATTGGTGAAGTCTTTGAGGCGCCGCTTCAGGTCATCCTTGGCGGCGAAGGCGTGGTTCCAGGCCTGGGTCACCTGGGCGAGCGGCGAGCCCGGGAAGTGGTCGGCCCACCACCGCTCTACCAGCGCCTCGATCGGGTGCAGCGGCGGTGCATCATCGGCATCATCGTCCATGTTCGGCTCCTTGATGGGTCACCAGTGAGACGGTGAGAGAAAAAATTTCACCACAAAGGACACAAAGGCTGCACAAAGGACAAGAAGGCGCTGGAGCAGCTGAGATGCGTTCGTGTTCTTCGTGCAGCCTTTGTGTCCTTTGTGGTAAGTGGTTTCTCGCGCTGGCGCGCGAATCCCTCACGGTCTCACTGCCTCACTGGCGAATACGGCGTGCAAATTCACAGGCAGAGGATTTCGACCGGGATGATCGCGATGGCCTGGTCGCCGAGGGCGCCCTCGTCGGTCTCGATCTTGCCGGCGATATAGGCGTGCTGAACCATCGCCGGGAGACCGAGATCCTGGACGCCGGTGACGGCGGCGGGCGAAAGCGCCGCCTCGACCGCATCAACGAGCGGGTTGAGGATCGTCGCCGGCGCCTGGTAGGGGTCGCTCGAATGGACGTAGAGGTAGAGTTCGACATTGAGCGTCCACACCGTCGGCGCGCCCAATGCCTTGAGCGCCGACACTTCGCTCTTCTGGCTCTGGAACAGGGCCGGCTGCTCGGCCGGCGCGACATCGCTCCAGTGACGCAGCCGGCGCTCGGCGGTGACGAAAGCGGCGGCGCTCTCAACGAGGTCGAACAGCGCGGCATAGATCGGCTCGCGGGCAATCATTGGCGGAATACCTGTTGCAAGGCGGTTTCGACAGCGGCGCTGATGGCCGGCGGGACGCCGGCGGTTCGACCACCCGGCAGCCGGAAGCGGTGTCGGACCCGGGCGAGCCGGGTGGATTCGGCGGCCAGCGCGGCGCGCATCGCCGCGGGAAGCGCATCGAGACGGGCGAGGAGCGCCATGTCGCCGGCGATTGTCGGAGTGATCACAACGCCGCCGTCAGCAATGCCGGGTCGGTCATGGTCGGGGCGAGGCGGCGGGCAAGGCCGACGGGCGCCGCAACGCGGTATTGCAGCAGGGTTGTCTTCACGTCCTGGCTCATGTCCTTCTGCGAGAAGGTGACGGTCTCGCCGCCGCCGAGCGCCTTCGACACCTCGCCGATCCGGCTGCGCTCGCGATAGCGCTGACAGACGAGCTCGATCGTGGCCTGGGCGATGTCGGGCGGCGTGGCCGGGTAGCCGGCGGTGTAGGTGACGACGACGTTCTGCGGCCGCCGGGTGAAGACATAGCCGCGCAACGCCAATTCGGTCGGGGTGAAGCTGTAGCCGGCAGCGAAGCCGCCCCCAACGCCCTCTGGGGTTGGGGCCGGCGGGATCGAGAGGCCATCGATGGTCAGTGACAGGATCGCGGTGACCGGCGAATTGGCCAGCACCATCAATTGCCCGCCGGTGCCGTCGCGCAGCTCGAGCCAATCGGCCGAAGCGATCTGGCGGTTGAGCCAGCTCTGGATCAACTGGCTCGCCGCGGTGATCAGCCGCTGAAGGAGCGTGTCGTCGGTCGCCGGGAACGGGTTCTGCCCCACTTGCAGCCAAGCCTTGACATCGGCCAGCGTGGTGAGATCACCGTAGGCCATCAATCTGATCCTCGTTCTCGTCGAAAAGAAGGTTCACCACAGAGGCACAGAGGACACGGAGAAGGATCGGCTTCCCGGCGAAGGCCGGGATCCACTTGTCAGAGGCACGAGCGGCGGAAGGGTGGATCCCGGCTTTCGCCGGGACGCCGGAAAGATGGCGGAAGACTGTGCTTAATAAATTCTCTTCTCTGTGCTCTCTGTGCCTCTGTGGTGAAATATCAGGCCGTAGGGCGGGTGGAGCGCAGCGCAACCCGCCGCCTTGGTGCGGGCTGCGCGATGGCGGGTTACGCTTCGCTCACCCGCCCTACGAGCTGTGGTGAAGGCTCAGCCGTTGCCGATGTTGGTGATGACGCCCATCGCGAACGGGGCGTAGATGGCGAGCACCTCTTCGGCGTAGACGCCGACCTGGCGCTGGCGTGTCACCACCGGCCAGTCGATCTGGTAGTAATCCTGCCGGGTCTTGACCTCGGCGACGTTCGGCACCTCGTTCGACTGGTACTGGATCGGCAGGTTCTCGGCCCAGCCGATGATCGTGCCGGGCGGGACCCGCGGGTGGATACGGATCGGGATCTTCAGCCCGCCGTTCAGGGTGAACGGGTTGAAGTAGAACGACACCGCGCCGGCCGCCGCCAGATCGTAGGGGTTGCCGTCGCCGCTGACCTCATATTTGAGGAGCGGCCCCGAGGCGTTCGACAATACCTTGGCGGTGATGTTCTTCAGCTCCTGCACATTGACATAGAGAACGGTCGGCGACACCTGGTAGAGGTTCCACATCTGCTGGAACATCGTGTCGATCTCGTTGACCGAGCCGCGCCCCGAGGCGCTGAGCGGCGTGCCGGTGCCGGCCGTGCCGGTCGGCAGGATGCTGACATAGGCGTTGGAGCCGGATTTCAACGCGGCGGTCAGGAGGCCGTCATAGGCGTAGCTGGCATTGGCCGAATTGTCGGCGGTGATCGCCGAGACCGCCTGCTGCCCGCCGGTCAAGGGTGCGGTAAAGGTGGCGCTGTTGATCGTGGTGATCGCCTGCAGGGTCTCGGCGCCGGCGGTGCCGACATACCAGGCATAGGCGACCGCGCCCTGCAATGCGGTGACGCTGGCGAACAGGGTCTGGCCGAGGCTTACCGCCTGGGTCGCGCCCGCGCTCTTGTTGGAGGAGCCGCCGGACAGGACGAAGGTCTTGCCGTCGGCGCCGGTGATCGTCTTGGTAGTGGCGACGCCAGTGGCGAGCGAGGAATTCTGGTAGCCTTCGAGGGTCAGCGCGACGGCGATCACCGAATAGGTCGCGGCCGGCAAGGTCGCGCCGGTGCCGGAAGCGGACAAGGAGGGGGTCGCCGGGGTGCCGAGCTGCAATGTGGCATTGCCGGCGAGCACCGCCATCTCCTCCTTCAGCATCAATTTCTGCAACAGGCGGAAGGTCATGCGGGCCTGGATGTCCTCGAAATGGCGGCCGGCGCTGATCGCCTCGTAGCTCGCCGCGTCCTCCTCGCCGATCGTCACATAGGACGCGGATTTGGTCGCGGTGGTGTAGGACATCTGGCCGGAGCGCTGGCCTTCGGGGACCCAGCCCATCGCGTCGAAGCCGGAGCCGGTCAGCGCGGTGACCTGGCGCCAATTCGATGCCGTGCCGGTGCCGCCGCCGACCCGCGGCAAGGCATTGCGGATCGGCGTCACCACCGGGTAGAGGTTTTTCGCCGGGACCTGCAGGTCGTAGGCGACGAGGCCGGTCGAGGTCGAGATCGTCTTGGCGATCCGGTCGTCGGGCGTATTGAGCGCGCCTCGGACCAGATCGATGGTGTCCTGGGTCGGGTTCATCGAATTCTGTCCTCCGTTAACAAAGAAAACTCTTCACCACGAAGGACACAAAGGGCTCGCAAAGGACGCGAAGGCGCTGCAACGACTGAGACGCCTTCGTGTCCTTTGCGAGCCCTTTGTGTCCTTCGTGGTGAAGTTTTGATTGCGCGGCTGCGCCGCGCGGAGTCAGCGGGTGAGGCCCGGGTGGATCGGGGTGGCGTGGGCCGCCTTGATCAAGGCGAGGGTGCGCTCCTCATCGCTCATCCGGGCGAGGGCGGCGACGACATCCTCGGGCGAGGTGAGGCCGCCATTGCCGTCGTCGCGCCTGGCGAGCGCCGTGACGCCGCGCGCCATGGTCAGCGGCGGCAAGGGCGTCTGGGCGATCTCCTCGATCCGCTTCTGCAAGGCGTCGAGGCGCGGCAGGAGGTCCTCGGCCAGCTTGGCGAGCGCCGCGCCGAGCGGCGCCAGATCGGGCTGCCACGCCTTGCGCAGGGTATCGGCAAATGCCATGGCGGCCAGCTCCGGAGCACCGGGTGCGGTCGGCGCGGCGGCGGCGGGCGGGCCCTCCGGGTCAATCCTCTCTTGCCAGGCGGCGACGATGCGCGCCTCGATCCGGGCCAACTGGCCCTCGGTGTAATGCCGCGCATTGCCGGGCTGGTGGATATAGGCCCAGGCGGCGCGGATCTGCGCCTCGGTGTCGATCGGGTAGCGCCTCCGGCCATCGGCCTGGTAGCCCGGATCGGCGCAGTCGACGGCGCCGCCGCACAGCTCGGCGGCAGGTTCCGTCGGTTCGGTCGGCTGGGTCATGTCCTCTGCGTTTTCGTCGGCGGATGAACCGGCCGCGGCCCGCTTCCAGCAATCGAACACCGCCTCGGGGTTGGCCGGGCGGTCGACCACCGAGATCTCGGTCAGGCTGAGGCCGGTGATGATGTTGCGGTCGGCGGGGTCGCGGGCGGTGACCCGGCCGCCGATCGAGAAGCCCTTGTAGACGCCCTCGATCACCTTCCGCCATGCCTCGGCATCGACGATCCTGGCGCCGAGATAGAGGCCCCTGTCGTCGACCTGGGCCTCGGTGGCGACGCCGACCGCCGAGGGCCGGTGCATCTCGCGGATATTGGCGAAGCGCATGTAGTCGGCGAGCGCGGCTTCGAGAGCCTCGCGCCGGATCACCTCGCCCTGGTCGTCCTCGGCCTCGGTCGAGGCATAGCCCCAGACCATCCGCTCTGCGTGATCGAGTTTGGCGATCGGCCAGTAGAAACGCATCGGAAATCCTTTTCGTTGGGGCGCCAGGTGGGGGCTCAGTTGATCTCGTGCGCGGAAACGCTGACATCGTTGATCGTCGCGGAGCCGGCGGTGATCGCCGCCAGGGTGACGTCGAGCCAATAGGCGGTGCTGACGCTGAGCCCAGTGATCACGCAATTGACCGAGAACGGCGCCTTCTGGGCGGTGGTCGCGGCGATGTATTGCGGCCGGCCGCCGCATTGCGTGCCGGTGATCGCCGCGCCATTGGTCGGCGCGGTGCCGGTGCCATAGCTCGCCTGCACCTTGGCGCCGTCGGCGATCGCGGTCGGGTTGAAGATCGTGCCGGAGATGACGAGCAGGATCTTGCCCGAGGCGGTCGGCGTGATCGAACCCGCCAGCCCCATCATCTTGCCGGTGGTGTCGGTGGTGCCGGTCGGGTTGGAGGGCTGCGACTGCGCGGTGGCGAAGGGCGGGAGGCGAGCATAGGCGACGGTGCCGGAAGTGATCTGGGCGCCGGCATAGTCGCTGGTCGAGACGGTCTTCCACTTGGCGCCGTCGTAAAAGCCCCACCACCAGCCATAGGCGGTCTTGACCGTCGTGTTGGCGGCGCCGTCGATGTTGCCGGCGGTCGGGGCGACCGTGATGTTGTTGGTGGCGGCGTTGCCGGTCTTGTCGAGGATGAAGGCGGTCTCCCCGGCATTGGGCGAAGAATGCAGGGTGACCGCGACCGCGCCGCCCGAGGTGTCGATGCTCAGGTAATAGTCGCCCGAGGCCTGGGATATCGAGGTGTTCTGCGCCGGCGAGTTCGACTTGAACATGACCCCGACATTGGTCAGGTCGAAGCGGTTGCCGCCGGTGTTGTTGAGCACCTTCAAATTATGGCCGCTCGACAGCCCGAGATAGACCTTGGCGGTGCCGTCGACAAACAGCGCCTGGCTGTTGTCGGCGGCATCAAAGCAGGTGACATAGGCGACCCCGGCATTGATGCAGTTGGTGTTCGGCAGCGCCAAGTTCGAAAACATCGCGCCAAAGACTTGCGGCTTGTAGAGCAGCCCGCCATTGAGCCCGGTGTCATTGGGGATCGCCGTATTGACGCCGACGAAATTGGCGTTGGCGATCAGGTTGCCGGCCCCGGCGGTGGCGTTGACCCCCTTGTAGCAGCCGGTGAAATAGGGGCTGAGGAAGGTGTTGTTCTTGGCGTTGGCCGAATTGATGACGATGCAGGCTGGGTTTGAGGTGCCGCCGGCGGTGCCGCTGAACGCCAGCAGGTTGTTGCCGATCGAGGCGCCGGAGATCAGGAGCGGCGTGCCGTTGGCCGAGGCGCCACCCATGTTCGACTGGATTTCCAGGTCGGATTGGATGACCTGGACCAGCTCGACCCCGGCCGCGGCGCTGCTGCTGGTGCCGTCATTGCCGTTCGCCATATAGGCAAAGAGGCGCAGATGCGAGGCCCCGACCTTGTTGACCTTGCAGCCGGCCGCGGTGGTCGATTGCGTCGCATCCGAGTTCTGGCAGATCAGGTAATTGATCTGCGAAATGGTGAAGCTGTCGCTGAGGTCGTTGGCGCCGAGCTGAAACACCGGCCCCGTGGCGTTCGCGCCCTTGACGCTGATCCGGCCCGGCCCGATCCACAGATTGTTGCAGGCGGCGCCGGCGTTGGTGCAGATGATCGACAGGGTCGGCCCCGAGGTGATCGTGCGGCCGTCGAGGTCGATCCCGGCATCCGGCAGGACGATCTTGAAGCCGTCCGATTGCAGGTTGGCGGTCGAGGTGCCGACATCGATCGTGATCTGCGAAGTAACCTTGTAGGTCTTGTGCAGGAACGACAGGCTGTAGCCGAGGCTCAGCGCATCCGACACAGCGGCGTTGATTGCCGCCGTGTCGTCGGTGGTGCCATCACCCTTGGCCCCCTTGTCCTCCGGGGTGACGTTCTTGTTCAGGTTGAGGTTGAGCCGCGCTGTCCGTGGGGTGCTCGCATTGCCGGCGTCGGTTGCCATGCCGGGCGGGCTTTGCGCGCCGGCGAAGGTCAGCGTCGGAGCCAGCGCCAGCGCGAAAGCGAGGGCGATGACGCGATACGTCAGCGGCCCTCCAGCACGACGACGGTGGTCCCGGCGGCGCTGATCCCATGCACCACGCTGCCGGCGACGATGGCGCTTTCCCAGCACATCGAGCCGCCCTGCCGGCCCTGCGCCGCGCCGGAGTCGAGCGCCCAGCCCTGGCCGGCGACCGCCACCGCATCGAAGCCCAGGCTCAACAACCCGGTGCCGATGTTCATCAGGCACAGATAGCGGCGGCTGGTGCTCGACCCGAGCGTCGTGTCGGTGTTGGCGGCGAGCGTGACGACGGTCTGCCTGATCGGCACGCTGGACGGCGCGACGATCTCGGCGGCTTCTGCCGCCGGCACGAACGCTAGCGTCAGCGCGAACGTCAGCGCTGCAAGTGAAGTGCGCATCAACGGCCTCCGATATTACCGTAAAAAAAGCGCGCGCCGCAGGCGCGCTTAAAACGCTTCACCACAAAGGACGCGAAGGACTCACGAAGGTGCACGAAGGCAGTTGTGCAGCTGGTCCGCCTTCGCGTCCTTCGTGTAACCTTCGTGCACTTGGTGGTGAAATGTTGTGTTTGGCCCGCTGCGCGGGCCGGTTAGCGGCCGGCGAGCGGGAGGGCGCCGTCGCGGCCGTAGATCCTAGGCACCTCGCCGCCGGGGACGGGGTCGAAGCCGAGCATGTCGCGCGCCTCATTGACCGAGTAGACGCCGCCGCGGACGTAGAGGTCGATCATCTTGGCTTGCTCGGCCGGGTCGGCGGGGCGCAGATCGGTCCAGGCGAATTCGAGATCGCCATGCCCCATCCGGTCCTGGATCACGTGGTCGGCGAGGCGCTTGACCCAGCCCATCAACGGCGCCAGGCCCTCGGCGAGCGCGGCCTCCTGCGCGGTTTCGGCGGTGGCCCGGTTGACCTGGCGGGTGAAGGCGGTCGCGGGCAGCGAAAAGGCGTAGCAGACGATGCGCGCCAGCCACTCGTCGAACTCGTCCTTGTAGGGGGCTTCCTTGAAGGCCTGGTATTTCGTGCCGGCGGGGCCCCAGACGAGGCGCGAGCGCGATGCGGTATTGCCGGCCAGGACGCTGTCGAACCATTCCTGGAACTGGCGGATCTGCTCGGCATTCCAGCCGTCCGGCGCGTTCAAGAGGCCGGGCGGGACGTTGCCCTCGGTGAAGTGGTGCAATTGCATCGCCTGGCGGCGCAGCGCGATGTTGATCGTCATGACGATCTGCTCGACCGGGCCAAAGCCGTAGGCCTTGTGCGGGCGCGGGTTGCGCGGCAGGTAGAGGAGCTCGTCCGCGGTCAGGAGCTTCCACGGCCGGCCGTGGATCACCTGCTCAAAGGCCGGCGCCGGCGGCTTGGGGCGGCGGCCGGTGTCGTCGACCAGCAATTTGATCGTCGCGCCGTCGACGACATCGAGCCCGATGATGTCGCCGCCGCGGTTGCGGCGGATTTCGAGGGCCGGCGCGTCGAGCACCAGGAGATCCTCGATGAGTTCGCGCAGCCAGGTCGCGAACGGCCGCTCGCCATCAGGGCGGCTCCAGAACAGGGCGAGGCGGTCGGCGCGCGCGGTGGCGTCGGCGGCCGGGCGCTTGGCGTTGCGCGGCTTTATCGTCCAGTCGAGCTTTTCCAGCTGGTCCTTGCGCGTCTCGATCGCCAGCCGAGTGATGTCGTGCGCCTCGGCCAGCGCGCGCAATTCGGCGAAAGAGATCGGTTCGTAGGCGCGCGGCGTGTAGACCGTGTTGACGCCGACCGGGAAGTCCCGGATGCGCAGCCGCTCGGGCTCCGGCGGGGCCAACGGGTAGCCGGGCGAGAAGATGCCGTGGCCGGGCTGGAACACGCTGGCGAACTGCGTCTCCAGCCCAGGCTGACTCCAGCTGTAGGAGACAGAGAGGGGCGTGCGGCTGCCGCCTTCGGGCATGGGCTCGTGCTCCTGAGAAAGAAGAGCGCGCCACCAGCGCGCAAAAAAGACCAATCTTTCACCACGAAGGGCACGAAGGTTTCACAAAGGACACGAAGGCGAATCAGCCGCCCTGCTGCCTTCGTGTAGCTTCGTGCGTCCTTCGTGTCCTTCGTGGTGAAAGGTTTTTGGCCGCTTCGCGGCCGCTTGCCTAGAAGGTGGACCAGGCGGTGCGTTTCCAGGTGTTGGGGGCGGTGCAGGCGTAGAGGTAGTTGCTATCGAATTCGATCTGGCCGGTCTGGCAGGCGGCGGAACTCGAAGCGGGCGTCCCGGTCGCCGGGAACATGCCGTTCGCCGAGGCGGTCGCCGGGGTCGTCGCGGTGACGCGGAAGTTGGTGCCGTCGAACTGCAATTGGACCTGCTCGTAATCCTGATGGTAGAGCGTCAGCGAACTCTGCGCGCCGCGGGTGCCGGGCAGGA
>WNGF01011835.1_pt1 | contig 10531 bp, 11 predicted proteins | sample 5400641 | NCBI WGS metagenome assembly WNGF01 (sample SAMN13153371, study PRJNA577476) | soil metagenome | isolation source: 80 cm soil or saprolite under grassland replicate 2 | place: USA:California | collected 2016-06-15
CGGTCAGCACCGCCACGCACGACGGGCACGCCGAGCTACGCGTCGCCAACACCGGGCCGGTCGTGCCGTCCGACCAGATCGACGCACTGTTCGAGCCGTTCACCCGCCTGGGCGCACGCACCGGCGACGGCCTCGGACTCGGCCTCGCGCTGGTGGCCTCGATCGGCGCGATACACCAGGCCACCGTCAGCGCCGCCCCCCGCCCCGGCGGTGGGCTCGATGTCACCGTGCACCTGCCCGCTGACCCACAGGACGCGTAACCCGCGCGATGCCTCCGGGACCGCGTTGAACCGACTCCCTCCGCGGATCCGCTTGGGGCACCCGTGCCGGAACGAACGGCGGCCATAACGCCGATCTGCGGCAGCACCAAAGTGCTCGCGAATCGGCGTTCGGCGCGGCCGTAACCGCCAGCGCCGCGCACCAAACCTGCCTCGCTGATGACCTGCAGCGACCGTTCAGATCAGAGAGGACCCTATTCGGCGGCCCCTTGGCCGGTGCGATTCTCGCCTTCACCGGCGCCGCGGACGGCCAACCCACCAGGCACAGGGCGATCATTCCCCGCCGGTCAGCGGGTGTGGCCGCCGACTGCGTGGCGTTCGCTCTTGCCATGGCGAACATGTCACCCTCGTGGCGCTCCACCGGCGCCGCGAAGGTAGCAACATTGAGCACCAGCATCGGGTGTCACTACCGCGGCGACGCCGGCGTTCGTCGGGCCGAGGCATGGTAATGTCCTGTGCCACATGGTGCCACGCCGTGGTACGGTTAGCGGGTGACCGATCACTACACCTTGCGACTGGCTCCGGGGCTGCGGCAGCGGCTCAGCGAGTGGGCGCGCCGCGCTCATCTGCCTGAGCGCACCCTCGCGCAACGCTACGTCGAGGAAGGGCTGCGTCACGATGCGCACCCGCTGATCCAGTTTCTGGATGGGCCGAGCGGGCGCCGCGCGAGCCTGATCGGCCGCGGGCTGGATGTCTGGGAGGTCATCGCGACGGTCCGCGACAACTATGGGTCGATCGAGCGCGCAGCGGAGTACCTGCAGATCCCTGGCGGGCTGGTGGAGGCGGCGGTGGCGTACTACGGCGAGTACCGCGAGGAGATCGACACGGAGATCGAGGTCAACGAGGCCGAGTACGAGCGGGGGCGCGCGGCGGCTGCGGCCGGCGAGCAGGCGCTGCGCGGGTGAGGGCGCTGCTGGACGAGCAGCTCTCGCCGCAGATCGCGGTGTTGCTGCGTGAAGCCGGCTATGACGTGGTTGCTGTCGCTGATCGCGACGACCTGGTGGGACGAAGCGACAGGATCATCTTCGATGTCGCGAGCGGCGAAGACCGTGCCGTAGTCACCAACAACATCAAGGACTTCCGTCCGCTCGCGGCCGAGTGGTTCGCACACGGTCGAAATCACCCCGGCCTGATCTTGCTCCCCTCATCGCGCACCCGCACCCGCACCCGCACCGCTGTCGCCATCCTCGCCGACGCCATCGCGACGATACTTCGCGCTCACCCGGACGGAATCGCCGGAAGTGAGCGCTGGATCGGCCCCCTACCAACCGCCTGACCGGCTCCAAACCCGCACTTGAATCGTCCGCTGATTCCTGCTGCCCGGGTACCGGACGGCGATCAGAATATTTTGGCTGGGCGCGCATGCCATGCCAGCCATATCTGCCTCGCAACCCAGGCCCGGCGATCGCCAGGCACGGCACCTAACGATAGCGTCTCGGGCGATTTGCACCGTCTCAGCGCGTCCCAACCGTTCCGCCACGTCCCGGCCACTGACCGCCGCCAAGCCGCCGATTACTACGCTCGCTACTACACGACACGAGACGACGAAGGCCCTTCCCATCAGGAAAGGGCCTATGCCGTAAGGACATTCGCAGTAGCGGGGGCAGGATTTGAACCTGCGACCTCTGGGTTATGAGTCGCCCCAGCGCGGTCCCGGTGTTCGCACCGCGTCGCATTCGTGCTGCGCTGCCACGGTAGACGCAGCAGGACCGACTCACTACGTCTCAGGCATGCCAGCGCATGACGCCCCGTCTTACTACACCTTTGACTACGGACCCGGGCTAGAGTGATCGGTACCTCGAGGTTCGTCGTCGTCTGCCAAATTTCAGGGTCGATGCCGTCCGCGACCAACTGCGGCGTACCGCGATGAACCCGGTGCAGGTCGGCCACCTCGCGGGCTGCGCCGGTCGAGCCGCAGCCAAGCCAGCTCCTCCAGGCACGGCTGGCCCGGTGGCGCCTGCGGCGGCGGGACGGAGCGCCGAGCGGTCTTCACCACCCGGCAGTAAGCGAAGCGCTCCACTCGCGCCCACGAGGTGCCACCTCCTCGGCTCGACGACGACTCCAGCCGACACCACCAACAGCGTGCTCGTGGACAACGTCGAGGTAGACGCATGGCCGCTAACGCGACTGCCGCTACCGTGCCGGTAGGCCCTTCTTCGCGGCCGTCCGGCATGGCAACGAACCGGTCCCACCAATAGGCGGACATGGGGGCGTTACCGCGCCAGCGGCCTTCATCGCCAGTCACTGAGGTACGTGAGAGGCGCCCTACGGGCGCTCCTTATCCGTCTCGTTCGGTGCGGCTGCCGAGCCATTGATCAGCGTGCATGAGCCGCGCAGAGAGTTTCTGGCGTCTCCACAGTTCGAGACCAACAGCACTGTCTTGGCCGTCCGCGGCCGGTGAAGTTCTCGACAGGTCTTCTTCGACGGCGTACGGGTAGAAGCCGGCGACGGTACGTCGGTGGGCACGACGCATCACCACAACAACGCCGTCTACGGCGCAGAGCTTCTGCACACGATGACGGAACCGGGATGCTCAGCACGGGGCATCACCTGCCGGCGTAGCGCCGAAGGCGGCGCTGAGCCCGGTGAGGTCGATCGGACGCCGGGCATCTTCAGGCACGCGGTCGACGATTGACCGCATAACCTCGAGCGCGGCCAGTATTTCGCGCCCGACCGCCTCGGCCGGGCGCATGGCGTCGACCGACACCAGAATCCCGCGCTGGGCGTACCAGGAAACGATCGGATGCGTCACATTGTGGTGGAGCTCGAGCCGTTTGCGGAACACGTCCTCCGTGTCATCGGAGCGATGTTCCAGGGCGGCACGAGCGAGCAGCCGGCGCGTGAGCTCCTCGTCGTCAGCCTGGAGATGCAACGCCACGTTCGACGTCATTTCCAGCTCAAGGCCGATTCGGTAGGCAGCACGGGCCTGCTCCATGTTGCGCGGGATTCCATCCAGGACGTAACCCGTTCCAGCCTTCTTTGCCGCAATGAACGCCTCCCGCACCATGTCGAGCACCAACTCGTCGGGCACGAGCTCACCGCGCTCGACGAGCTCTTGAACGGCTCGGCCGAGTTCAGTCTGTTGCGCAACATGGTCGCGGAGTAAGTCACCGGTCGCGATGTGCGGAATGTTGAAAAATGGTCGCGATCAGCGCACCTTGCGTCCCCTTGCCAGCACCCGGCGGCGCAATCAGGAGTATCCGCATCTGAGACTCGCCACTCCTCTCTGATCATCGCCAGCGGCGCGCGCTTGCCTCCTCGGCGGCGTCCCATGGATCACATCGTCGTAGGAACAATCCTGCTGCGAAACCGTCCAGCACATCAGAGCAGGCGGAATCTCGAACGCCGCGGCCAAGGCGTCGAGCGCCTCAGACAAGACATGCGCATCGACCGACTGCCGACCAAAGGCCCGGCTACGCCGCCATCGTCGCGCGCGGGCTCCGCGAAGCCTGCGGCGCGCACCTACCTCCTCGGCGGCGTCGAATCGCCGGGCGAGCTCGGTGAACGGCACCCTGCCGTCCTTGGCCAGCGCGTCCATGATCTTGCGATCGAGCGGGTCGACACGCGCGGTGTGCTGTCGCATGGGGAACCTTCCGCACGAGATGAGACTCCGCAACGGCAGAGCAGTGCTAGCGTCGAATTCACGCCGAGTCGCTTGATCGGCGCGGCGCGTCAACGCCTGATGGGACACCCGCAGGAGATCGTGCCGAAGGAGGCAAAGATGGCCGCGATCGTGGAAAGCATCGAGATATCCCGTCGCCCCGAAGACCTCTTCGCCTACGTCACCGACCCGACCCACCTGCCGGAGTGGCAGGACAACGTGGTGTCGGTACGCCCGGAAGGCGAAACCTTGCCCTCGCTGGGGTCGAAAGTGGTGGTGACCCGGCGGGTCGGTCCTCGAGAGTGGCCGACGACCTCCGAGTTGGCAGAACTGGATCCGCCGACAAGCTGGGGCGTGCGCGGTGTCGACGGCCCGGTCAGAGGAATCGTGAAGGGCACGATCGAGCCGCTCGATAACGGCGCGCGCTCGCGCGTCACAATCGCCCTCGATTTCGAGGGGCATGGGATCGGCAGACTGCTCGTTCCCCTCGTCGTCCGTCCGCAAGCGCGCAGGCAGATGCCGAGGAATGAGCGGAGGCTAAAGGAACTGCTTGAGCGGGGTACCTGAGCCCGATCCGCAGACTCGGGATGGTCGGCATCAACCGTGGCGTCGTCTCAGACCCGTCGGCTCGGTTCGGGGGAATGAAACAGAGCGGCATCGGCCGGGAAGGCGCCCGAGACGGGCTGCGCGAATTCTGCGAGACCCAGCACTTCAGCCTGGATTGGAACCCCTGATGGGCGTCGGGCGGTCGTGGTCGGCGGTGGGGTACGCCGGTCTGGCCGCTCTCATCGCAGGCGTCGGCCACGGTGTAGCCAACAAGGTCCTGGCCATCTGTTGATCGCTGCAGCTCCATCCGCACGCGGGCCGCGACACCAAACGACGAACCAAAAGAGAGGTCCACGCTCGCCCTAACACGATCCGCTCGACGTCGTCAGGCACGTCATCAAGGTTGACCGTCACCGTATCGAGCAGGGTTTCGGCACCGTCGACACTCGTTCGCACCTTGTCGCGCAGACGGATCGCGCCATCGAGTGCCACGCGCTGGTTGTAAAGATCATGTCGTCGTTGCTGCGGACGCGACCGTCCGCTCCCAACAGCAACACCCTCACATCAGCGTCCACGACCTCGGCATCCCGAACTCGCCGTCTCAAGGACGACGGTGAGCGAACCTCGCTCCTCATCCAGGTCATGAAACCGACGTTCGCGCCCTTGGCCATCTCAACCGGCAGCAATTCCACGGGCATAGCCGGAAGCATCGCACGACGAGATCAACATCGGAAGGATCACCGATCTTGAACAACACCAAGGCGGTGGACTTCGCGATGGGTTGCCCTTCCAGGCCACCCGGCACGAGCCAGGGGTGCCCAGGCTTCGATTGACTGCCGCTCAAGTCTCGGTGGCACATATCACTCAGCGGTCGGGTCGAGACGACGACTGAGACGCCGCACCGATTCGGCGATCGCGCGCGGGTTGTTTGACTCAGCTAAGATCCTGCGGCTGCTCCGCGGAAGCATCGGCCTCGGCGCCTGTCGGGCGCTATCAGGCCCGGCTTGGCTGGGCGCGCAGGGGCTCGCCCTCCTGCTTTGGGACGTTGGGTGGATACGGAGCGTCTCCCAGCCCTGGATCGTGCTCATCTCGGTCGGCCCACGCCAGCAACGGCTCGATGTCGCAGACCGCGTCGTCGATGCCCTCGTGGATGTCGCCGCGTGCGGCGAACCGGGCGGGCATCGTCGCGATCATGCAGTCGTTGATCTCGACGTCGGGGAGCTTGTCCCAGGTCACCGGAGCAGACACGGGACGGTGTGGGAGGCCGCGGACACCATAACCTGCGGCAATAGTGCGGTCGCGCGGTCACGCCGCGACCTGGAGGTATGGGTGACGACCACCGCGTCGGTCGACCGAGCTTGTCGTCGCCGGGCCTGGCTTCAGCGACGGGGCGCGCTTGCTGATCAACGCCCACCGGTTGGTACGGGCCAGGTGTGGACCGGCTGTTCGGTGGCAGCGCAGTGCAGATAGCGCTCGAACATTGCCGCCACGGCTGGCTCGCGTGCGAGCCGCTGCCCAGCCGCGGCCAGCGTTCGGCGTTGCCACACCGCGCCGGTCTGTCCCGCGGACACCCTGGCTGAGATCACGCCGAGCAGGCGGTCGGCCTCCGCTGCCGCCACGCCAGCGTGCACCAGCCCGTCCCGGGCGGGTGGCAGCAGTTCGGGCACAAGCTGGGCGGCCGGGACCGTGCGCACCTGTCCGCTGTCCCCGAACGGCCAGCTCAGCGCAGCGGCCAGGCCGTGCTGGGCGGCACGGTAGAAGTTGTGCTCGGCGCGCTCAAACGACAGCTGGTAGGTCCACCGCGAATCCTGCTCGGCCAGGCGCAGGGAGAGCCCGATCAGGAAAGCGGCGTTGGCGAGCATGTCGGTCACGGTCGGACCGGCCGGCAGGGCCCGCATCTCGATGCGCAGGTGGCCGCCGGAGGCGGGATCGTAAATGGCCCGGTTCCAGCGCCACACCGTGCCCTGGTGCAGCCGAAGCTCGTCCAGCGGCGACGCGGACGCTCCGTTCCCGCCGTCAAGGGGCGCACCGCCGCCACGCACCGGCAGCAGCGGCTGGTGCAGCCGCACGCTTTCCCCGAACAGCGTCACCGGCCCGCCCCGCAGCCACCCTGTCCCGAACGCGACCCGGGCCAGTCGACGGCGCGGTCCCCGCCCGTCGCGCTCGTCGATCGACTGCTTGAACAAGGCGATCCGCGTCTCTTCCCACAGCTGGTGACCGAGGAAGGTGGGCGAGTTGCCGGCCACCGCCAGCACCGGCGCGGTCGCCAACTGAACCGCGTTGTAGGTGCGCGTGAAGTCGCCCGGGTTCACCCGCAGGTGCACCTGGAACGACGTAGTCGCCCCTTCGACAGCAACGTCCTCACTGGCCCGCTCCAGCGGGTCGACGCCCGCGATCCGGATCCGGAACGAGCCCTGGCGCAGGTGACGCAGGGCGGTGTTCAGCGCCCGGTAGCGCGGCACGTCGGTGATCACACCGGGATGCAGGTCGGTCCACCGCAGCGTGGGCAGGACACCGATCAGAGCAGGCCGCCCGCCGTGAGCGCCAGCCGCGTCCGCGACACGCCCGAGCAGCAGGGTCAACTCGTCACCAAGCGCGCTAAATGGGTTCCCGGCGAGCAGCGTCGGCGAGGCATTCAGCTCCAGGTTGAAGCGATCCAGCTCGAAGGTGATCCGGGGGTCGGCGGCGGCGGCGCGGACCGCCTGGTTTTGCAGCAGTGGCCGCGCCTCGCGGTCGACCAGGAACAGCTCAAGTTCGGCACCGATGGTGGCCGGGCCGACTCCAAAACCCGGCCGTTCGAGCAGCTCGCCGAGCGCCAGCAGGCACTGCTGGAGTCGCTCCTGGAACCCGGTGTAGTCGGGTTCATCGAACGCATCCCGGTCGATCCGCTTCCCCATCGCCGATCCTCACCCCGACTCGGGCCTAGCCCGACCACTGCCACGGCGTGTCGCGGGGCACCGCGATCCGCCGCCCGGTCAGCGATGACGGCAGGATCCGGACGTAGCGGGTCTTCGCGCCGGGCGCCCACGGGGACAGCGGCAGCTGGCGCACGCGTGCCAGCTCATCCGGATCGGTGATCTCGGTGGCCTCTCCCCGGACCAGTACGCTCCAACCTGTTCGGGTTGCCTCGTCGGCCCCGTCGACCTCGAATGCGACAGACCCGCCGCGGCCGGCAACGTCCAGCTTGGTCCCCTCGTCGCTACGAAACAACACGGTGTGACGGTCCAGGACGAAGTTGACCGGAAGAGCGATCGGCCCGCGGTCGTCGACCAGCACGACCCGCCCCAAGTGCTGCCCGGCCAGCAGCCCGAAGCACTCAGACTTTGTCAGCTCCTGCCAGCTGACCTCGGACACGACCCTCACCTCCTCAGTCCCGGCGTAGTACCACCGGCCGAGGCGCACCGACAAGCCGCCTCGCCCGCCGCGCATCACCGACTCCCCGATGACCCGCAGACCGGCCCGTGTGCCCACCCGCCGCCAAGCCGTTGCGCAACAGGCTCAACTATCCACAGCCCTGCTCGGCCCGAATATCCGGAACTGCCGCAGGCCGCGTGCACGACCGTGTCGGTGAGAGGACGTGCGTCCATTGGGCGGCTACTTGCTTCCCGGTCGCCACGCCTGTTTCCGGGCCGTGCTAGGTCTTGTCTGGCGTGAATCCATCTCCAACCCGAGCGTCACGGCGCTGGTACCCAGCATGCGAGATGCCGCCGCCGCCGTGCAGCACGCCGTGCACCGAGAAGATCATGATGATGATCAATGGGCTGGCCATTACCAACAGCACAAAGGCAACAGGCCCTCCGGCGATCGCCAACAGCAGGCCGCCCATGATCGTGAGAACCAGGATCGGGTGGTGATGTCTCATGACGGCCCCCTCCTCCGCAGGAATGGGGACGCCTTGACAGTGCGCGAACGTGGATGGCTCCGCTAGTGAGGTCAGACCCCTCTGTACAGGGTCGAAGGTCCTACTTTCGTAGCGGTCCCGACAACCGACGGAAAGGCGCATTCCAGGATTCCTGAGTCTTCGCTGCGGTGCCCCAGCGCCGGGCATGCCAGATCCTCTCGAGGCCATTCCTTCCTTGGTTACTGACGGGTAGGTATGTTCTAAAGCGACTACTGCCCGATCTCGACCGGCGTCGACGTGCTCGGCGACCGGTGGACACGCTGGTCATCCGTGAGCTGACGATGGGGGCCCGCGGATTCAACGAGATCCACCGCGGCATCCCCGGGTAAGTCGCACCCTGCTCGGCAGCGGCTCCGGATGCTCGAGCGGCGCGGGCTGGTCTCCTGCCGTGACGCTGCGCCCGCCGGTCTGCACGGCACGGATCAGTGCTGCCGGGTTGCTGAGCAGGAAGTTCGTTGGCGCCATCGCGTCGACGAGAATGACCATGCCGGGCTGGCTTTGCCGTCGGCCACTGGATCGCCAGCGCCGGCCGCGAGCAAATCGTCGCCCAGCTTCGAGACGGCGACGTACGCCTGCCGCATGGCGAAGAAGCTCGCGTTCTCGGTCCATGCCAGGTCGGCGAAGCGGCGATCCTTCGGGTCCTCCGGCAGCAGTGCGTTGGTCCTGCGGCCGATCGACCGCGCCGCGCTCGCAGGAGCCAGACGGGTCATCGTCGAGGCGAACTAGCGCACGGCGTCCGCGACCTGGGCCGGATGCTTCGCGGAGCGCGCGAGAACCGTGGCCAGCGACATGGCGAGGTCAGCCGGATCGGTGCGCGCGAGCAGATCGGCTTCCGGGCCCAACGCCGAAGCGGTCTGCTCGGCCGCGCTGGACGCCGCCGCGGGGCTGATTACGGCGCGCCGCCGAGCTGGCCTGTGAGTAGTAGTGCAGCAGGACGTCGGCGACGCAGCAGGGCTTGTGCGTTCCCCGCACCTCGTACGCTAGGTGCAGCCATGCCTGGGCTCCGCCGTCGACTGCCCGAACCTCGGCAAGAGTTACTTGGGCGCGCACATGCGCGCCGACCGGCAGCGGGGCCGGAAAACGAACCCGGTCGATCCCGTAGTTGACGATCAGGTCCGCGTTTGTGACGTCGAGCGTCTGCGCGGTCAGCGCCGTCGCCAGCGACAGCGTGAGGTAGGCGTGCGCGATCGTCGGCCCGTACGGGCCATTCTTCGCCCGCGCCGGGTCGGTGTGGATCCACTGCATGTCATGCGTGGCCGCGCCGAACGCGTTCACGTGGGCCTGGGTGACGGTGTGCCAGGTGTCGGCTTCTCGGCCGCAAGCTCGTAGCTGAGCAACATCAGGTTACGTGGCCGGTCGAGGTAGTCGATCGCGTGGTTGACGAACATCCCCTCGCAACGGAAGCCGAGCCGCACGAAGACGTGCTGCCCGCCGTACTGTTCCTCGACGACCTCGACGATCAGCTTGTGCAGCGACAGCTCGCGACCTGCGTCGATGACCGCCGATGCCAGTGCAGTGCCAATGCCCCTGCGCCGATAGTCGGCGCGAACCACGAGGGCAATGTCGCCGACGTGGCGCTTCCAGCCAGCCAGCTGCCGGACGTTGGCGTAGCCGACGATCTCGTCGCCGACCACCGCAACGAACTGGCGCCAGTTGCGAGCCTCAACGGCGTTGATCAGCCGCACGATCGTGGCATCGGTCTGCAGGTTGACGTCGAGGTAGAGCCAGTCGTCCTTGGCGAGTGCGGCACCGAACGCGAGCAACTTCGGCAGATCGTCCTCGCGCAGCCTGCGGATGACCGGCTGGACGGGCGGCGGCTCGACGATGTCTTGAACTCTGCGGCCGGGCTGGTCGGTCATGACGCTCCGCTCTGGCCGCAGACGAACCTCGAGTCGAGGGAAGCTGAGATGCGATCAGCCACCTCGTTCGGTTCACCGGCGCCGTCGACCTCGAGGACCACGCTCATGCCACGGTAGTTGTCCGCAAGGGGGCGGGTCTGCTGCTCGTACACGTCCAGCCGGTGCCGCGCGGTCTCCATGTTGTCATCGCTGCGCGTGTGCAGGTCACCGCCGCACAGGTCGCAGACCGCCTCGAGGCGGGTTGGCGAGAAGAAGATGTTGTACGGGGCCTGGCAGATACGGCACGTCTGCCGGCCGACGATGCGGCGCAGCAGCGTCTGCCTGGCAGCGGTCAGCAGCACCACGG
>WNGF01012732.1_pt1 | contig 10530 bp, 7 predicted proteins | sample 5400641 | NCBI WGS metagenome assembly WNGF01 (sample SAMN13153371, study PRJNA577476) | soil metagenome | isolation source: 80 cm soil or saprolite under grassland replicate 2 | place: USA:California | collected 2016-06-15
GGGCAGATTACGGCTCATGCTCGGGCGCTTTGCGGGGTGGCGCAGAAAGCCGCGCTCGACCAATGCCTCCTCGAAAGGCCCGAAGAAACGTAAGAGCTCCTCCTTGTTGGCCGGCCGGCTGTGGCCGGTATGCATGATCTCGGGCCGCGGTTCGCTGCGGGCGGTGTACCACTCGTAGCCGATGATCAGCACCGCCTGGGCAAGGTTGAGCGAGGAAAAGGCCGGGTTGAGCGGCACCGACAGCACGGTGTCGGCGAGCGCGATCTGGTCGTTGACGAGCCCGGTGCGTTCCGGCCCAAAGAGGATCCCGCAGGCCTCACCGCCGGCGAGAAAGCCGCGCATTTCCTCGGCGGCGCGACGCGGGGTCAGCTCGCGCTTGACCATGTAGCGGTCGCGCGCGGTCGAGGCATAGACATGCACAAGATCGGCGATCGCCGCCGGGACGTCGGGGTAAAGCTGCGCCTTGTCGAGCACCAGGTCGGCGCCGCTCGCCGCCGCGACCGCCCTCTCCGAGGGCCAGCCGTCGCGCGGCGCGACGAGGCGCAGATCGTCGAGCCCGCAATTCAGCATGGCCCGCGCCGCGGTGCCGATATTCTCGCCGAGCTGCGGCTCGACGAGAATGATCGCGGGGCCGCCGGTGACCCCGCCGCGGCTACGATCGGTGCCGGCCAATCTTAGGCCCTACGCCAGTCAGTGGTGCCGTCAGGCTTGTCTTCGAGGACGATACCTTCGGCGAGAAGCTCGGCGCGGACGCGGTCGGCATCCGCGAAGCGACGCTCTTTGCGTGCAAGGGTGCGGACCTCAATGCGCTCCTCGATATGTGCCCGTTCCTCGGGGGAAATCCTATGAACTGTCATCCCGAGCGACACATTTACGGATGTGCGTGTAGCTAAATCGACATTTTTGGTGACCTGCAAATTCGTATTAATAGTTGAGACGGTTTGAAGCCAGCCGGTCGGGTCGTCTTCCAAAATCCCCAGCAACCGACCGCAGGTTCGAAGGACTTCTTGTCCCGTTACGCAGTCATCTGGCATCGACTGATGATACCGATTAATTGCCACAGTCTCTGCGTGAAGCTCGCTTAGCGCGAGCGGTACATTTAAATCGTCTTCCAGTGCTGCAATAATCGATGACGCCTGTTTGGCAGCTCTGTCGTGGTCAACCTTACCGTCAATTTTTAGCGCCAGCGCCCGGTACAGTCGGTCAAGAGTTTGTCGCGCCTCGTGTAAACGATCCTCGGTCCAGTCGAGCGGCGCGCGGTAATGCGTGCCGAGCAGCGCAAGGCGGATGACCTCGCCCGGCGCCTGGGAGAGCGCGTCGCGCACGGTGATGAAATTGCCTTCGGACTTCGCCATCTTGGCGCCGCCGACGGTCAGCATGCCGTTATGCAGCCAATAGCGCGCGAAGGGCCGGCCTGCATGGGCGCAGACGCTTTGTGCGATCTCGTTCTCGTGGTGCGGGAAAATGAGATCGAGACCGCCGCCGTGGATGTCGAAGGTCTCGCCCAGCGTGTTCTCGCTCATCGCCGAGCATTCGATATGCCACCCCGGCCGGCCGCGGCCCCACGGGCTGTCCCATCCGGGCTGGTCCGGAGTCGAGGGCTTCCACAGCACGAAATCGCCGGGATCTTCCTTGTAGGGCGCCACCTCGACCCGGGCGCCGGCGATCATGTCGGCGCGGCTGCGCCGCGACAGTGCGCCGTATTTCGCGTAGGAGGCGACGCGGAACAGCGCATGCCCCTCGGCTGAATAGGCATGACCCGACGCGATCAGCCGCTCGATCAGCGCGATCATCTCCTTGATGTATTCGGTGGCGCGCGGTTCGATGTCGGGCGGCAGGTTGCCGAGCGCCGCCATGTCCGCATGAAACTGCGCCGTAGTGCGCGCCGTCACCTGGTCGATCGTTTGGCCGCTCGCGCGCGCCGCAGCCATGATCTTGTCCTCGACATCGGTGATGTTGCGGACATAGGTGACATGGCCGTCGCCGTATTCGTGACGCAGCACGCGGTAGAGCAGGTCGAAGGCGACTACGGCGCGCGCATTGCCGATGTGGGCTTCATCGTAGACCGTCGGCCCGCAGACATAGACCCCTACCCGCGCCGGATCGAGCGGCTCGAACGGCTCCTTGCGGCGGGTCAGGGAATTGTACAGGACGAGCGGCATCGGGCGGCGGATCGCGGCAAATTTCGGTCAGAGTCGTTCACATAAGCTTATCGACGCGTGGATCAATCAACAACCGGGCCCTCCCCGGCGGCATCCAGTATAGAACCGCATGCGAATGACCGGCCTGGTACCATCGGAACGGCGCGCGAGCCCGCTCGCGCTGCTCCTGTCGCGCCGCTTCGGCCCGCTGTTCGCGACGCAATTCCTCTCCGCCTTCAACGACAATGCGCTGAAGAACGCGCTGGTGCTGATGGTCGCCTATCGCGCCGATGTCGGCGAGGCGTGGTCGGCGGGGCTGTTGATCCCGCTCGCCGGCGGGCTCTTCATCCTGCCGTTCTTTCTGTGCTCGGCAAGCGCCGGAGCCTTGGCCGACGGCAGCGACAAGGCGTGGCTCGCGCGTGTCATCAAGCTGATCGAGATCGCGGTGATGCTGGCCGCGGCGGTCGGGATCGTCGCCGGCAGCACCGCGCTCCTGCTGGCGCTCTTATTCGCGATGGGGATCGAGGCGGCCTTTTTTGGCCCGATCAAATACGCGATCCTGCCCGACCTTTTGGCGCCGGACGAACTGCTGCTCGGCAACGCGCTGGTCGAGGCAGGCACGTTCTTTGCGATCCTGCTCGGCACGATCACCGGCATGCTGATCGCGACCGGCCACGGTGAATTTACCGTCGCGGCGCTGATCATCGTCGTGGCGCTCGCCGCCTGGGCCAGCAGCCTGGCGATCCCGGCGACCCGCCCGGCCGCAGCGCCCGCTCCGTTTCGCTGGAACCTGCTAACCGCTACGGCGCAGTTGATCCGGGAAGCGGTGGCGTGGCCGGTTCCGTTTCGGGCCATGCTCGGCATCTCATGGTTCTGGCTGGTCGGCGCGCTCTATCTGGCGCAATTCCCGAGCTATGTGCGGTTCGTGCTCGGCAGCGAGGAAACCGTCGTGACCCTGTTCCTTGCCGTCTTCTCGGTCGGGGTCGGCGCCGGATCGATGCTGTGCAACCGGCTGCTGCGCGGCAAGATCAGCGCCCGCACGGTGCCTTGGGGCATGCTCGGCCTCGCGCTGTTCTCGATCGATCTGTGGCTGGCCAGCCCGGCGCCGTCGGGCGGCACCGTGCTGACCCCGGTCTCGGCTTTCCTGGCCCAGCCGGCGGGCTGGCGCATCCTGATCGATCTGTTCGGCATCGCCGTATCGGGCGGCGTCTTTATCGTGCCGCTCTACGCGCTGTTGCAGACCGCGAGCGACGAGCGCCGGCGCGCCCGCACGATCGGCGCCAACAACGTTATCAATGCCGCGGCGATGGTGCTGTCGGCGATCCTGACGATGGCGCTGGTGGCGGCGGGGGTCAGCGTCCCCGGCCAGTTCCTGCTGGCTGGGGTCGCCAGCCTCGCGGTGGCGGGCCTGTTCTGGCGCCTCCTCCCGGCCCTCGTCGCGCCGCCAGCACCCGCAGCGTGAGCCCGCCGGCGATTAGCGCCGCAGTTCCTCGGGGTCGGGTTCCTCCTGCAGCAGGATCTCGTAGACCGCGCCGACCGCGCCATGCCGGCCGTGCTGCAGCTCGGTGCCGAGCTGATCGTCGGCACTGACCCAGGTGAAGGCTTCAAGCACCTCCGCCGGGGTTGCCCCGGTGGCGAGAATGCGCGCAATGACGCCGTCATCGAGACGGCCGACGATCTCGATGATTTCGGAAGCGGTGGCGGGGCGCGGGGCTGAGGTCATCGATGTTCCTCCGCTGCTGCGGAGCGAACACCCCGACAGCTAGGTTTACTCCCGCCGGCTGGCCCGGAAGCTGAAAAACCAATGGCTTTTCGTTGTGTTTCGGTAATATTGCGCCAACCTGCCGCGCGTGCAGGCCGGGGGAAAAGCCGCGTCCAACGGCGCACACAGGAGAGAGTAAACATGGGAAAGACGTCGCCGACCCGCCGCACCGTGCTGACCACCGCTGCGGCTGCCGCCACCGCGCTGGCCGCGCCTTTCGTGCACGGCGCCTATGCCGCCGGTACGCTGAGCGTCGGTTTCTGGGACCATTGGGTGCCGGGCGCCAACGACACCTTGACCAAGCTGTGCAACGAATGGGGAGCGAAGGAAAAGGTCGAGGTCAAAATCGACTACATCACCTCGCAGGGCGACAAATTGCTGTTGACCGGTGCCGCGGAGGCGCAGGCGCGCTCGGGCCACGACATGCTGACCTTCCTGGCCTGGGCAGGCGCGGCACAAGCCGACGCGCTGACGCCGCTCGACGACGTCATGGGCGAGCTGATCAAGGCAAATGGCGAGGTCCCGGAGGGCATCGCCACGGTCGCCAAGCAGAAGGGCCATTGGATCGCAGTGCCGGCCCCGGTTGGCAGCCCCACCCTGCCGTCCTGTGCCCGGATCGACCATTTCAAGGAATATGTCGGGCTCGATCTGACCAAGATGTACCCGGCCGGTGCGCCACCCGACAAGGAGCTCGCCGACAAATGGACCTGGGAGTTTTTCCTCAGCGCGGCTGAAAAGTGTCACAAGGCCGATCATGCGTTCGGCATACCGCTCGGGGTCACCAACGATTCGGTCTCCTCGGCCTATGCCGTATTGCGCGCCCATGGTGCGCAGATGACCGACAAGGACGGCAACATCACCGTTAAATCCGATGCGATGAAGCAAGTGCTCGAATGGTACAAGAAGCTGGTGCCGTTCCTGCCCACCGGTGTCTTTGCTTGGGATGATTCATCGAACAACAAGGCGTTGATCTCCGGCCAAGCGGCGCTGATCTTCAATCCGCCCTCGGCCTGGGCGGTGGCGGTGCGCGACAACCCAAAGGTCGCCGAGCAGCTATGGACGTTTCCCTCGCCAAAGGGGCCCAAGGGCCGGATCGACCCCACGGTGCCGTTTTTCTGGGGCGTCTGGAGCTTCTCGAAGAACATATCGGCGGCGAAGAGCCTATTGACCTTCCTCGGTCAGCGCTCATCGGTCGAGCAGACCGTCGCGGCGAGCAAGGGATACGACATTCCACCCTTCGGGAAATTGCACGACTTCAAGACCTGGGCAGAGGAAGGGCCGCCGAAGGGCTCGATCTACAACTATCCGCCGCGCGGCGACGTTGAGGCGGTGATCCCCTACTCCGAGTCGCCGACCAAGATCGCCAACCAGATCTATGCGCAGGCGACCGCGCCAAAGATGATTGCCCAATGCACGCAGCAAGGGAAAACCATCGAGCAGGCGATGGATTGGGCGGCCTCGGAGCTGGAGGGTTTCAGCCGCAGCTGACCCTCCGCGGTTGTCCCTCTCCCGCACTGCGGGAGAGGGTGCCGAGCGCAGCGAGGCGGGTGAGGGCGGCGTCTGCCACGGAAAGACCCTCACCCGTCCGCGGGCTTGCGCCCGCGGCCACCCTCTCCCGCGGTGCGGGAGAGGGATTATCAGGCAAACGCTCCCGGCTTACCCCTTCTCCTCACGGGCTTCGCGGAACACCTTCGAGGCGACCATCATCGACTCGCGGATGATCGGCACGCCGACATAGCCGGAGAGGTGCAACAGCACCTCGGTCAGCTCCGCCTCGGTCCAGCCCTGGCGCAATGCCATCCGCAGGTGCAGCGCCAATTCCGGCTCGCGGCCGGTGCAGGTGTCGGACACGACGCAAATGAGGGCGCGGGTCTTCGTGTCGAGCCCGGGCCGGGTCCACAGCGCGCCGAACACATTCTCGATCGCCACATTGAGGAATTTCTGCATCACCGGGTCGCTGTAGACGCCTTTCGCCGCCGCCTCGACGGCGGCGTCGCCCATCAGCTGCCGCCGCATCGCCGCACCCTTTTTGTAAAGCTCGCTCTCCGCCATTTCTTATCTCCGTGTCGATATTTCCCGGTGGATTCTGCCCGGCTTTCGCCGGCATGCCTAGACGTTTGGCGGCCCACGGCACGGGCTCGGAATTGAAGTCGGCATATTTGGTGGTCGACCACTCGGCGCTCTGCCGGGTAGATTGTTTTGTTTGGACGTAAAACGCCCGTCAGTTTCGGCGAAATCCGCTTTCTCCATACCAGTCCGGATTTGGTGAGGCGTTTCGGATTACGTGCTGACGGAACGCAATAGGTCAGATCGGGGAGGATGAGTTGAGAACCTTAATTCGCCGCACATGTCTCGCTCTGGCCGTACTCTTTGGTGCTACCGAGTCTTTGCCAGCTGCGGCGCAGCTCTCCCAGGGGGAGGGCGATCTGCGGGTGATGACCTACAATGTCGACGAAGGTACTGATTATCTCGAAGTAACGGCGGCGAGGAGCCCGACCGAGTTTCTGATCGCGGTCGGCCAAACCATTACCCAAGTGCGGGCGACCAAACCGCCTCAGCGAATGCAGGCGGTGGCCGATCAGATCATCGCGGCCGCCCCAGCGCTCGTGAGCCTGCAGGAAGTGGACCAGTGGTTCACCGGCTCGTTCAATCCGGTCAGCCGAACCTGTGGCCCGGTGGCGCTCGAATTCGACATGCTGCAGGAGCTGACGAATGCGCTGGCGGCCAAAGGCGCGGCCTACGAAGTGGCGGCGCAGGTGCGGCAATTTGCTTTTCCGCCGGTGCCCGGGCTGATCCCGCCGGGCACCTTCCAGTGCGTGCAGGTGATCAATCACAACGTGATTTTGGCGCGCTCGGATCTCGATCCAACGAAATTCAAATGGGGAAACGCGCAATCCGGCCTGTTTGCGAGCGCCCTCATCTTCAACACCCCGCTCGGACCTTTTCCTGCTTCGAGGGCCTGGCTCTCGGTGGACGCGGAGTTCAACGGGAGGGCCTTCCGCTTCATCGGCACGCATCTCGAATCTGCCGATCCGAACATCCAGCGATCGCAGGCGGCCGAGTTGCGGGCGGTGCCGGCGAACACGTCCCTGCCGGTGGTTGCGGCGATGGATTCCAACGCGCAGGCAGCGCCTCCCCCACAGAATACAACCTATCTGGACTTCATTGCGGCGGGCTGGGTCGACGCATGGACGAAGACCAACCGGAATGTGCTGGGCCTGACTTGCTGCCAGGCGCAATTGGACAATAATCCAGTGTCGCAGCTGTATCAGCGGGTCGACCTGATCTTGACACTCGGCAATATCGTGCCACAGAACATCGCGCTCTTCGGCATCGCCCAAGACAGCAAGACGGCCGACGGGCTGTGGCCGTCGGATCATGCCGGGGTCGCGGCGCAGCTACTCGTGCAATAGTACGGACGCGAGTTAAAAGATCGACGGCTGGATCTCGGTCCGCGTTAATCCCGGCGGCTCGCCGACAAATGCCGCCTGCTGGCGCGGGTCTAGCGCTGTTCCGCGGTTGATGCTATCTGCCCGCGTCCTTAGTCGTGAGGCGGCATGCACGAGATTCTGCGGCGGCTGGAAGAGAAGCGGGCGGCGGCTCGCACCGGCGGCGGCGCGCGCCGGATCAAGGCACAGCACGCCAAAGGCAAGCTGACCGCGCGCGAGCGCCTCGAATTGCTGCTCGACCCCGATTCCTTCGAGGAATGGGACATGTTCGTCGAGCACCGCAGCCATGATTTCGGGATGGCGGAGCAGAAGGTCCCGGGCGACGGGGTGGTTACCGGCTACGGCACGGTCAACGGCAAGCTGGTCTTCGTGTTCAGCCAGGATTTCACAGTGTTTGGCGGCTCGTTGTCGGAGGCGCACGCCGAGAAGATCTGCAAGATCATGGACCAGGCGATGAATGTCGGGGCGCCGGTGATCGGGCTCAACGATTCCGGCGGCGCCCGCATCCAGGATGGGGTCGCCTCGCTGGCCGGCTATGCCGAGGTGTTCGAGCGCAACGTGCTGGCCTCGGGCGTCGTGCCGCAGGTCTCGCTGATCATGGGCCCCTGCGCCGGCGGTGCGGTCTACTCCCCGGCGATGACCGACTTCATCTTCATGGTCAAGGACAGCTCCTACATGTTCGTGACCGGCCCCGACGTCGTCAAAACCGTGACCCACGAGACGGTGACCCAGGAGGAGCTGGGCGGCGCGATCACCCATACGACGCGCTCCGGGGTCGCCGACCTGGCCTTCGAGAACGATGTCGAGGCCCTGCTCGAATTGCGCCGCTTTATCGACTTCCTGCCGAGCTCGAACCGCGGCGCCCAGCCGGTCCGGCATGCCGGCGACCCGCGCGACCGCAGCGAACCGTCGCTCGATACGCTGGTGCCGGCCAATCCGAACAAGCCCTACGACATGAAGGAGCTGATCGAAAAGGTCGTCGATGACGGCGACTTCTTCGAGCTGCAGCCGAATTACGCGGCCAACATCCTGGTCGGCTTTGCCCGGATGGAGGGCGCGACGATCGGCATCGTCGCCAACCAGCCGATGGTGCTGGCCGGCTGCCTCGATATCGACAGCGCGCGCAAGGGCGCCCGTTTTGTCCGCTTCTGCGACTGTTTCAACATTCCGATCGTGACCTTTGTCGACGTGCCGGGTTTTCTGCCCGGGACGGCGCAGGAATATGGCGCGATCATCAAGCACGGCGCCAAATTGCTGTTCGCCTTCGCCGAGGCGACGGTGCCCAAGGTGACGCTGATCACCCGCAAGGCCTATGGCGGGGCGTACGATGTGATGAGTTCGAAGCACCTGCGCGGCGACGTCAATTTCGCCTGGCCCTCGGCCGAGATCGCGGTGATGGGGCCGAAGGGCGCGGTCGAGATCATCTTCCGCGCCGATCTCGCCGACGCCGGCGCGATCGAGGCGCGCACCGAGGAATACCGCGAGAAATTCGCCAACCCCTTTGTCGCCGCCAGCCGCGGCTTTATCGACGACGTGATCCCGCCGGCGACGACCCGTCGGCGGTTGTGCCGCGCCCTCGCGATGCTGCGCGGCAAGCAGCTGCAGAACCCGTGGAAGAAACACGACAACATCCCGCTGTGATGCCCGCCGCTCGCCTCATACAGCGCCAACGCTTTGCCGGACTCGTCCGGTCGGGCTACCCTCAACCGCATTCCCGGCGAAAGCCGGGACCCATTCGTCAGCGGCTCGTGCGGTCGCTAGGATGGGTCCCGGCTTTCGCCGGGAATGCGGACTAATATTTGCCTCGGCAAGGCCGGGCATGTTCAAGAAGATCCTGATTGCCAATCGCGGCGAGATCGCCTGTCGCATCATCCGCACGGCGCGGCGCATGGGGATCGCGACGGTCGCGGTCTATTCCGAGGCCGATGCAGAGGCGCTGCATGTCCGCGAGGCCGACGAGATGGTGCCGATCGGCCCGGCGCCTTCGACCGAGAGCTATCTGCGGATCGACCGTATTGTCGAGGCCTGCCGCAAGACCGGCGCGGAGGCGATGCATCCCGGTTACGGCTTTCTGTCGGAGCAGCCGGCCTTCGCCACCGCCCTCGCCGAGGCCGGAATCGTCTTCATTGGCCCGAGCCCCGAGGCGATGGCCGCGATGGGCGACAAGATCGCGGCGAAACGGCTGGCGCATCAGGCCGGGGTCGCGACCGTCCCGGGGCATCTCGACACGATCGCCGAAGCCGAGCACGCGCTGACGATCGCGCGCGAGATCGGCTACCCGGTGATGATCAAGGCCGCGGCCGGGGGTGGCGGCAAAGGGATGCGCATCGCCGCCGACGACCGCGAGTTGCGCGAGGGGTTCAGCGGCGCGCAGCACGAGGCCAAGGCGAGCTTTGCCGACGACCGGGTCTTTCTTGAAAAATATATCGAGGAGCCGCGGCATATCGAGATCCAGCTGCTCGGCGACGCGTACGGCAACATCGTCCATCTGGGCGAGCGCGAATGCTCGATCCAGCGCCGTCACCAGAAGGTCATCGAGGAGGCGCCGAGCCCCTTCATCGATGCCGAGACGCGCGCGCTGATGGGGGCACAGGCGGTGGCGCTGGCGCGCGCGGCCGGCTACCGGTCGGCCGGCACCGTTGAGTTCATCGTCGACCGGCAGCGCAATTTCTACTTTCTCGAAATGAACACGCGGCTCCAAGTCGAGCATCCGGTCACCGAGGCGGTCACCGGTCTCGACCTCGTCGAGCTGATGATCCGGATCGCGGCGGGGGAGAGGCTGCCGTTCGATCAACAGGCCGTGCGGCACAGCGGCTGGGCCATCGAGGCGCGGGTCTATGCCGAGGACCCGCAGCGCAATTTCCTGCCCTCGATCGGCCGGCTGATCCATTATCGGCCCCCGGTTGACCTCCATGGGGGCGACGGGCTGCGCATCGACAGCGGCGTCTTCGAGGGCGCCGAGATCGGCCTGTTCTACGATCCGATGATCGCCAAGCTGATCGCCTATGGCGCGGAGCGGGAGACGGCGATCGCGCGATTAGAGGACGCGCTCGACCGGTTCTATATCTCCGGTGTCCGGCACAATGTCGCCTTCCTGGCGACGATCACGGCGAGCGAGCGGTTCCACGCCGGCGCACTGTCGACCGATTTCATCGCCGAAACCTTCCCCGGCGGGTTC
>WNGF01016863.1_pt1 | contig 10530 bp, 7 predicted proteins | sample 5400641 | NCBI WGS metagenome assembly WNGF01 (sample SAMN13153371, study PRJNA577476) | soil metagenome | isolation source: 80 cm soil or saprolite under grassland replicate 2 | place: USA:California | collected 2016-06-15
TACGTTGCAGATTTCAATGCCGCTGCTCGACCGTGTCGGTCACGGACTCGAGCGCGCCAGCACCTGGATTGTCGATCGTCTGACGCCATCGCATTTGCGCATCCGGCCACGCCTGAGCGACGACGAACTGCGAACGCTCCTGGAAATGGGCGAAGAGGAAGGCGCGTTGCAGGAAGAAGAAGCCGAGATGATCGAAGGAATCATCAAACTCGGCGACAAAACGGCGAAGGATTGCATGACGCCGCGCGTCGATAGCTTCACACTGCCGGATGATTTGACGAATGAAGAAGCGATTGCGCGTTTAAAGGAGAAACGTCATCGCCGTGTCCCGGTTTATGCCGATACGCCCGACCAAGTCCTCGGCATCATCGATGTGAAATTGTTCCTGCTCGATCCATCGGACCATTACACGGAAAAATTAATCGCTCCCTCTTTCGTGTCCGAGACAATGCGCGCAGTGGAGCTACTCAAGCGGTTTCTGACTCGCCCCCAGGGAATGGCCGTGGTGGTTGACGAATTTGGCGGCACCGAAGGAATCATCACCATGGAGGATATCGTGGAAGAAATTCTTGGTGACGCGATTCCCCGGGGCGATGTCGATCTTTACATCGAGCCGCTCAAGGATGGGAAATTTCTCGTGAGCGGCAACGCGCGCCTCGATGATTTGAGCGAATACCTCGGCTTTCAAATCGATGCAGAAGGAATAGACACCATCGGGGGATTTGTATTCACGCGGTTGGGCTATTTGCCGCCTTCAGGCACAAGGCTCGAGATTCCACGACTCGCCATTACCGTGCGGCGCGCGGGGCGTAAGAGAATCGAGGAAGTTCTGCTGGAGAAAACAACCGGCGGCGACATTCAAGAAACACCGGATCAAACTAGCGCAGCGGCATGATGATCGGCTTCATCATTTTCTGCTGCTGGGTTGTTTCGTTCTTTTTCAACGGAATCGAAAGCGGACTGCTGTCGATCGACCCGGTGCGGTTGCGGCAAAATGTGAAACGTCGCGCACCAGCCGCCGTGCGGCTCCATCGGCTGCTAAAACATCCGGAAAGGGCGCTCGTGACTGTTTTGCTTTTCACAAATGCAGCCGACATCCTCGGCCTGCTCCTGCTGACGCGTCAATTGGTTCGCTCATTCGGATATTCCGGATTTATTATCGCGTTAGTAATTGCGTTTCCCGTATATCTTCTTCTGCTTTCAGTCCTCCCCAAGTCGCTTTTTCGACGATTTCCGTTCCGGGCCCTGGCGCGTCTTGCCGGTATCCTGGAATTCATCTCGATCCTTTTTTCACCGCTGCTCGAATTCGGCGCATGGCTGGGCCGGTTGCTGCTGCCAGATCGCGCGGCGAAACATGCCCGGCTCTTTGCGGGCCGCGAAGAACTAAAGCAGATCACAATCCAAAGTGAGCGGGAAGGTTCTCTCACCGCCACTGAACGCGCGATGATTCACAACGTCGTTGACTTTCGCGGCGTGAAAGTTCGCGAGGTGATGCTGCCCTTGTCGAAAACGGTTGCGCTGCAACCGACTGCGTCTACTCGAGAAGCACTCGATCTTAGCGCTTCATCCGGTCTCGATCGTCTGCCTGTCATTACGCCGGAAGGCCAACCTGCTGGGTTGATCAACGTTCTGGATATTCTCCTCGACCAAAATGGAGAGAATAAGCCGCTAAGCAGTTATGTCCGGCGTATCGTAACGGCGAGCGAGGAGGAGCCGGCCTATCGGATTGTTCAGCAATTACGCGCGGCGCGGCTTGGCCTGGCAGCTGTGATAGATCGAAAGAAAAAAATGCGCGGGATTGTCACCATTGAGGATTTGATCCGGCGACTTGTTTCGCCGAGCGAAGGGCGAGTTTGATCAACTTCGTATCAACGCAATCTTTTGGGCTGTGGCTCGAGCGGGAATAAAACAAGCATCGCGCTTCTCCACCTGGTGGCTGGTGGGTATCTGCATCGCCTTGGTGGGCGTCACCTGGACCGTCTTCGGACAAACGCTACGGCATGATTTCATCAATTACGACGACATTATCTACATCCACGAAAGCCCGAATATTGTTTCCGGTCTGACGCGCCCGGGGATTCTCTGGGCGTTTACTCACGCTCATGCATCGGTGGCATGGATTGCGGAACGCAAGGACGTGCTCAGCGGTGTTTTCTTTATGCTCACCGTTCTCGCTTATGCCCGTTATGTCTCGGGCGAACGTTCACTCCTTCGATATTTGTTGGTCGCGTTTTTCTTCGCGCTTGGGCTGATGGCAAAACCGATGCTGGTGACCCTGCCTTTGGTTCTGCTGCTGCTCGATTATTGGCCCCTCCGCCGCTTCGGTTCCTACTTGTTAGGAAATGACGCAAACCTCGCGCGTCGCTCCACTTTTTCCCGCCTCGTCGCAGAGAAGATTCCTCTCTTTGTCTTGAGCCTCCTCTCCTCGCTTCTCACTTGGTGGGCACAGCAGTCATACATGCGATCAACCAGCGAGATCCCGCTAGTGCTGCGCGCTGAAAACGCAATCGTCAGCTACGTTCGCTACCTTCGGCAATTGCTCTGGCCGGTCGATCTGGCTCCGTTTTATCCCCACCCACAGGCAACGCTGCCGATGCCGCTGGTCATCGCGGCTGCAGCTCTGCTCGTCGCCATTTCGGCGGCAGTCTTATTTTATGTACGAAAGCGTCCATATCTGACCACCGGCTGGGGTTGGTACGTCATCATGCTCTTGCCGGTAATCGGCTTGGTGCAGGTGGGAGAGCAAGCGCTGGCAGACCGTTATACCTATCTGCCGCAAATTGGGATTGTTCTTGCGATCACGTGGACAGCCGCCGACGCAACCGCTGGCATTCGGCAATTGCAACGCTTCGTGGCCTTCACGGCCGTCGCGGTAATCGTCACTCTCGCGTGGTGTGCCAGCCATCAAACCCACTACTGGCGAAACAGCGAATCGCTTTGGCTGCACACGCTGGCCGTGACAAAGAGCAACGACCTAGCGCACAACAATCTCGGCGACGCGTGGTCGAAGAATGGACGTCTCGACGACGCCATCCATGAGTACCAAGCCGCGCTGAAAATTACGCCCGAATCTCCCGTCGCTCGCAACAATCTGGGATCGGCTTTTCTCAAACAAGGAAAGGTCGACGAAGCGATTCAGGAATTCCGGCGCGTTCTTTCCCGCGATCCGCAAAGCTTCAAAGGCCACTTTAATCTCGCCGCCGCGCTCCTGAGGGGTGGTCGCACCACCGAAGCAGTCGCTGAATATGAAAAGGCGGTGGCTATCAATCCGGATTTTGCGCAGGGTCATTTGGCTTTGGGACACGCACTTATGGGCGCCGGGCGTCTCGCAGACGCAATCGCACAATTCAAAATTGCGCTGCAGTTGCAGCCTGGTTATGCCCATGCGCGTAACAGCCTCGCGACTGCCTTCGCCGCGAACCAGCAGTGGGGGGAAGCGATCCGCTGCTGGCGAGAGACTTTGGAGATTGATCCTAATAACGTTGCAGCTCAATCTGGTTTGGCATGGACACTGGCGACAGCTCCAGATCCGACGCTGCGGAATGGCGCCGAAGCTCTCCTAATCTCACAACACCTCTCCCAAACCACCGACGCGTCGAACCCAATGCTCCTTCGCGTTCTCGCCGCCGCCTACGCCGAGGCAGGGCGGTTTCCCGAAGCGATCGAAACGACCGAGCGTGGAATCGCGCTCGCAACTTCGCAACACCATACCGACCTCGCAGCTCTCTTCGAACGGGATCTGAAAACATTGCAATCCGCGCAGCCGTTGCGCGATGCCGGCAAATCGGCGATTGCTCCTTAGAGGAAACAGAAAATCCCACCTATCGTCTCACCCAACGATTGCGCGCAGCGCGACTTGGGTTTGGCAGCGGCCTTAAACCGAGAATGGCACCTGCGCGGGATTGTCACCATCGACGATTTGATCCGGCGCCTCGTTTCGCCGAGTGAAGGATGAGTTTAATCAGCTTCGGAACGGCGGCGTCTGTCCGCCTAGAATCCGCGCGGCGGTGACGAGCGCAAGATGCGAGAAGGCCTGGGGGAAATTCCCAAGCTGGCGTTTCGCGCGCGGATCGTATTCTTCGGAGAGAAGGCCGAGGTCGTTGCGCAGGGCGAGCAAGCGTTCGAATAATTCGCGCGCTTCTTTTTTCCGGCCGAGCAGACGCAAACAATCGGCCAGCCAAAAAGAACAAGGCAGAAAAGCTCCTTCCCGACCCGGCAATCCATCAACCTTTTCTTCCTGCGGACGATAGCGCAACACGAGACCGTCCTGCATCAGCTCGCGTCCAATCGCCTCAATCGTGCTGCGCACCCGTTCGTCAGTGATTGGAAGAAATCCAGTGAGCGGCATCATGAGGAGACTCGCGTCCAGCGCATCCGATCCGAAGGACTGCGTAAATGCTTTCTTCTCGACGTTGTAACCGCGCTCGCAAACCTCCTCGTGAATTTGGGCGCGAATTTTCTGCCAGCGCTCGAGGTGTTCGTCCGCCGCGCAGCCACATTCCTCAACAAGTTTCACGGCGCGATCGAACGCTACCCAAGCCATCATTTTTGAATGGGTAAAATGCTTTCGGCCGCCACGTACTTCCCACATTCCTTCGTCCGGTTTTTGCCAGTTTGATTCCAGGAATTTCATCAACTCGACCATCAAAGCCCAATCCGGCTCTTCCATTTTAATTCCCGCGCGATCCGCTAGCCACATCGCAGCCAATACTTCGCCATAAACATCGAGCTGAAATTGGTTGGATGCGGCGTTGCCAATGCGGACCGGCTTCGAGTTTTCGTAGCCTGAGAGCCATGGGATTTCGTACTCGTCGAGCCGGCGTTCGCCGCGGACGCCATAGATTGCCTGCATTTGCTCCGGGCTGCCGGCGATGGCGCGCAGAAGCCATTGACGCCATGCTCTTGCCTCTTCGTGATAGCCGGCGCCAACGAGGGTGAGCAAGGTAAGCGCGGCGTCCCTCAGCCAGCAGTAGCGATAATCCCAGTTGCGTACGCCTCCTATTTTCTCCGGCAACGAGGTTGTGAGCGCAGCAACCAGGCCGCCGGTCGGCTCGTAGGTTAACCCCTTGAGCGTGATGAGCGAGCGCACAATTGCGTCGCGCCATTCTCCTTTGATTACACATTGATTCGACCATTCTCGCCAATATTTCTCCGTGTCGCGCAGTGCATGTTCAGCATTGACTTTTCTGGGCGGATCCTTGTGCGACAAGAACCACGTGAGCACAAATGGTACGCGATCCCCTTTCGCCACCGTGAACTCCGCGACGGTGGTTAGATCTTTGCCGCGTGTTTCGATCGGCGTCCTCAAAATCAAACCGTCAGGCCCCGCGATCGCCTCGAGCCCGTCGTGACATTTGCGCACCCAGGGAACGATCTGCCCGTAGTCAAAACGAATGATCAGCTCCATCTGCATCGACACTTCGCCGCGCAAACCTTCGACGATTCGAATGATGTCGGGATTCTCACCGCGCGGAGGCATGAAATCGATCAGGCGCACGGCGCCGCTTTTCGTTTCAATCTCGGTTTCCAGAATGAGCGTTTCGTCTCGATACCGACGACGCGTTTTCTCGATCTCTTCGTCGGGGAAAAATCGCCAGTGCCCGTTTTTTTTTTCACCGAGCAGCGACGCAAAACACGCCGGCGAATCAAATCGCGGGAAACAAAGCCAATCAACGCAGCCGTCGCGACTCACGAGCGCGCCGGTTTGCGTATCGCTGAGAAACGCATAGTCCTCGATCTTTGTTTGTGCGTTCGCCATGTAATTCTTCGTTTTCCTCTTCCTCTTACTCTGGCTCAGGCTCGACTTTTTCAGACTGCGCGAGCCTAGCGATCCCATCGCGCGTTAATCGGAATACGGTCCATTCATCCATCGGTTTGGCGCCGAGCGCGCGATAAAACTCGATCGCCGGCTCGTTCCAATCGAGCACCGCCCATTCCATCCGACCGCAGCCGCGGTTATGCGCAATCTTCGCAAGATCGACAAGCAATGCGCGTCCATAACCTTTGCCGCGCTTCTCCGGTTTCACGAACAAGTCCTCGAGATAAAGCCCAGGTCGCCCGAGCCAGGTGGAAAAATTGTGAAAGAAAACGGCAAACCCGACCGGTGATTTTCCTTCAAACGCGAGAAGAACTTCCGCTGCTGGTCGTTCTCCGAATAAGACATCGACCAGTTGCTCTTCCGTCGCGGTGACCTCGTTGGGTGCGCGTTCGTAAGTTGCCAGGTCGCGGATCAATTCCAGAATGATCGGCACGTCTTCCACGCGCGCTGGACGAATTTGGAATTCAGACGACGTATTCATTCCGATGCTGATTGTCCCTGACGGAGGAACGGACGCAACTGGGCAAGGTTTCCGCGTGCCTAGGGACAATGCTTTCTACCCTCGCGCATTGGATCAAGGTGCTGGAAAATGTTGACGGCCTTAAGTACTTCTGGGTAAAACGTCGAGAGCGGGAACTCTATGATAACAAATCCAAAAAGCGCATTCATATGGTCGCGATTGCGGAATGTTCTTTGCTCACGCTTCTTTGTTGCGGCGGGCATAGCCGTATTAGGGGCGATCGGCTCTTCGCGCGCAATTGCCCAACGCCCAGGTGAATCGGCTTCTCCTGCAGACGATAACTGGGGCCAAGTGGATATTTCTGTCGCGGCGGTCCCTACACCTCCGCCGTGCAACGGTACCTTGATCACGATTTTGGATGAGAGGTTCGATGACGTGACTCCACCGGATCTGCCCCCTTTTTAGACGGCGATCAATGGGATCGATCCTGATGGCGTTTTGTGGCAAACTTCGGATTCCGGATTGCCGAGCCCGCCCTATGATACGGCACCGAATGCAGCGTGGGTCAATGATCCGTCTGTTATCAGTGACAAGTACCTCGATGCGCCAGGCGTTTCCGCGACGGAATCCTGGTACGTGCGGTTGACATTCCGGCACAACGTCAACCTTGAAGCATCGGAGGTGGATCCCAACCTCGGGTTCGACGGGGGCGTTCTGGAGCTCAGCATTGACGGCGGAAATACATTTCAAGACATCACTGTGTGGGGCAGCTTTGAGCGCGGTGGTTACAACCGTACGATTGCGACCGACCGAGGCAGTCCGATCGCCGGTCGTCCGGCATGGAGCGGGAATTCGAGAGGCTTTATCACGACGGTAGTAAACCTGCCGCCAGAGCTTCTGAATGCGGTGCTGCGTTGGCGGATGGCGAGCGATAACGCTGGCTCGAGCGAAGGCTGGCGTGTTGACACAACCAACATTGTTTGGTGCCACTTCTCAGGAACGCCGACACCGACGCCTCCACCGACACCTACGCCTGGACCGATCACGCTCAGCGCCGCGGGGCGCAAGGTTGGGGGAATAAATACGGTGCGTCTCACTTGGAGCGGAGCGACTTCGAACCAGGTCGACGTCTACCGCAATGACGTGCTGATCGTGACAACGGCGAACAATGGTTCCTATTTCGATTCCACCGGCGACACCGGCCGGGCTCGCTACTCGTATCGGGTGTGTGAATTTGCCACCTCAACCTGCTCCAATGATGCGAGAGTCAGGTTCCCCGCCGCAGGGGAATAACCAAGCCACTTCTCTATCAACGCGGACCCTGCTGCAACGACAACTCCTACGGCGACTCCGACAGCGACTCCGACCCAACGCCAACCCCTACGTCCACGCCCACACCCCGTGCTACGCCAACAGCCCGGCCAACGCCCCACTGCCAGGCTGAACTCAATACCAAGGCCGCGGCCCACGCGGCCGCGGCGCCCACAGCCTTACGTTAAGTTAAACTACCAGCTCTAACCGAAGGACGTCAGGACTCCGACTCGGAGAGGACTTTAGGTGTTGAATGTCCGGAGTTCGATCCTTTCCCAGTGGCGGCACCACGGCTTACGCTGGTTTGCTTCCGAGTGCGCGGCCGATTCGGTTCAAGCCTTCAGCGAACATTTCCGTGTTAACACCCATGCCGATCCGAAAGTGATCGGGCATCTCGAAGAAACGACCTGGGACTGCCGACGTGTCGAAATCGGATCGCAACCGCTCCAGAAAAGTATCGACGTTGCCCTGCCGCAATTTCAAAAAGGATGTTGTGCCCCAATCCGTTGCTACGGCGGAGACCTCCTCCTGCCTTTCCAGAAACTCGCGGAGCAATTTGCGATCCGCTTCCACGATCCGGCGCGCTCTTTCGCGAAGAAGATTCAGGTGCTTGAATGCGGCGACGCTGAGAAGCTCGCCTGGATAGACGGGTGTCGCCGCATACAGATCATCCAGACGCCTCATCTTCCAAGCCAGATCAGGAGGCGCGATGATCCATCCGCAACGGAGACCGCTAACGCCGTAAACCTTGGTCAGGCTGCTAGTGACCACGAACTCAGGTCCGAGATGAAATGACGTTCGCGGGGTTTTCTCATACACGGCATCCAGATAAACTTCGTCCACCAGCACGAGCGCTCCAACGCTGCGCGCGATGTCGCCAATTTCGCGTAGAACCGAATCCGGTGTGAGCACGCTCGTTGGATTGTGCGGATTTGTGATCACGATGAGTCGCGTCTTCGGCGTGACGCAATGGCGAAGCTCTCCCGGCTCGACCATCCAGCCATTTTCTTCCGCGCGCTGAAAGCGTTTCACTTTGGCTTCCAGATAACGAGCGACATCGAGAATCGGACCGTATGCCGGATGCTCGATTAAAACTTCATCACCCGGTTCGATGATCGCGGCCATGGCCAGATGATTTGCCATGGACGTGCCCGCGGATTCAACGACGCACTCGGGATCAACGCCATGGTCTAGAGCGATGGCCTCTTGCAGGGGCGCGTAGCCATAACTGTTGTCGCCATTGATTTCGATTTTCTCTAAATTGACTGGTAGTTCGCGAAGAGGAAATGAAGCTACCCCGCTTGTGGCGAGATTGAACCGGGCGCGGCTCTGCGTCTTGGACCAATGCATGTAGTCGGAATACTTGTGTCTCATGAGCGGGCTCGTCTGAATCTGCTCCAATAATAGTAAACCGGGAGCCCGGCCAGCATGATGCACAGCGCGATCACGCTATTGGCAGGCGAAGCAACGATGGCGCTTCCGACAATTCCGGCACAGGACAAGACAAACAGGATCGTGGTCAACGGGTGTCCCGGCACGCGGTGAGTGGCGGTGTCTAATCCGATCTGAGCCCGCCGCAAAATGAAGAGCGATGCCGCCGTCATTCCGAAAAAAATGAAATCAACGGTTACTTCAAAGTTCAAAATCTGGCCATACGTCCCAGAGCAGGCGATGACGATTGCCGCCAGTCCCTGAAGGATGATCGCAACTAAAGCCCATCGCGGGCCATCGCGTAGTACACGCGCGGAGCCGTCAGCATGCTTTGGCTGAGAAATCCGAGCGTGGAAATTGCGATGCCGGCGGCAATCCATTGCGCGCCGCGTTCGCCCAGTGCGATCCGCATCACATCGGAAGCCGGGGTCGTTGTTGCATCGAGTCCTGCCGGACCGAGAACGCGCAGACATGCGAGGTTCACTGCCAGATAAAGCCCGACAACAGCAGCCACGCCCGCCAGTAGCCCGCGTGATAAATCACGCCGCGCATCGCGCATTTCACCCGCAACAAAAGTGGCGGTTTGCCATCCGCCATAGGCAAACGCGATGGGAACCATGGCGGATCCAATGTTTTTCAGGAGTCCGAACGAAACTGGCTGCGCAAGCAAGGGCCCTGATTTGAGAGATCCACCGCCAAGCGCAAATCCAATCACCACGAGTGCCGCAATCGCGGCGATCTTTAGCAACATAAGCGCGCTTTGCACGTTGCTGCCGGCTCGCGCTCCCAGACAGTTAATCCCGGTTAATGTGAGTAGCACTGAGGCTGCGATCGCGGCGTCGTTCCAAGCCACCCCCGTGAGCGCGCGAAAGTAAGATGAGAAGATAACCGCCACTGCGGCCATGCCGCCGGTCTGCGTGACGAGCAGCAGTCCCCATCCATACACAAACGCAACCGAAGGATGGTATGCTTCGCGCAAATAAAGATACTGGCCGCCTGTTCCCGGCAGACGCGTGGCGAGCTCGGCCCAGATAAACGCGCCACACATTGCCATGAGGCCGCCCAGCACCCAGACGCCGAGGATTAAAAACGGTGTGTGAACACGATGCGCCACCTCGGAAGGATTCGCGAAGATTCCCGCGCCAACGATGCCGCCCATCACAATCATGATGGCGTCGAATAATCCAAGCTGACGGCGAGGTTTCGGAGTGTCCAGTTTTAGGGTTTTCATTTGCCGCGACCTCGTTTAGCGCGCTCAGCGGTACTGCCCTACCAGTGCGCTTGTACAACCGCGTCTTGACAAACGGCCCCGATAAAGTCAATCGAGTACGTGGGCCGAATGCGAACTGGAGGTCTTTGGAGTGCGCGGACATGTCCGCGCTTTGAAACGAGGAGACATGTTGCGTCTGAAGAAAAAGCGGCGACATGTCGCCGCACTCCAAAATCCGTCTCCCGACTTTTCCCATGCCGACGACATTGGCTGCGCGTATCCCCCAAACTGATTCTTGCG
>WNGF01011068.1_pt1 | contig 10528 bp, 6 predicted proteins | sample 5400641 | NCBI WGS metagenome assembly WNGF01 (sample SAMN13153371, study PRJNA577476) | soil metagenome | isolation source: 80 cm soil or saprolite under grassland replicate 2 | place: USA:California | collected 2016-06-15
TCTCAGACGGAAGCTTTTTATGACTACACCGTCATCATCGAGGAAGGATTGTCTTACGAGATCTACACGCGGACGGTAGAGCCAACCGCCCGGCCAATCGTTATTCAGCCTGATGGCGACCTAACGATTAACTATCTGGACACGCACGGCTTGCCGCTGACGGCCGAACATCTCGCGTCGGCGATGGCTCTTGTCGCCAAGATTGCTGGCGTCAGCCTGGACGAGGACAAGCAACTGGCCCGCGAAGCGCAGATCGCGAAATACCTCATGTTGCTTTACGGCGACATATTCGAGGAATGGAGCCGACGAAACGCCGATCGCCTTCTCGACGTTGCTCGCCATGCCTACTTACTTGCGAAGCTAAAGCGCACCAGACCCGGTTCCACGATGATCGATACCTTTGTCGATTTTCGTGATCGTCAGCGAAGTGATCCTGATCAAGCGACCGCGCAACTGACTGAAATCAGCGAGGAAGAGGCGCTGCGTTTTCTGAAGGAGCCCGATACCCGGCGAGAAGTGCGCAATCTCGCGTTCGCCTACTTCGCTCCCGAGGAATATCCAACGCACCGGATGCTTCAGGAGCTACTTCAGCTCGATGCATCCGATGGCGCAGCGGGCGATCTCGCGACGCGCTTGTTGCCGTGGTGCGCCGACGGCAACTACGGCTGCCTGCTTGATGGCATGAGTAACATTTCGCTGACTGGTGCCGCGCCGCTTGCGAAAACGGAACGTCTACGAAGAGGTCGCACGTCTGCTCGACATACCAGGCGGCGAACAAATTGTGAAAGAGAGCTACGCACAGATGCGCAAGTTCAATTGCTGGAACATCTCCATTGTCCAGCAATACGGCCGCTTCAAAGAAAGTCGCATTCGCTCCGCCGTTTTTGGCAATTCTCGCCAGTTCTTTCTCATGCGCCAGAACGACCGCGCGGATCTCGACGACATGGCAGCGGACATCGGCCTAACTGAACTCACAAAACACGCGATCCTATCTTATCCGCTCCCGGACCAGCAGAAGGGTGAAAAGTTCGCCGCTTTCACTTATCTACATAATGACGCGCAGAATCCAATCTGCGGTACTGCGCACAATATCGCATCCCCCGAAATGCTCTACATTAGCGGCAGCAGTGGCGCTCAATTTGACGAGAGGGCGCGCGAATTGCGCGGGACGTCGGATGTTATTAGTGCCATCAACGCCGCTGCCTCCGACTCCGCTACCGACTAGCGAGACGGTTTGTATCACGTTACCCAGACCGTGAGTGCGCGGCCGCCTCGTTGTGCGCCGCTGTCAGCTACCAATCCGCCGTTGGATTTCTATCGCACTGGCGACTTGTTGAGCTGCCAAATTTAGCGTCAACAGTTTGAACGCTTTCAGCAGCTCAGGTTTTGCACGGATTGTTTGGAAGTGATTTCGCCAAACAAATTGGAGCAGTCGTTCGAAGGCCGATGACTCTGCAACATCCTCCCAAAAGTAGCTAGTCGCTCGTTGCCAGCTTGGACTCAACCACTCCAAGGCATCAGGAAGCAGGCAGCGCCCGGCATCACTGACGAGGAAACCCACTAGGGCTGACTGATCATGATCATCCGGTGCCATATCGCGCAAATGCGTTTCGTAGAGATCGCGCAATCCTTCGACGAACGGTTGATGATCCTTGTCGCGCACAGAGTCGAACGGAGTTCCGTATAGAAAAATGTATTTCCAAACTTCTCTTGGTTTGAACCGTAATTTCCCTACCCAGCGCTCTGACGCGAAAAGATGCTCCGCGATCGCCCGCCAGATCGGAAGCAGCTTGGTAATTCTCGGAGTATCTCCCCGCAGCGCTTCTATCAAGAGACTGCTTAACAGCTGTGTCATGTGATAGTGCGCAGCGGGAGGAAGCTCAAAAAAGGGCAACCATAGGTCCCGCTGTTCGTGCGGGGAGCATTCAAACAATCGAGCAGCAACGATGTCAGCGATCTTGCGATCGGCGTCCCATGGTTCGTACCGCCACTCCTCGTCGGGATCGTCGTCCACTTTCTCTATCGGCAAAGTCCGGATGACTACGCCTATCAATTCACGACAAATTGTAAGCCAATGCTCACGTTCTTCCGGGTTTTGTGCCGCGCCAAGCGGTGGAATTCCGCCGAACGCGGCTAGAATTACACCCATGTCGAAGCCGTACCACCTGCGCGATCGGTGGCCTCTCCGATTGGTCATGCCGTAATGAGGATCGTGTGCATGTGGAAATTCTTCCTTAAATTCAATCTTAGACCATTGGTCTGTCCACTTTGGACCGTGCCCTTTGGCGAATTTCGGAAGCCATTCGTCCATCCATTTCTGAATTAATTCGGGATTGGGTTTGAACCCGTTGATCTTCGCTTCTCGCCTAACCACGGCAAATGCGAGTGCCAGCGCTTCGAGCTGCCGATATTTATCGCCGAGCATGACGCGGACTCGAAACGCCTCATCAAAGAGCTGCGCGATGGAGCGGTATCGATAAACCCCGACAAAACTTCCAACAAGCGATTGCCAATTGGAATCATGTGGGTGTTTTGCCCAGCAACGGACTGCACAGCGCGCTAAAAACCCTTCCCCGTCCTCATGGATATCGTCGGCCGAGTAGGCGGTGATCTTCGGCGGGTTCACGACTAATTTGCGCACCTGATCTTCAACCCAGGGACGCCGCGATTCTTCTTCGTCTAACCAGTCGCTTCCCAAACACAAAAGCACAGCGAGCAGTCCGGCACGAGAATGCCTGTCATCGAGGAGCGATGACACAAACTCATCTTCATTAGTATTAGGTTCGGTCGGTTCGCTGAACGTCCAGTTCTGTAACCGCTCCCAAATTCCATCAAAAGCTTTCGCGTCGAGTAGCAGTCGCTTTTCTAAGAGGTCGCTGCATTGATATGGCAACCCGATTCGTGCCTGATGTTGAATATGGGCCTCTTCGGCTTTCTCGTCGCGAAGTTCTTCGGGAAGTACGCGCTGCCAGAATTGTTGCCCGTTGTGGGTAATCGTCTGCCAACTAGTCGTGTCGAAATTCGCCGCCCAGCGAAGCAGTGCCAATCGCTGTTCACCGGAAAGTGACTGCGCTTTGTCTTTCCAAGCAGTGCCGACTTGCTCTAGGACGGGCTGTAACTCCTTGCTCTCGAGAAACCAGCGGCACGTTGCGTCAAGCAGTGAAGTTTTTCGACCTGGTAACTGTTCCCACTGATGACGGAGGTTGTTGATTAACACACCGTCGTGTGGCCAGTGGCCAAATCCGATAGTCTCGCGTACAGCCGAGAAGTCATACATGTAGAGTTCGCGCACAAACAGCAGCGGCCGCAGGTCGTTCGCGAATAGATTCGCACTTCGCTTACCCAGACTAACGAGCAGTCCACCAAAGGCCAACGAGCGCGCCTTGTACAACACCTCGATCGGGTCTCGGATCGAATTGCCTGCCTCAATCTGCTCATCGAGCCACTTTTCGAGCGCCATCAGCGCCACAGTAACGACATGTGGCGTATTCCAATTGAACCGACTCCAAACATAGACTTGATGATTTCCGAACCAAATCGTCTGGCCCGACGGCGTTTCAAATCTCAACTCTGTGGGCTTATCTTCGTACGGCCACCATTCGGAATAGCGTTCGGTCGCGAAGTCGACTAAGCGGACTATCATCTCTAACGCTGGGCGCCAGTTCTGTCGCAGAAATCCAAGGAACGGCCCCTTATGATAAAACGGCGGATACATGTGATCCGCCTCAAAGTTAAAGCCATGGTTCTCGCCTCCAACGCTGCTGAAGAAAGGCGGGTGCAGTCGCCTCTTGGGCCACGCCAAAAGAAAGGCTAGCGTAGCTTCGCAACACGCAGCCGGTGCGTGTTTATAAAACGTCAGCGCAGCGCCGCTATCAAACCACGCATGGAAGAAGTCGTCGCTTGTTCGCCGGCGCGGGCCGTCTGGCCAGGACGTTACTGGTATCTCGACCGTATCGATTCCAATGCTCATCCGTCTCTCCGTGTAATTACCAGTCCATTGTTCCTCTGCCCGTTCGTTAACGTCACCCGCTTCCCAACCTGCACGACCAGCTGCTTTCAAAAGCAATTTCGCGGCACGCTCGGGATATTGCGAAGCCGCATGGAGGGCGCCGGTATATATCGCGATCCGCGCTTTGTTACCTCGACCAAACGGACCAGAGGAGTGTCGATATTCACCTGCGACCTCCCGACGTAGTTCGATCTCGGCGTTCAGCATTACTACGCCCGCAAATGCCGGCCACGGCATGTGAAGGTATTCCTCCATACGAGCCCACATCCCCGATAACTCACCGATCTCTACCGGCACCAGTTCAACGACTTCAGCATGATGCGATACGAGGAAATCGATCATTGGTGACCAGAGCGACCAGATGGGCAGCCGATACAGCGTTGCGGCCGCCTCGGCCGTTTCAGCATCGATCTGGCGGAACCGGTCTTGTGCAACTGGATCTGGGATTGTCGCTACATGAATTAGCCGACGGATCAATCGTTGCAGACACCAGCCCTTGTTAGCGAATAGACGATCGCGAACCCGCTCCAATGTTGCTTTCGGGTCTATCGAGAAAATCACCCCTTCTAGCCACGCGTCGACGATTTGTAGATCTTGTGCTGATGGCTCCTTATCGTTCGGTGCAGGCGCACTGCATTCGTCCAAAATCCGATGCCAGCGGTCGAGGTCTGCCGCGCGATCAAGAAGGTGCTGTGAAAGGAGACGTATCGCCCGGAGCCAGGGCGGATTTTCGGTATGCGCGCGCATGAACGTGAGCGTTTGCTCTCCCAAGCTTTTGAGATGCATGACGCGCGACCAATCCGCGAGCAGGTCATGATCGAATCGCAACAGACCCTCCGTTGTTCGCCGCAACACGCGGTTCTGAATGAGTTTGCTCGCGGCATCTTCAGCGCCACTCACAGAATCCGGCGGCAGCTCTGAGCAAAGCTCGTCTGCCATTTTGTTGGCGAGTTGCCGCGCGACGCGTTCTTCAGCGGCAATTTGCTTCCCGCCGCGAACTTGGTTTTCCCACCACCAATCGACCAAATCAGCTTCCCCGGCCAACTGTCGATTTTCAGCAAGCTGGCCGGTCAACAACACATCCAACATTTTCGGCGAACGGAGCAGAAGTCGCAGCGCTGGTTTCTGGGCCAGCAAATCCACCGAAACTGAACTTAACCGAACGAGCATGAAATCTTCGTCGCTCAATGGACCACAGACGATCCGCTCGGTCAGGATGGCATGACCGGCCAATTCCTTCGTGAGGGTTGAGCTTACGCGCGCCCATTCGGGGGTTTGGCAAGTAACGATTACCGACCACGGAAAATCCTCTTCGCCAACGACAGCCTTGATCAGTCTTGAGATACGACTCAGTGCAGCGGCCTCGTAGCAACCCTCGACTGCATCGACGATCAACACGCCAGAAGCTCGCCGCGTGCGCCGAACGACATCTTCAAAATCCGGCACGGCGGCCTCGAGCGCTGCTATCCGCTCGGCTTTTAGCCATATCACTTCCTCACCGACAGATTCCCTTTCCGCAGCAAACTTTTTTACGAGAGCGCTTTTGCCAAAACCTGAATCGCCCAGAACGGAACATGCCCTCGACTTTCTCAAAGTCGTCTCGAGCCGATCATGTTCTTTTGTCCGCGGCAAACTCATGCCACCCGGCAGAGCAACTCTGATTTCATCAAGCCACTCCCGAGAGAATCTCCTGATAATCGACCATGCCGCGATGTCCAAAGGATCATCTCGAAGTTGGAATTTGTGCCGTAATTTGGCCGACAGTGTTTCGCGCGTATCTGCCCCACCCGATATGCGCAGATTCTGAGAGATAGTGAGTAACTCTTGGTAAAGGCGTTTTGCTTCCAACTCAGTAGAACTATTGTTCTCTAGTATTTGGCCGCATAAGCGAAGCGCATCGGCTTCGCTCTTTGAAGCCGATGCCTCAAAATCGAATTGCCGAACAATCAAATTTTTCAGAACTACGCCTGGCAGGCCACCGTCAGCCGCGACAGCTGGATTACGAAACGATTCATAAATCTTCCGCGGTTCTTTATGAATGATCTTCTCGTCCAAGCGTTCGGGTTCGAGGTTACGCGCTTGGCAACAAAGCTTATTTAAATGATCAGAGACGTCCGCTGAGAGCGGTGCCGAATACAGAGCCAACGCGCTGCGGCCCGCAACAAAAACTTCCTTGTTTATTGCCGTCCAGATTCCTGCGCAGAATTCTGCGTTCGCGCCGTTTGTATTGATCTGGCGGTTGCTCTTTACTGAACCACCAATTTTGCATGACTCGCCGGACTCGTTCGGCACGGTGACAAGGATGTCGCCAAATGGTTCCCAATCATTCGCCTGTCGTTCAATGCGCGTCATGACGCTGTAGCCATCTCCGTGTGAACGTTGACCGGCCAACATTTCGGCCATCAGAGCAGCAGCAACTTTATCCTCAAAAGAAAAGCCAGCGCCGCTCGCAGACTTCAAGCTTGGCGTTTTTCCTTCGGAACTCACAAACCAATTTCATGCCGCTTTTTGAATGTGTCCACGGACGGAACCCCGCGTCTCCGACTTCGCGCGCGCAATGGAGCGGCTACCGCCGCGCCTGACGTGGTTCGAGCGCCTCCCCTAAGTGGCAAGAACTATCCGTCAGCGTCTTTGCAGGTCGCTCCAGCCTAGGAGCAGCCCTCTTCCGTAGCTCTGCTACAACCGTCGCGTAATGAAAAACGCGGCTTTTCTTCTTTCAATTCTCGCGAGCGCGACTCTCGCGAGCTGCGCGGGCGTTAGTCCAACACGCATTATCGGCGACACGGTCGGCGCGGCCGGCGGTGCATTAATCGGCAACAAACTTAGCAACGGTAATCCTTTGATCACCGCTGCCGGCGCTGGAGGCGGCGTGCTTCTGAGCGAGTCGCTCCAAGCCGGGAGCAAGGCCTCCGCGAACAAGGCATACGATGCTGGTTATGAAAAGGCACGAAGCGATTCCGCCAAGCAGCAATTTCAAACTCTCATCGATCGACAACGCACCGGACCACAGCTCGATGATCGAGCGCACGTTCGACTCCTCGACGTTCCTTTACCGGAACGGCAGGAGAACGGCGTCATCCTCGCGCCGAGCACGGCGACTATTCGGATTCAGGAATAACGGATTCACGCGTATGAAATTCATTGTCTCAGTCACCACCCTGGTAGTTGCTGGTTCTCTAGCGAACGCGCAGGTCGTCGTCATCGACCCGACCGCTATCGCGCACAACCAAGCGAATCACGTCGTCGATCTCGCTAAGTATGTCGAGATGGTCAACAACCAGCTTAAGCAGATCACGACAATGACGCAGGAGCTTCAACAAGTGACTGCGTACGTCAAAGCATTTGGCGATCCATCCAGTCTTCTCAATATCACTGGAGCAAATCAGCTCATCAGCGGCCTTAAGCAGACTGGCGTTGGCGAGACCATAGGTCAGCTTCAGAAAGCAGCTAACGGCCTTCAGGCGCTCCAATACACAGGCAATGGCCTATATACAAACCTAGGATCGACATTCAAAACACCTGGCGGGGTTCAGTTGCCGCGAGCAGAAGAATTGTATCGCAAGTACGGCGCGATCCAGCAGAGTTCTCAGAATTTTCAGGGCGTTACTAATGACGTGCTGGCGCGACGCGCGAATCTGCGCAACCAGATCGCGTCCACGACCAGCCAGCTACAAGCTGCGACCACTGATGCGGAAACACAGAAGCTGACGGGAGTGCTCGTCGGATACAACGCCGAGCTGGCAACGGTCGATCACGAGATTGATAACGCGGCTGGACAGGTGTTGACCCAAGACGCGGAAAACCGCGCTGACAGAGAGCGGGACGATCAAGCGCGTCGCGAAGAGCGGCAAGCGCAGATTGAAGAGAGTTTCCGTCGTTATGGCGAAGTGTTCCAACTCGAAACAACGCCACCCACTTTCCCGGACGGTCGCTAACGAAGCCTAACGAGCAATGAACAATTTCGACACGCTGTTTCCAAATTTCTTAAGTCAGTGCGCGGAAATGAATCGCGTGCTGACACCAATCGCGTTCGTGCTGTTGGCAATCGGGATTGTGTCTTCGACGGTTACCGGCCATCGCAGCCCAAGCGCATACCTGCGCACGATCGGGCGAACTTTCGCCTTTGCTGCTGTTCTCGCATACATGCCGGCCTGGAATAACGAGATTGCGACGGTGGTTGATACCACAGTCAAGGAAACCCTGAAGGCTGATCCGGCTGCCGTTTACGCTCAATATCAGAAGGCACTCGCAGTAAATAAAGGCTCCGGTAGTTCTGGCAACGGCTCAAAGTCCTGGTGGGACCTGCTCGATGCGCAGGCGATCTTTGAAACCGCTATTTCGGCGGTGATGTGGTTGCTCGGATTTCTCGCCAGCGTCATCGTCTTCTACGCCTACCTGGTGCAGAAGTTCATCCTATATGTCGGTTTCGCATTAGCTCCGGTCTTCATTGGATTTCTCGCCGTCCGAACGCTGCATTCCGTCGGCGTAGGATTTCTACTCGGTTATGCCGGTGTTCTGTGCTGGCCGTTGGGTTGGGGCGCAGCTTCGCTTTTAACTTCCGGGCTGATCGGTTTCATGACGGATCAAAGCTTTCTTGCAAGCGGCGGAGTTACGGGCGCTACCGGCTACGGGCTTCAAAACCTGATGGGACTCGCCGCGCTTGCGCTCTGGTTAATCTCCAGCACGATCGCAGCACCGATCATAATTCAGAAGGCAATCGCTACCGGCACGCAAGTTGGTCAAGCCTTGTTCGCGACCGCGGCAACAGCCGGAGTAGCTGGCGCGACCGCCGGCGTCGGCGCAGCAACTACCTTCGGGGCTGCGGGAGGCGCGTCCGGCTTTATCGCCGGCACACTTGCTGGTGGGACGGCCGCAATCATTGGCGCATCTGAAGCTTCACTCACGGGAAGCTCATATTCTCCGGCAGGCAACTTACTTGGCTCAGTAGGCGCCGCCCGAAGACCGCGCCAACCAAAGAGAGACGATCCCACTGGCGACGCTCTCGTTCGTGAACTTCTTATGCGCTCCCGCAACTAGCTATGGAAATAATTTCTTCAGACCTAAGATCGACCACACCACCAGCGCAGCGCGCGAAGAATATTCGTCGCACTGATCCGGTTCGCATACTCGTCGACAAGGATCGTCTCGCGCGATTCTGGTTCTTAGCTGTTATCGTTGTCTTAATTGGTGCCGCCATCGAGCGCATTCATTTGATAAGAACGCTCAAAGAACGCGAGCGCGTCATTATTGTTGATCCGGTAGGCACGTTCTTCGTTTCGCCTCTTCTTCAATTTCAGGAAGCGAAGCAGTTGCATGCGGAACAGAGCACTCTGGCTGCAGTTGCCTTCTTGGAACGCAATCCAAAGGGCTTTGATCATCCAGAGCTGCTCAAGCAGATGTTTCTCAAACATGCGCAAGAAAAGGCGCATGGAGAATGGACATCTGAAGAATCGGAGTTCAAGGCGAAGCAGCTGCATCAGAAAGCTGAGATCGGAAAGATCGACATTCTCCAAACGCGCAGTGACGCTGTTCTTACTCAGGTAAGCGGACAACTTATTCGCAGCGGCATTTTTCAGGAGCGCGCCTTCAGCGAGGCCGTGCCCTTCACGCTCAAGCTCAAGATGCTGCGCAATCCAAACATGGTCGAGAACGGCCGCTTCCCGACCGCTATCCAGGATTTCAAATATGAACCCACTCGTTAAGCTACTTGCCCTCATCTTTCCAATCACAGTCGCACTCGGTGGCGCGAACGAATCGCGTGTGCAGGATTTTCCATTAAACGATCACACGGTTTACACCGTTCCCGTTTCCGCGACACGTGTGACCACTGTGAGTTTTCCGTCACCGATCGCAGCGATTGATGGAGCGCTCTTAACGGTGGACGGAAAGACGCCCGGTCTATTTCAGATCGCGCATACCAAGGGAACCGCTTACTTCTCTTTGCGCGCTCTCGCCAAGGATGCGGCGACAAACCTGAATGTGCGATGGAACAATCGCACTTATGCTTTCGAACTTCACGAAAGCGCAGAACCAATCTACTCGGTAGTGCTGCAAAGCCCATCCGATAAAACCAAACGAGTCACAGGTCCACTGACACCGCCACGATTGCTGGGACTCCTCGATAAGGTTAAGGCTTTCCCGCTGCTTCAAGCCAACCAGCCCGATGCGCTTACTGGACTTGAGTATCGCGACCTTCGGGCACAACCGCTCTTGAGCGACTGCGGCGACTACGAAGTAAAGCTAACAGAAGTATTCCGATACGGGGACGAAGACACCCTTGTCTTTCATCTCCTGATAACGAATCGCAGCGATAAACCGCTCGACCATTCGCCGGAACAACTCCAGGTCCGTGTTGGCGACCGTGTCTTTACGCCATCACTAACAGACTTGGTGAGCGCGATTCCACCGCGCGAATCGACTCTCGGCTACGTTGTGGTAAGCGGCGGACCTGCTGGCCGAAACAACCTTTCTCTCAAGAACGACTTCACCTTCGTGCTCACGCGACGGGAACCGTCCCCT
>WNGF01014322.1_pt1 | contig 10526 bp, 13 predicted proteins | sample 5400641 | NCBI WGS metagenome assembly WNGF01 (sample SAMN13153371, study PRJNA577476) | soil metagenome | isolation source: 80 cm soil or saprolite under grassland replicate 2 | place: USA:California | collected 2016-06-15
CGGCGAGATCACCATCGAGGAGGCGGGAATGCGCGTCACGGTGCGCTCGTCCTCGGATCTGCCGCCCCCGCCGGCTTCCACGTCGCCCCTCGCGATCCCGGAGCCGGAAGCAGCGCCGGCCCTGCGCCCGTCGAACGGGCTCGTCGCCGTCGAGTCGCCGATGGTCGGAACCTTCTACCGCGCGCCGGAGCCGGGTGCACCGCCGTTCGTGGAGGAGGGTGACGTCATCTCCGCCGGCCAGACGCTCTGCATCCTCGAGGCGATGAAGCTGATGAACGAGGTCAAGTCCGACCTCGAAGCGGTGGTGCGCAAGATCCACGTTGGCAACGCGCAGCCGGTCGAGTTCGGGCAAGTGCTCTTCGACCTCGAGCCGCTCACCGGGCGCCCGCTCGACGCGGTCTGATGTTCACGAGGGTCCTGGTAGCGAACCGCGGCGAGATCGCCGTGCGCGTCATCCGAGCGCTGCACGAGCTCGGGATCGAGGCCGTGGCCGTGTACTCGACGGCCGACGCCGACGCGCAGCACGTTCGCCTCGCGGACCGCGCCGTGCGCATCGGCCCGCCGCCGGCGTCGGAGAGCTACCTGCGAGTTCCGGCCATCGTCGCCGCGGCGGCGACGACCGGCTGCGAGGCGGTGCATCCCGGGTACGGGTTTCTCGCGGAGAACGACGAATTCGTGCGGGCGTGCGAGGAGAACGACCTCGTCTTCATCGGGCCTCCGGCGGACGTGATGGCGGCGATGGGCGACAAGGCGCTCGCGAAGGCCGAGATGCACAGGGCGGGCGTGCCGCTCGTGCCCGGCTCCGACGGCGCCGCGACCCTCGAGGAGGCCAAGCTTGCCGCCGAGGAGCTCGAGTACCCCGTGCTGCTGAAGGCGGCCGCAGGCGGCGGCGGGCGCGGCATGCGGCTCGTCGGCGGTCCGGCGGAGATCGAGACTGCCTACTCCCAAGCCTCGGCGGAGGCGCTTGCCGCCTTCTCCGACGGCACGCTCTACGTCGAGAAGGCGATCTCGCCCGCGCGGCACGTCGAGATCCAGGTGATCTGCGACAACCACGGGAACGTCCTCACCTGCGGTGAGCGCGAGTGCTCGATCCAGCGCCGCCACCAGAAGCTGATCGAGGAATCGCCGTCGCCGGCGCTCGACGCTGAGTTGCGCGAGGAGATGGAGTCGGCGGCCGAGCGCGCATGCAGGCACATCGGCTACCGCAATGCCGGCACGTTCGAGTTCCTCGTCGGGCCCGACGGTTCGTTCTCGTTCATCGAGCTGAACGCGCGGCTGCAGGTCGAGCATCCGGTGACGGAGGTCGTGACACAGCTCGATCTCGTGCGTATGCAGGTGCGCGTCGCCGCGGGCGAGCGGCTGCCGTTGACGGGCCGTGCCCCTCGCTCGGGACATGCGATCGAGATGCGGATCAACGCGGAAGATCCGACGCGCGGCTTCGCCCCGGCCCCCGGCCGCCTCGAGCGCTTCCGCCCGCCGCTCGGTCCCGGCGTGCGGGTCGACACCTTCGTCGAGGACGGATGCGTCATCTCGCCGTACTACGACTCGCTGATCGCGAAGGTGATCGTGAGCGACAACACTCGGGACGCGTGCATCGCGCGGGCGCGGCGGGCGCTGCTCGAGCTCGACGTGCAGGGCGTGCCGACGACACGTGACGCCGCGTTCGAGATCCTCGGCAGCGACGAGTTCCGAAGCGGCGAGTATTCCACCTCGTTCATCGACGAGGCGGGGGCGAGGTTGCCGGCGCTGGCGGGAGCATGAAGATCCTCTCGCCGGGAGTGAAGGTGACCGATGCTGTGGTGACGCAGATCGTCGTGCGGGCGGCTGAGACCGTCGAAGGGGCACGGGTTCGGCGGCCGCGGCGCCACCTCGCGGTCGAGCTGGACGACGGGGAGGCGCGGGTCGAGCTCGAGCTCGCCGTCTCCTTCGGCAAGGTGCTGCCCGACGTCGCCCGCGACGTGCAGGAGCGTGTCGCCGCCGCGCTCGGCACGATGTGCGGCGTGAACGTGAAAGCCGTGGACGTGTCGGTCGAGGAGCTCAGCTGATGGCACCGATCAGCCGCCGCGAGGCGCGAAAGTCCGCGCTCACGCTGCTCTATCAGTGGGACGTGACCGAGCGGGCGCCGGGAGAGCTCTACGAGGGCGAGATCGACGACTACGCGCAGACGGTCACCTCGGCGGTCGTCCGCGACGCCGCGGAGCTCGACCGTCGGATCACGGAGGCGGCCGCCGAGTCCGGCTGGACGGCCGACCGTCTCGGTGCCGTCGAACGGAACATCCTGCGGATCGCGATCCACGAGCTCGACACGGGCGAGATCCCGGCACGGGCCGTGATCGACGAGGCCGTCACCCTCGCCAAGCAGTATTCGACCCGCGAGGCCGGCCGGCTCGTGAACGGGATCCTCGACCGCATCTACAAGGAGGCTGCCGCATGACGACTGAACTTGCTTTCGTTGGGGAACCTCCCGGTTCCCCAACCACCCCTCCACACGGTGGTCATAGACCGGGAGCCGGCCTATGACCACCGAGGATTCCCTGACGCGAGCCGAGGAGCTGCTCGCGCGACTCGAGGCTGCACGGGGCGAGCTCGATCGGCTGGCACAGGAGGAGGGCGGCTCGCCGGAGCGGGCGCTCGAGATCCTCGGCGAGCTCTCGGAGCTCGCCAAGGGGGTCGAGGAGGAGCTCGAGCGCGCCAAGCGCGCCGCGGAGGCCGATGCCCAGAAGTCCTGAGGAGCTGCGACCGCTCGTCGAGGAGTACCTCGAGGGGCTCGAGCTGTGGCCGCAGCTGCACGGCCAGGCGGAGTCGGTTCGCTACTCGATCGCCGTCGGCGGCAAGCGAGTCCGGCCCGTGATCTGCCTCGCTGTCGCCGAGGCGGCCGGCGCGAGACCGGAGGCGGCCCTCGCGGCCGGGTGTGCGCTCGAGCTCGTGCACACGTTCTCGCTCGTCCACGACGACCTTCCGCCCCTCGACGACGACGAGGAGCGGCGAGGGCAGCCGTCCACGTGGAAGCAGTACGGCGAGGCGGTCGGGATCCTCGCCGGCGACGCCCTGCTCGCAGAGGCGTTCCGGCTCGCCACCTCGTACGAGACGCCGCGCGTCGCGCGGGAGCTCGCTGAGGCGACGCTCGGCATGATCGGCGGCCAGTACCTCGACATCACGGGCACCGCGCCGGACGAGGCGACGCTGCACAAGCTGAAGACCGGCTGCCTCTTCTCGGCCGCCGTCGGACTCGCGCTCTGGGTCGCCGCGGTGCCCGAGGGCGGGCAGCGCGCCTGGCGCACCTTCGGCAACGAGCTCGGCCTGCTGTTCCAGATCGTCGACGACATCCTCGACGGCGACGGCTACGTCGTGAAGCACGGCGTCGACGGCGCCCGCCGCCTCGCGGACGAGGCTGCGGAGCGCGCGCGCGTCCGCCTCGCGGGGATCGACGCGGACACCTCGGTGCTCCGGGAGATCGTCGACGGGCTCGCCGTTCGCACGACGTGAAGCCGGGCGACGTCTTCCGCGCGCGCAAGCCCGCATGAAGATCGTCGCGGTTGCAAGCGGCAAGGGCGGCGTCGGCAAGTCCACCGTCAGCCTCAATCTCGCCCGGGCGCTCGCCGCGCGCGGGGCCGCCGTCGGGCTCCTCGACGCGGACGTCTACGGGCCGGACATCCCGTTGATGCTCGGCCTCAAGCAGACGCGCGAGCTACGCCGCTGGGACCTCGGCCGAAACCCGCGCTTCGGCCGCCTCGAGCTCGAGCCCGTGGAAGCACTCGGGCTGAAGGTGATGTCGGTCGGGTTCCTGCTCGCCGAGGGTCAGGCACTCACGATGCCGGCGGCGATGGTCGAGCTCGTTGGACGGCAGCTGATCCAGGACGTTCGCTGGGGCGAGCTCGACTACCTGATCGTCGATCTGCCGCCCGGTACCGCGGACCTCCAGCAGCAGCTGTTCTCGAATGTCGAGCTCGCGGCCGCGATCGTCGTCGTCGGGCCGCAGGATGCGGCGCATCTCGACGCACGCAAGGTGCTCGCGATGCTGCGAGAGGCGGGCGTCGCAGTTCTCGGGGCGGTCGAGAACATGCGTGGTCTGCGCTGCCCGCACTGCGGCGAGCTGGTCGACGTTTTCCCGCCGGTCGCCGACGACCGCTCGATCCTGCGCGAGCTGCCGCTGCTCGGGACGGTCCCGCTCGATCCGGCCTTCGCGCGCCTCAACGGGATACCGGAGCCCTTCCTCGCGATCGCCGACCGCGTCGCGGCGTCGCTCGGGTGAAGAAGCGGCTCGACGTCCTGCTCGTCGAGCGTGGGCTCGCGGAGTCGCGGGCGCAGGCGCAGGCGCTCGTCATGGCGGGGCTCGTCCCCGGCTACGACAAGCCGGGCCAGCAGGTCGACGAGTACGCCGAGCTGACCGTCGAGCGAGGGCCCGCCTACGTGTCGCGCGGGGGCGAGAAGCTCGCGAACGGCCTCGATGCGCTCGGGGTCGACCCGGCCGACCTCGACGCCGCCGACGTCGGTGCGTCGACCGGCGGGTTCACCGACGTCCTCCTGCAACGAGGTGCGGCCCGCGTCGTCGCGATCGACGTCGGCTACGGACAGCTGCACCCCCGGCTGCGGCAGGATCCGCGCGTCGTCGTGCTCGAGCGCACGAACGCCCGCGAGCTCACGGAGCTCCCGTTCGCACCGCAGCTCGTCGTGTGCGACGTCTCGTTCATCTCCGTTCGCACTGCCCTGCCGCCGGCCCTGCGGCTGGCAGCGCCGGCCTGGCAGGCCGTGGTGCTCGTGAAGCCGCAGTTCGAAGCGGGCCGTGCCGACGTCGGGAAGGGCGGGGTCGTTCGCGACCTCGCGGTTCGGGCGCGGGTGCTGCGTGAGGTCGCGGAGGCGGCGCTCGGATGGGGGGCGAGCGTGGCCGGCGTCGTAGACTCCGGGCTGCCCGGCCCGAAGGGCAACCGGGAGTTCTTCCTTCACCTCACGCAGGCCGACGACCCAACGCTTCCCGATGACCTCGACGAGCGGATCGCAAGAGCGGTCGCGGCCGGTTAGCACCGCCGCGATCGTCACGCACGGGCGCGTCGACGTTCACGACGCGGTCGCCCGGGTCGAGGCCGTCGCGGAGGGGGCGGGCGTCAAGCTCGTGGAGGACCCCCGCGAGGCCGGCCTCGCGATCGTTCTCGGCGGCGACGGGACGATGCTTCGCACGCTCGCAAAGCTGCTGGGTAGCGGCGTACCGGTGCTCGGCGTGAACTTCGGCCGCGTTGGTTTCCTCGCGTCGATCAGTCCGGACAACCTCGAGCGGGACCTGCAGCGTGTGTTCGTGGGCGAGTACGTGCTCGTCGAATTGCCGACGATCGAGGTCCGTCTCGACGGCGAGCGTCACGTCGCAGTCAACGACGTCGTCGCCACGAGCTCGATCCTCGGGCGGATGGTCGAGCTCGCCTGGGCGATCGGCGGCGAGGATCTCGGCATTGTCCCGTGCGACGGAATGATCTGTGCGACTCCGACCGGCTCAACGGCCTACAACCTCTCGAACGGCGGGCCCGTGCTCGTGCGGGGCCTCGACGCGATGGCCGTCACGTTCATCGCGCCGCACTCGCTGGACGCCCGTCCGCTCGTCGTTCCCCGCGGGCTCGTGGTGACGGTCCGGAACGTGACTCCGGACGTGCCGGTCGCCTTGCTCGTCGACGGTCACCGCGTCGGCGACCTCGCGCCAGGTGCCGAAGTCGCCGTGTACCTCTGCGAGCAGACGAGCCTGCTCGCGACGCTGCCCGAGATGACGTTCTTCGCTCGCTACCGCGAGACGTTCGCGTCCTGAACGGACGATGGTCGGCGTCGGATGCCGTCTCTACGATGGCTGCGTGCTCCGACGACTCCGAATCGAGAACCTCGTCCTCATCCGTGAGGCCGAGCTCGAGCTCGCGTCCGGGCTGAACGCGATCACCGGCGAGACCGGAGCGGGCAAGACGATCCTCGCGCAGGCGGTCGGGCTGCTGCTCGGGCAGAAGGGCGACGAGTCGCTCGTGGGGCCTGCCGGAGCAGATGCATACGTCGAGGCAGAGCTCGATTTGCCCGACGAGCTCGACGAGCTCGCCGAGCTGCGGCCGGACGACGAGGACTCGCTGCTCGTGGCGCGGCGCGTCTCGGCCGGCGGCCGCACGCGGGCGCTCGCCTGGGGGCGGACCGCGACGCGCGAGGACGTCGCGGCTGCGGTCGAGCGGGTCGTCGCGATGTCCGGGCAGTTCGAGCAGCGCCGCCTCGCCCGGCCGTCGTATCAGCTCGAGGTGCTCGACCGGTTCTGCGGCGAAGACCAGCTCCGTCTCCGAGCTGAGGCACGCGCCGCATGGCGCGAGCTCGCGGCCGCACGGAGGCTGCACGAGGAGCTGACTTCGAACGCCGCGCTCGCAGAAGCGAGGCTGGCCGAGCTGGGCGCGCTCGTCGAGTACACGGACGGCCTCGAGGCCGGCGACGAGGAGCGCCTGCGCGGTGGGCGCGAACGTCTACGCCACGTCGCCGACCTTGTGGAGGCCGCCGCCTCGGCCGCGGCTGCTCTGGCGCCCGAGGACGGCGACGGCGCCACCGGTCTCGTCGCGCTCGCGGAACGTGCGGTGGCCCCGCTCGAACGGCTCGCGCCGGAGCTGCAGCGCGCCGGCGACGAGCTTCGCGACGTCGAGCTGCGACTCCGTGAGACGGCGTCCGAACTGCATTCGTTCCTCGCCTCGCTCGAGGCGGAGCCGGGGCGGCTCGAGGAGCTCGAGGCGTCGCTCGACCGGATCGCCGAGGCCAAGCGGCGATTCCGCTGCCAGACCTTCGAAGAGCTGCTGGCGCGCGCGGCCGAGGCGCGCGCGGAGCTCGCTGCGCTCGCCGACGGCGTCGATCCGGCGACAGCCGCGGCGGAAGCGCTCGCCGCCGCCGAGGCGCGTGTGCAGGCGATCGCCGACGACCTGCGCGCGGAGCGGAACGCGGCGGCCCCGGCGTTTGCGGACGCCGTCGCGTCGGAGCTGCACGACGTCGGCATGGGCGAAGGCGAGTTCGTCTGCGACCTCGGCGAGCGCGAGCTCGGAGCAACGGGCGCCGACGAGGCGGTGTTCCTCGTGCGCCCAAATGCCGGCATGCCGTTCGGGCCGGTGGCCGAGACGGCGTCAGGAGGCGAGCTGTCGCGAATCGCGCTGGCGATCGCGGCGGTGGCGGGCGGCGAAACGCTGATCTTCGACGAGATCGACGCCGGCATCGGCGGCGAGACCGCGAACGCCGTCGGGCGGGTGCTTCGCCGCCTGGCCGAGCGCGCACAGGTGATCACGATCACGCACCTCCCGCAGATCGCTGCGCTCGCCGACCGCCACTTCGTGGTCGAGAAGGTGCCCGGCGACCCGACGCACACCCGCATCGCGCAGCTCGCCGACGAGGAGCGCAAGGCCGAGCTCGAGCGGATGCTCGGCGGCCAGGAGTTCCTTGCCACGGTACGCGGCTGAGCGCGTTCTCTTCGCGCCGCTCGAGGACGTGTGGACATTCCTGGCCGAGCCGTTCAATCTGTCCGACTGGTGGCCGACGATCTCGGGCGTCGAGCCCGACCGCCGCGGGCTCGCGCCCGGAGCGCGCTGGAAGGTGGTCGCGCCGAGCGAGCCGAGCCTCTTCCGCAGGCCGCAGGCGAGCGGCACGCTGCTCGTCCTCGACGTCGTGCCGATGCGCCGCATCGCGTTCCAGCTGCCGGCGGAGCGTGTCGACGCGGAGCTCGAGCTGGAGCCGGTCGACGAGAGCCACACGAAGGCGGTGCTGACCGTCGAGGGCTCGTGGCTGATGCGGAGCTCGTTTCCGCGGCGCGCCCTCGACCGCCTGCAATCGCTGCTGCGGACCGGGGAGGAGCTGTAGACCTGGCCGACCTCCGCCGCTGCTACCCTGAAAACCCGTGAGCACACGGGCCGCCCCGAAGTACGTCTTCATCACCGGGGGAGTGGTTTCGGCGCTCGGCAAGGGGATCGTGGCCGCATCGCTCGGGCGGCTGCTGAAAGCGCGAGGCCTGCGCGTCCAGCTGCAGAAGTTCGATCCATACCTGAACGTCGACCCAGGGACGATGAGCCCGTTCCAGCACGGCGAGGTCTTCGTGACCGAGGACGGCGCGGAGACCGACCTCGACATCGGCCACTACGAGCGCTTCGTCGACGAGAACTTCCTGCGCAGCGCGAGTCACAGCGCGGGCGCGATTTGGTCCACCGTGCTCCGCAAGGAGCGCAAGGGCGACTTCCTCGGCGCGACCGTCCAGGTGATTCCGCACATCACGAACGAGATCAAGGCGCGCATCCGCCGCGCGTCCGAGAACGAGCCGACCGACATCGTCATCTCCGAGATCGGCGGCACCGTGGGCGACATCGAGTCCCTTCCGTTCCTCGAGGCGATCCGGCAGTTCCGCCGTGAGGTCGGCACGGAGAACGTGATGTACATCCACGTGACCCTCGTCCCGTTCATCGGTTCATCGAGGCGGCAGGTGAGCTGAAGACCAAGCCGACACAGCACTCGGTGAACGAGCTGCGGCGCATCGGTATCCATCCCGATATCGTCGTCTGCCGCTCACACGAGGAGCTCTCGCGCGACATTCGCGACAAGATCGCGCTCTTCGCAGACGTCGATCCCGGCGCCGTGATCGCGAGCCCGGACGTTCCGGACGTCTACCTCGTGCCGTCTGTGCTGAAGGAGGAAGGGCTCGATCGGCTCGTCTGCGAGAAGCTCGGGCTCGGGTCCGGCGACGTCGACCTCGGCGAGTGGGCGGAGCTCACGAAGCGGATCGACGAGCGGCGCGAGCTCGTGGAGATCGCGCTCGTCGGCAAGTACGTGAAGCTCCAGGACGCGTACCTCTCCGTGCACGAGGCGCTCAAGCATGCGGGCCTCCACAACGGAAGCGCCGTCCGCGTGCGCTGGATCGACGCGGAGAACATGTCGTACGACGAGACCGCGGAACTCCTCGAGAGCGTCGACGGCGTGCTCGTTCCGGGCGGCTTCGGGTCCCGCGGCTGGGAGGGCAAGATCCTGGCCTGCCGCGTCGCGCGCGAACGGCGGATTCCGTATCTCGGCATCTGCCTCGGCATGCACGTTGCGGTGTCCGAATTCGCACGGCACGTCGTCGGGCTCGACGGCGCCAACTCGACCGAGATGGATCCCGAGACGCCGTATCCGGTGATCGACCTGTTGCCGGAGCAGAAGGGCGTCGAGGATCTCGGCGGCACGATGCGGCTCGGCGCGCAGGCGGTCGAAGTGGGTGAGGGCACCAGAGCTCGCGAGCTCTACCGCGAAGCCGTGATCTTCGAGCGGCACCGGCACCGCTACGAGGTCAACAACCTCTACCGTGACCGGCTCATCGACGCAGGGCTCGTCGTCTCCGGCACGTTCGAGGAGGGAAGGCTCGTCGAGATCGTCGAGCTGCCCGACCACCCCTGGTTCGTCGCGAGCCAGTTCCACCCGGAGTTCAAGTCCCGGCCGACCCGCCCGACTCCGCTCTTCCAGGGGTTCGTCGGCGCCGCGCTCGCACGGGCACGGGCCCGCGCCCGCCAGACGGTCGCTGCCTAGTCGTCCTCGGCGAGAAACCCGACGGAGACGAAGAAGGCGAGGCCCGCGACGCGGGTCTTCGTCGCGCGGTAGAAGAACGTCACCGTCGACCCGTCCTTGCGCGCGAGGAGCGCCGTACCGTGGCGGAAGCCCCGAGCGAGCATCTCGTCGTACTCGGCTGCCGCGCCCGGCTCTTGAGCGACGTCGGTAACGCGGAGGGCGAGCAGCTCGTCGCGCGAGTAGCCGAGGGTACTGCACGCGAACTGGTTGACGGCGACGTAGCGCATGTCCTCGTCTGCTACGAAGACGAGCGCGGGCCCGGAGTCGACGGCCTCCCCGAGTAGCGCCGTCTGGATCAGCACCTCTGCGCCGGTCATGGTGAGCGTCATTCTAGGATCGGGCGATGAGTTTCCAAACCCCGGCACTCGCGCTCTTCCTCGAGCTCGCCGCGATCCCGAGCCCTCCCGGCGAGGAGCGCGCGGTGGCGGACGCCGTGCTGCGCTATCTGGCCGACCTCGGCCTCGAGGCCGACGAGGACGGCTGCGGCCCGGAGATCGGCTCGACGATGGGCAACATCTACGCCCGGCTCGAGCCGACGGCGGAGGGAACGCCGCTCTTCTTCTGCGCCCATCTCGACACTGTGCCCCCGTCCGGGCCGCTCGAGCCCGTCGTCGAGGACGGCGTCGTGCGCAACGCCGGGGGAACGATCCTCGGCGCGGACAACAAGTCGGCCGTCGTCGCGATGCTCGAAGGCGTGCGGCGCGTGCTCGCAGAGAACCGTCCGCACCCGGGAATCGAGCTCCTGTTCACGCCGAAGGAGGAGGTCGGCCTCATCGGCGCCTACGCCTTCGACCACGATCGCGTCCGCGCGCAGCTCGGCTACGTCTACGACCAGGCAGCGCCGATCGGCGAGATCATCGTCGGTGCGCCGTGGGCGCAGGGCATGCAGGTGCGCTACCACGGGCGCGCGTCGCATTCGGGAATGTTCCCAGAGGAGGGGCGGTCGGCCATCCAGGCTG
>WNGF01010373.1_pt1 | contig 10525 bp, 7 predicted proteins | sample 5400641 | NCBI WGS metagenome assembly WNGF01 (sample SAMN13153371, study PRJNA577476) | soil metagenome | isolation source: 80 cm soil or saprolite under grassland replicate 2 | place: USA:California | collected 2016-06-15
CCTGCTGCGGCGCGAGGCCAGCGCATGACCGTGGCCGCCGACACGCCGCTGCGCACGCGGCCGTTCGCGCCGCCGTGCCAGATCGCCGGCCGCGAGGCGGAGCTGCTGATGGAGGTGCTGCGCAGCGGCTGCTGGTCGGGCTTTCGCGCCGGCGCGCCGGGCGTCGACGTCCGCGAGGCCGCCACGATGTCCTCATCCGACGCGCTCCGCCTCGCCCCCAACGAGCTGCGCTTCCTCGGCGGGCCGATGGTGCGCCGCCTCGAGGCCAGCTTCGCCGCGCGCTGCGAGACGGCGTTCGGCGTCGCCGTCACCTCCGCGACGTCCGGCCTCATCGCCGCGTTCGGCGCCATCGACCTCGAGCCGGGCGATGAGGTGCTCGTCCCCTGCATGTCGTTTCACGCCACGGCGACGGCCGTGCTCGCCTTCGACGCCGTTCCGGTCTTCGTGGAGGTCGATCCCCAGACGCTCTGCATCGACGCCGCGGATGCCGAGGGGAAGATCGGCGAGCGCACGCGGGCCATCGCCATCGTTCACCTGAACGGCAACGTCGCCGACGTCGACGCGCTGCTCGAGCTGGCCCGCCGGCGCGGGCTGCGCCTCGTCGAAGACTGCGCGCAGGCGCCCGGCGCTCGCTACCGCGGCCGCGAGGTCGGCGGCTTCGGCGACGCCGGCGTCTTCTCGCTGACGGAGACGAAGACGATCACCTGCGGCGAGGGCGGGGTCGTGGTCACGAACGATCCGCGCGTGGCCATGAAGCTTCGCCTGATCCGCAACCACGGGGAAGGGGTGGCCGGCGCCGACTGGAGCGATGCCGATCTCGTGAACGTGATCGGCCAGAACCTCCGTCTGACCGAGTTTCAGGCGGCCGTCGCGGTCGCGCAGCTCGAACAACTCGACGCGCGCAACGCCGCACGACGCGCGAACACGCGGCATCTCCGCGAACGGCTGCGCGAGCTCGCCTGTTTGCTGCCGACGCGCATCGCGCCCGAGGTCGAGGAAGCGCCGTACGCTGCCGCGTTCCGCTTCGTGCGCGGCGGCGGCATGCCGTCGCGCGACGAGGTCGTAGCGCGGCTGCAGCGCGAGGGAATCCCCGCGGTCGGCGGCTACGAGCGGCTGCTGCACGAGCATCCGCTCTTCGCGCGCCGCATCGCCTACGGCAGCGGCGGCCATCCGTTCGCGCTGCGGCCGGACGTCCGCTACGGCGCGGGCACCCTGCCGCGCTCCGAGGCGTTGAACCGGGAGCTGATCTGGTTCACCTGCATCAACGCGCCGAACATGGCCGACGACATGGACGACATCGCGCGCGGATTCGAAAAAGTCCTGTACGCCCGCTGACCATGCGCATCACCTTCGTCATCGCTTCGCTTCGCGGTGGCGGCTCCGAGCGCGCCACGGTCAACCTGGCGAACTACTGGGCGGCGCGCGGCTGGACGCCGACGATCATCACGATCTATCACCGCAACGTGCCGCCGGCGTACCCGCTCCATCCGGGCGTCGTCCACCGCGATCTCGATTGGGAGCTGCCGCCGGCCGAGCGCCCGGCGCCGTCGCCGGAGATGCCGCGGCAGATCGACGCCGCGCTGGCGCTCTTTTCGCCCGCGTCGCGCCAGTATCTTCTGCAGCATCGCGACGTGCTGGCGGCGCTGCGGCAGGCCATCGTCGAGTCGCGGCCGGAGGCGATCGTCTCGATGATCAACTCGACAAACATCCGCACGGTCGCCGCGACCCGTGGCCTCGGCGTGCGCGTCTTCGTCTCCGAGCGCGGCATCGCCCGCGCCTACGCGCACGAGAAGCTGCGTCTCGAGGCCTACCTGATGGCCACCGCCGTCGTCGCGCTCACGCCCGGCGACCTCGCGTACTACGTCCGCAAGGGCGTGCGCCGCGGCTGCGTGATTCCGAACGCCGTCCTGCCGCGCGACGTGCCGCCGCGCGACGGCCGCAACGGCGCGCGCGTGCTGGCGTCGCTCGGCCGGCTGTCGTGGGAGAAGGGCTACGACCTGCTGATCAAGTCGTTCGCGAAGGTGGCCGACGCGCATCCGAGCTGGACGCTGGAGATCTGGGGACGAGGCGGGGATCGGGAAAAGCTCGAGAGCTACGCCGCGCAGCTCGGCATCGGCGACCGTGTGACGCTCGGCGGCTTCACCGCCGACACCGACGACGTCCTCGCGCGCGCCGACCTCTACGTGCAGCCGTCGCGCCGTGAAGGTTTCCCCAACGCGCTCTGCGAGGCCATGGCCTCGGGGCTGCCGGTGGTGGCCTTCGCGTCGTCGCCCGGCGTGCGCATGATCGTGCGCGACGGCGTCGACGGCGTGCTGGTGCCGAAGGAACAGGTTGGCTCGATGGCTCGCACGCTCGACTGGCTGATGCGCGACGAGGGGGAGCGCACCCGCCTCGCTGCCCGCGCGCCGGAGGTCGTTCAGCGCTTCAGCGTCGACGAGGTGATGCGCCGCTGGGAGGAGCTGCTGCGGTGGCCGATCTGATTCAGAGCCTCTGGATCGGGCCGCGGCTCACGGCCATGGAGCAGCTCACCATCCGCTCGTTCCTCGATCACGGCCACGAGTTCCGGTTGTACGTCTACGACCGCGTGAACGGCGTGCCCGAGGGGACGGTCGTGTGCGACGGCAACGAGATCCTGCCGCGCTCGAGGATCTTCACCTATCGCGAGCACAATTCGGTCTCCGGCTTCTCGAACTTCTTTCGCTACAAGCTCCTGCTCGACCGCGGCGGCTGGTGGGTCGACATGGACCAGGTCTGCCTGCGCCCGTTCGCGGCCGACGACGAGCACGTCTTCGCCAGCGAGCCGGGGAAGGACGGCCGCGACGTGATCTGCGCCGGCGCGATTCGTGCCCCGCGCCGCAGCGAGGCGATGCGCTTCGCCTGGGAGGTCTGCGAGACGAGGGACCCGGCCACGCTGGCCTGGGGCGAGGTGGGCCCGCGCCTCGTGGCGCAGGCGGTGGAGCGCTTCGGACTGCACCGCCACGTCCGCCCGTCGCGAGTGTTCTGCGCGATCGGCGACGCGGAGTGGGAAAGCATCATCGGCGAGCGCTGCGCGCGCCTCCCCCCCGAGGCCCTCGGCATCCATCTATGGAACGAGCGCTGGCGCCGCGCCGGCCGCGACAAGGATGCCCCCTATCCGGCGCGGTCGCTGTACGAGACGCTCAAGCGGCGCTACGGGGTCGGTAGGTAAAGGAACTTCAGGCTGTCCAGCATCCGCGAGCGGCGCCGCGTGGAAGTGCTCGTCACGTAGATCGTTGGGGTAGGCGCGCTGGGCGACTGACGAGCGCCTCGGAGGAAGCCGGCGTGCCGCCATGCCGTTGACTTTCTCTGTGCGAAGAAACGGCCCGCGAGGCATCTGGAGCAGGAGTGCGGCTGGCTATCGACCGTGCCACTCGTTCAAGGATTCATAGCTATAACGTGATCCGCCGAAGAAGTTTTGCCGAATGTACGCTAAGCGGGCGTTAAGGTGGCTCATGAACTCTTCACGCGATTCGCCAAACGCGCGAAGAGCTCCTGCCGAATAGCCGGAGTCATACTGAATATGTTCCAACAGCGGCGTGACGCGTTCCTCGTAAAAGCGGCCAAAATCTGCCCACCGAGACGCATCCTCGCCCCGCATCTCAAGTTGAGCTGCCTTGAGGGACATCAGCAGATCTGTCTGCGCATACACATCGAGCAACCGTTCCCTTTCAAGGCGTGTCACCTCCACTGTTTGAGGCTCTAGAAGCATGGAACGGAAGAAGTCGTTGTGTCGCGTGCCCTCTCGCTCTAATGCGTGCGAGTGAAAGAAGTATGGGTGCGCGAAGCCGTAGCTGTAGTGAGGGCGCGACGACTGATACATCCATTTGAATTTCGTGGTAAGCAAATTCTCGAAAATAGACCACGACTCATGATGTAAGGCAAACACGCTGCACGACATATAAAGAAAGCCGGCTTCGACATGTGGAATCGCCGCGACCGCGGGATAACCAGCTATGTTTTCGCTCAGCTCTGTAGTGAATTCCAAGAGCCGCTTGAAATGAGAAAACAACGACTCGGCATCTAACCGCGCCAGGGCAAGAACAGCGGCGAGCGGTGCCGACTGGGATCTCACGTACTGCTCTGCCGCCGCCGCTGCGTCACCATTTGTAATCCGCTCCTGTAAGTCACGCCAACGGACGCGCAGTTCATTCTGCAGCTCATCAAATGTAAGTGACACGAAACGAACGTCCTGTTCGACAAACGACTGTGTGAATGTGTCATAGAGCTTTCGAAGCGAGCCGGCGCCGTTAGGACCTACGCCGCCAGGCGGAGATCGAAAGGAGCCCAGCACACGCTGACAAACGTCGAGCAACTCCGTACCGGATTGCAAGCGTCGGCTGGGTTCCTCGACGATGCATCTGGATAGCAACTCGTCGAGCACAATCTGCAGTCTCGGCTCATTCGCAATTTCATTCGGCAGGAAGGCCGTTTCGAGACGCTCGCGAACAAGATACCGACCCGTCAACATAAAGTGTAGTAGCTTGCCTGCGGCGTAAACGTCGGCGGCGAACGTCACGTCGCTGACTCCACCGTGTTCCTGTTCCGGTGCCATAAAATATTTGGCGCCGACCGTCTCCCCCACCTCCGTGATCCTGTCTTGCTCGGGAGTCTCCCGGAGCAAACAGATTCCAAAATCAGAAATCAGCGGATCGCGTAAGGCCCGGTTCGTGAATAGAACGTTCCCGGGCTTCAGGTCTCGGTGCACTACTCCCGCCTTGTGCGCGGAAGCAAGGCCGTTAGATATTCCACAAAGCAACTCGAGCGACAGTTCAAGTCTTTCGCGTAGGGTATCGATTACATCATGCAGAGATACTTCGGCGAGGGGCATGACTATGTAGCCCTGAACACCGCTATCGCCTATCTGCTCCAGGTTGTGGTCGAGCAATGGCATGACGTTTGGAGCGTTAGCTGCCGATAGAGCCGAATGGATACTGACTTCTTTTATGAATCTCGCTCTTTTCCTCGGATGTGATAATCGAAGGACCTTGATAGCGACCGCTTCGCCAGCTTCGCCTTTGAACGCACGCCACACCGTACCTTGTCCGCCTGCACCTATTCGCTCTACGAGACGATATGAGCCGATTTGTTTTTCTTCTCGCGATTTAGCGCTCATTGATCTCGTCCGACGTGCACCTGGCGGTGAAGTTGGGATCGTATCACTTTCAAGAGACACGTCATTCGGTCCGTCCAACTCATGCTTTAGCCTGCATCCAATGACACTAGCGCCGTCATGGAGTTAGACGCCGATGCGTGTGAGACAGGGGGCCGCGACGCGGGGCCGGGGCACTGCCGCCGTCGTCGACCTTTCAGTCGGCTACACGTAAAGGAACTTCAGGCTATGCAGCATCCGCGAGCGGCGGCGCAGCGTGGAGAAGTGCTCGTCGCGGAGGTCGTCGGGGTAGGCGCGCTCGCGCATCGTTGCCTCCGTGTCGCGTCGCCAGCGGCGGCGCTCGGGGCGGGAGCGGTTCGTCTTCAGGTAGCCGCTGACGACGTCGTGCCAGAAGTCGAGCTGGGCGAGGAACTGGCCGTTGAAGCGCTCGCGCAATTCGGCGTCGTCGCGGATGGCGCGGCGCGCGGCGTCGTAGGCTTCGCGCATCGCCGCCCGCAGCTCGTCGACTCCCTCGCGGCGGCGGGCGTAATCGATGCGGTAGATCATCTGCAGGAAGCCGACCGTGCCCTTCATCCGCACCGCCTTCGTGTTCCGCCCGAAAATGAAATTGTGATCGCCGCGCTGATCGGCGAGCGTGCCGCGCGGATGGAACCACGCCAGGGTCTGGCCGATCAGGGTCAGGCCGTCGTGGTCCATGAACGTGATGCGGATCCGCCACCGGCCGCCTTCCCACACCGTCCGCAGGCCGGTGTTGCGTCCGACGAACGACTCGCCGTCCGTATGGCCGCCGAAGGCGTACAGCGTTCCCCAGAAGCGGCCGATCTGGCGCATCACGGAGGAGAAGTTGGCGCTCGCTCGCTCGCGGTTCGCGGGGACGCGGAACGCCGCGGCGACGTATTGGCGGTGGCTGCGGTACGGCACGGCTGGCGGCTGATAGAGGCAGAGCACCTCGTCCAGCAGCTCGTCGGCGAAGCGGCGGGCTTCGTCGGACGTGTAGTCGCGTCTGAGGCCTTCCTTGAAATACTCGTCGGCGCCGCCGGCGCCGAGGTAGTGGGCGACCTTGTCGAGGCGGAACGCGGAGTTGCCGATCTGCACCGCCTGCGCCGGCCGCGTTACGCCGAGGAAACGGACGGCATTGTGGATCGGACTGGCCGGCCGCGGCGTGCGGCGGATCGGCGAGCGCGGGTCCTTCATCGACAGAACGTCGGAGATGAAGTGGATGTCGGAGAACACCTTGCCGTCCTGCCGATCGAAGACCTCGGGGCGCGCGAAGTAGTCGACCGTCTGCAGCTCGCCGACGCGCGACGGGATGCCGAAGATGCTGGCGATCTGCACCGTGCGCGACATGGCCGCCTCTTGGCCGTGCACCTGCCGATAGACGCGCGAGAAGAATGCCGACTGGCACGACTCCCACTGCAGCAGGTGCACCATCGAGCCGCCCTGCAGGTGATGCGAGCGCGGCACCCGCTTGCCGTTGCGCCAGATCTTGACGTCGAACGGACGCGGACCGCGGATGCCGGCGCGCTTGATCTCGATCTCCATGTCGCTGCCCGGCGGCTTGATGACGAGCACGACGGAGCCGAGCGGATACTCGACGAGCGAGTTGATCTCGCCGGGCGTCGCCTCGGCCACCCATCGGATCGCCGGCCCCTGCATCAGCCGCAGAAGGATGGCCCGCTCGAACTCCGGCAGCCGGGCCAGTTGATGGTGGATCTCCTTGTCGGTATCGGGATGCACGTACGTGACGTTGGCGGGCATTCCTCGACTGCGGCGGACATGGCGCTCGATCTCGTCGACGACCTCGTCGGGCGTGTAGATGTAGCGCGCCACGGTGATGCGGCACTCACGGCGCGCCAGGGCCAGGAAATCGCCGAGCGCCTCGGGCGTCGTGCCGCGGCCGCGGATGGCCTCGTGGATGCGGCGGAGCCGGGCCATGCGCCCGCGCAGCTCCTCGTCCGGCGGCGCGCCGAGCGTCTCGGTCCAGAAGCGATGCTCGCGCGCGGCACCGTCGTCGATGCGCAGCAGTTGATGCTCGAGCATGAGCATGGCCGCGTTGCGGAGCCGCCACGGCTCGGCGCGATTGCGGGCCAGACTCAGAAGCGACAGCGCGAACGGGCGGGCGTAGCCGGACGTCGCCAGGAGCTCATCGACGAGCGCCAGCGACCACGAGTCGTCGCCGAGATGCTGCCGGACGACGGCGGAGAGGGAGTCGCCGAGGAGCGGTTTCTGCGGGAGTCGCTCCACTGGACGTGGCTCACTTTTTCCCGATGGGCTTCTTGCCGCCGGTCTTTCCGCCTGTTTTCCCGCCGCCCTTGCCGCCGCCTTTTCCACCGCCCTTGCCGCCGCCTTTGCCGCCGGTCTTGCCACCGGCTTTGCCGCCTGCGACCGCGGTGGAACCGCCGGCGGCAGTCGTGGCTCCGCCGGGGGAGACCGCGACCGGCTTCAACGGCGTCGTGGCGGCCTGCGGGGAGAGGCTCGTTGGGCCGAGGGCGAGAGTCAGCGCGTACAGAAGGTCGGCTGCATTCTGCCGAGGCATGATGAGACTCACGTTGTCAGCTTCGTAGCCGATCGTCCACTTGTCCATAAGACAAACCTCCCGATGTGCCTGGGGGCACCGTCTATCGGGCTAGACGGCGCGCGGCGGCGATCTGTGAACGAAGGGGAGCGTACGGCGCCCGGCCGCGCAGGTAGACCGTGTTGCGGCGCCCTTCGTCGGCGAGGCTCCGCCCGCGGTCGTGATCGCTGCCGCGGTTGTAGAAAAGTAGCGGCTCGGCGATGTGGCGGGCGCGCTCCGTCGTGGCCATCTCCAGCATCGGGAGCATGCAGCCGACATCCTCGGTGAGGCGGAGGTAGCGGCCGCTCTCGTCGCGGAAATCGGCGTCGTCGACCAGGTCGAAGAGCCAGCGTTTCCAAGTGCGCACCGCGGTGCCGAGCCACGGCGCGGAACGGAAATCGGTCGTGCCGTCGGGGTAGGGCGGCCACCGCCCCGGCTTCGCTGGATCGTCGCTGATCCAACTCCCATACGTCAGCCAGCAGTCGTCTCGGGCGTAGGCATCGGCGACGATCGCCAGCGCATCCCGGGTGATCAGCCAGTCGTCGCCGTCGACGATGGCGATCACATCCTCGGCCGCGGCGCCGCTGCGCGCGAGCGTCCGGAGGATGTTCTCCATCGGATAGCGGCGCCGCTCGTTCTGAACGACGTCGAAGCGGACGTCGCCCGCCGCGGCGGCGACGGCGTTCCGATACGTGGCGTCGCCCTTCCGGTCGCAGTTCACCCAGGCCCGCCATTCGGCGAACGTCTGCATCCGCAGCGACTCGATGCAGCGGACGATCTCCCGCTCGCAGAAGCCGCAGTTGACGACGATGTGGAGCACTCCGTTGAAAAGACGGCCGTTCCGCCCCCGGCGTGAACGCCGCGGTCGGGGCATTCACAACCGTCCATCCTCTTCCGTCTTTCTTCTGTCCGACTACGAGCAATCCGTAAGGATGGAGGTTCGTCGGGCGCCCGTCGCGTCAGGAGGATCCATGCGTCGTTCGTTCGTCCTCGGGATCACCGTCATTCTCTTCGTCGTCGCAGTCGCCCAGGCCCAGCCGGGCTGCGACCGCACCATCAAGGCCGATGTCGTGGCCATCGACCAGCCGTACTTCATCAACCGGCTCGGCGCCGCCATGGCGGAAGGGATGGTCTTCGCGCTCAGGCGCGACGTCGTCCCGTCGACCGGCACGATGCTCGCGCCGGGCAACGCCGTCTTGCGCAAGGGCAAGCGGGCCCGGCCGATCGTGCTGCGCGCGAACGTCGGCGACTGCCTGCAGATCAAGTTCACGAATCTGCTGGCGCCGGCGCCGGTGCCGAACACGTCGCAGCCGGTCACGCGCGCGGCCTCGGTTCACGCGGCCGGCATGGAGGTCGTCGGGACGATCAATGACGACGGCTCGTTCGTCGGCGCGAATCCGAACGCCCTCGCCTCGGCCGTCGCGCCCGGCAACACGAAGACGTACGTCATCCGCGCCACCAAGGAGGGGACCTTCCTCCTCAACACCATGGGCGCGATGATGGGCGGCGAGAACCTGACGGACGACGGCGCGCAGCAGACGGCGGGCCTCTTCGGCGCCATCAACGTGCAGCCGAAGGGATCGTTCTGGTACCGCAGCCAGGTCACCGAGGGAGAACTGATCGCCGCCACGACCGGCAACACGGCCCTCAATCAGCCGAAGATCAACTTCGAGGCGAAGGACGGCAGCGGCGTCCCGGTGTTGCGGATGCTCGACGACAGCAACGAGATCATCTACACCGACCTCACCGCGATCATCACCGGCCCGCCGGCGAACAAATACATGTTCGTCGACGACGGCCAGCCGTCGTTCTCGAAGAATTACGCGGAGCCCGACCGCCTGCAGCCGTATCGCGAGTTCACCATCGCGTATCACGAGCTCTCCGACGCCGTGCAGGCCTTCCCGGTGTTCGGCAACAGCAATCAGAACAAGTTCGGCGGCCTGACGTCGCGCACGCTGCAGGCGGGCGGCGACGCCTTCGCCATCAACTACGGCACGGGCGGCATCGGCGCCGAGATCCTGGCGAACCGCCTCGGCGTCGGTCCCGAGGCCACTTGCCCCGACTGCGGGTTCGAGGAGTTCTTCCTCAGCTCGTGGACCGTCGGCGACCCAGCCCAGGTCGTCGACATTCCGGCCAACGTGCCGTGCAGCAGCGGCACGAACCAGCCGGCCGTCACCGCCGGAAAGTCAAGCCTCGACAACAAGAACCTGGCCCCGGTGCCGTGCACGGTCAGCGTCGTCGGCAACGCCCCCGCCGGCGTGACTCCGTTCCGCAAGGCCACGAAGGCGCTCTACCCCGACGATCCGTCGAACGTCTACCACAGCTATCTGAATGACCGGGTGAAGTTCCGCATCCTCCACGCCGGCACGGGTGTCTCGCACGTCCATCACCAGCACGCCCACCAGTGGATCCACTCGCCGAACAACAACGAGAGCACGTACCTCGACAGCCAGTTGATCAGTCCGGGGAGCGCGTACACGCTGGAGATCGACTACAACGGCGGCGGCAACCGCAACAAGACCGTCGGCGACTCGATCTTCCACTGCCACTTCTATCCGCACTTCGCCGCCGGCATGTGGGCGTTGTGGCGCACGCATGACACCTACGAGCTGGGCACGCACCTCGACGCGAACGGCGTCCCGGTCGCGGGGGCGCGCGCGCTGCCCGACCCCGAGATCCCGCAAGGAACGCCGATTCCGGCGCTCGTGCCGATGCCCGCGCTGGCCATGCCGCCGATCCCGGGCGCGGTGAAGATCGTGGCCGTTCCCGATCCGAACGGCGGCTCCGCGCCGATCGGCTGGCGCGCCGACGCGGTCGATCCGACCGTCAACCCCGGCTTTCCA
>WNGF01048286.1_pt1 | contig 10523 bp, 11 predicted proteins | sample 5400641 | NCBI WGS metagenome assembly WNGF01 (sample SAMN13153371, study PRJNA577476) | soil metagenome | isolation source: 80 cm soil or saprolite under grassland replicate 2 | place: USA:California | collected 2016-06-15
ATATCGGCCAGTCTTACGAACTGCCGATCTCCATTGCGAACCTGGACGCGTCGGATTGGGCGGGACTGGCGCCGGGCTTCCACGCCGAGCACGCCCGCCGCTTCGGCCACAGCGACCCGGCCGCGCCGGTCGAGGTGGTCAGCTTCGCGGTCACCGCGACCGGGCTGATCGACACGCCGGAACTGCCACGCCCGTCACCGGGCGACAGCCAGCCGTCCGCCGAGGCGCGCACCGGAATGCGGCGGGTGTATTTCGAGGCGGGCACCAGCGGCGAGTGGGCGGAATGCCCGGTCTTTCGTCGAGAGGCATTGATGGCCGGCAACGCGATCGCCGGCCCGGCGATCATCGAGGAAATCTCCGCGACGACGGTGCTCTACCCCGGCGACCGCGCACGCGTCGACGCGGTGGGCAGCCTGATCGTCGAGGTCGGCGGGTGAGCTATGCAGCGCCCCTCACCCTGTCCCTCTCCCGTAAACGGGGCGAGGGAACGCGGCCGCGATGCCGTGCATCGCCGTCGCAGAAGGGCCGCGGCAGGCGCCGCCTCTCTGCCTCTCCCTCCCCGGGCTTGACCCGGGGATCACGGGGAGAGGACCGGGTGAGGGGCTGAAATTGTAGGATGGGCTGAGCCCAGCGACGCCCATGCGGAGCGTCCGCACCGGTCAAGATGGGCTTCGCGATGCTCAGCCCATCCTACGATTTGGAGGAAGTAATCCACCACGAAGAACACGAAGGAGGCCGATAGCAGGACCGGTCGCCGGTCCAATAATTCTTCGTGGCCTTCGTGTCTTCGTGGTGAAAAAAACAGCGGGTTGCGCCGCGGTTACGCGCCGGGGTCGGGGCCGCAGGTGGCGGTGCACGTCGACGGCGTCGTGACCGGTACGTCGGCGCAGGCGCGCTTCAGCGGGTCGCCATTGGCGCCGGGCTGCATAAAGCACACCGTCACCACCGTCGTCGCGCCGGCCGGCAGGCCGGTGATCGGGATCACCTCCTCGGCCAATTTGGCGCGGCCGGAGCCCACCCAGTCGGTCGTCGCCACCGTGCCGACATTGGCAAAGGTCTGGCCGCCATCGACCGAAACGAGGATCGCCGCCGCCGCATTGACGATGGGTTTCGCTGCGCTCAACCCATCCTACGAGCGATCAATCGGCCCCTGGGGTTTTAACCCGTTTGACATTTTTCGGTAAGTGGGCTTGACGAACATATCGTGAACTCCTACCTGCTTCTGCGACGGCCCGGAACCGGACCGCCGATGGCGACCCATTGACCCCTGCCCGGCTCGACATGGCGCTTCCCGACTTCCCTGCTCAATCGCGAAAACTTCCCTGTTCTCAGGGAAATCGGATGCACGGCGTCGAGGCGAACTCCCGCCTGACAGCACCTGCCGCCGGATCGCGAAAATGGCTGAATCCTTGCCGTTTCACCTGCTCCGACCTGTTATCACCTGTTTTTCCGAACGAGAATTGAGGAATTTCAATTACTTGATCCTGATCTCTTTTCGTCCGGCGCGCGTGCGCGCGAGGCTAAACGTGGTGCAAACAATACCCCTCGCCCTGTCCCTCTCCCATAAAATGGGGTGAGGGAACACGGTTGAGATGCCGAACATCGGGAGCGTAAGGACATGGGCCAGGTTGAGGGAAAGATCGCGCTCGTGACCGGCGGCGCCTCGGGGATCGGCGAGGCCTGTGTTCGGACGCTGGCGCACGAAGGCGCCTCGGTCGTGATCAGCGACATCGACGATCTGCGCGGCAACGAACTCACCTCGGCGATCGGCGCCGCAGGCCAGGAGGCGATCTATCTGTCGCATGACGTGACCGACGAGGCGCGCTGGCAACAGGTCGTCGCCGAGATCGAGCGGCGCTTCGGGCGGCTCGACATCGTGGTGGCCAATGCCGGCATCGGCATCATGGTGCCCTCGATCGTCGAGATGAGCCTCGCCGATTGGCGGCGGCAGACCGCGGTCAACCTCGACGGCGTCTTCCTGTCGGTCAAATATTGCCTGCCGCTGATGCGGCGCTCGGGTGGCGGCTCGATCATCATGACCTCGTCGATCGCCGGGCTGCGCGGCTCTGCGACCCTGGCCGGCTATTGCGCGACCAAGGGCGGGGTGCGGCTGTTCGCCAAGGCGATCGCGATGGAATGCGCCGCGCGCGGCGACGGCATCCGGGTCAACACCGTCCACCCCGGCATCATCGACACGCCGATCTGGAGCAAGATCCGCCCCGATCTCGCCGCGAGCGGGCGCAACGCCCCGCTCGACATCGAGGAGATGGGCCGGGTCGGCGCGCCGCTCGGCCGGGTCGGACGGCCGCAGGACATCGCCAACGGCGTCCTGTTCCTCGCCTCGGACGCATCGAATTACATCACCGGCACCGAACTCGTCATCGATGGCGGCATCACCGGCGGCGCGATCGCCCGCCGCGGACCCCTGGCAGCGAGACCCGAGGATGAATGAAGAGCAGGCCGTCGGTTCTCACCGAAGCACGTCACCCAGCTTGGGCGCGAGCACACACGCAACCGGCGCGATGATCGCGTTGTCCCAGACCAGCGTCCCGGCGAAAGCCGGGATCCACCCTTCAACTTTTCGAGCAGCGGATCAGTGGGTCCCGGCCTTCACCGGGACGCCGGCTTAAGCTAGTCGAGCTTCCGAAATGAATGACTTAGAACGCCGCAACGCGGTCGACCCGATCACCCTCGAAGTCTTGCGCAACGCGCTCGAATCGATCGCCGACGAGATGGGCGCGGTGTTGAAGCGCACCTCCTTCTCGCCGAACATCAAGGAGCGGATGGACGCCTCCTGCGCGATTTTCGATGCCCAGGCGCAGCTCGTTGCCCAGGCCGAGCACGTGCCGGTGCATCTCGGCTCGATGCTGCGCTCGGTCGAGGCGACGGTCGCGGCGGTCGGCGCGGTCGAGGACGGCGATGTGGTGATCGTCAACGACCCCTTCACCAACGGCTCGCATCTACCGGACATCACCGTCGTCGCGCCGGTCTTCGTCGACCGCCGGCATATCGCCTATGTCGCGACGCGCGCGCACCACGCCGATGTCGGCGGCATGGAGCCGGGCTCGATGCCGGGCAACAGCCAGGAGATCTACCAGGAGGGGCTGGTGATCCCGGCGGTCCGGCTCTACCGCCGCGGCGAATTGCAGGACGATGTCATGCGCATGATCCTCGCCAATGTGCGCACCCCGGAGGAGCGGCGCGGCGACCTCAACGCGCAGCTCGCCTCGCTGCGGGCCGGCGAGCAGCGCATCCGCGAGCTGGCTGGCCGGTACCGGACCGAGCTGGTGACGGCCGGGTTCGCGGCGATCCTCGACTACGCCGAGCGGCGCATGCGCCGCCGGCTGGCGGAATTTCCGCCCGGCACCTATCGCGCCGACCCGGAAATCCCGGTCAACGCCGGGACCTTCCGCAATGTCGAATTGCGCATCCCGGAGGGCAGCTTTCTCGCCGCCCGGCCGCCGGCGGCGACCTGCGCCGGCAACACCGAGACGACGCAGCGCGTCGCCGACACGGTGCTCAAGGTCTGCGCCCAATTCGCCCCCGACCGGGTGCCGGCGGCAAGCCAGGGCACGATGAACACGATCGCGGTCGGCGGCAACGATCCCCGAGACGGCAGGCCCTACAGCTATATCGAGACGATCGGCGGCGGTCAGGGCGGCCGGCCGATGGGGCCGGGCGACGACGGCATCCAGTGCAACATGACCAACACGATGAACACGCCGGTCGAGGCATTGGAGATCACCTATCCGCTCCGGGTCGAGCGCTACGAGTTGCGCGAAGGTTCGGCCGGCACTGGCAAGCATCGCGGCGGCAACGGTCTGGTGCGGGCGATCCGCAGCGTCGGCCACACCGCGCGGGTGTCATTGCAATGCGAGCGTCGCCGCTTCGCGCCCTATGGGCTGCAGGGCGGCGCCGACGGCCAGCCCGGCCGCAATTACGTCATGCGGCGTGACGGCGCGATTCGCGACGAGCCGGGCAAGGCGAGCCTGTCGCTCGGCCCCGACGAGATCATCGTCGTCGAGACCCCGGGCGGCGGCGGCTGGGGCGCACCTTAGATCAGGCGGAGCGATCGGTTATACTGGCGCGAGTTGGATGACGAGCTGCGAATGAGCGAGCCGGCAATCAGAGGCATGACGGTCGACGAGTTCCTCGGCTGGGAGGACGGGACCGATACGCGCTACGAGCTGGTCGGCGGCTTCGTCGTCGCCATGGCGCCACCCGCGCCAGGGCACGGGATTCTATTTGCGCGCCTTGCGGGTTCGATCGACGCAGCGCTGCGTTCCCGTCGCCCCTGTGTAGTTCAGGGGGAGGCTGGAATACTGCGACCGGATCGGAACGATACCTGCTATGTCGCGGATCTCGCGGTTACCTACGAACCGCCGCAACTGGGGGATCGGCTCATCCGCGACCCGATTTTGATTGTCGAAGTCCTGTCGCCGAGCACGGCGGCGTTCGACCGCCAAACCAAAGTCGCCGACTACCGTCGTATCCCAAGCGTGCAGGAAATTCTGCTGATCGATTCGGCCAGCGTTTTCGCTGAGGTGCTGCGGCGCGACGGCGATCGCTGGATCACCGAAATCATCCAGGGTCCAACGGCCATCCTCTCCCTCACCTCCGTGCCCCTGACCGTAGCGATGGCAGACCTCTATGAGGGCGTCCCGCTGCCTGAGCCGAGAGTCGAGGGGAGCCGAGCCCGCCCGTGAAAAAACTGAGTTCCGCCGCACTCTGACCCCGGGAATGCTGTACCGTCTTTACGCTCGGATCCTCGACATCGCCGCCGGCCCGAATGCGCTGCCGGCGCTGCTGATCATCTCTTTCGTGGAAAGCTCGTTCTTTCCGATCCCGCCCGACATTCTCTTGATCCCGATGATCCTGGCGCGGCCGCGCGAGGCGTGGCGGCTCGCCGCCTATTGCACCCTCGCCTCGGTGGCGGGCGGGCTGCTCGGCTATGCGATCGGCTATTTCCTGTTCGACACGCTCGGACGGCCAATCCTCGAATTTTATCACGCGATGGACCGCTACGAGGCGTTGAAGGCGGGCTTCGACCAGTGGGGCACCTGGATCATCATCATCAAGGGGATGACCCCGATTCCCTACAAGCTGATCACGATCGCCAGCGGGGTCGCACATTTCGACCTCGCCTCTTTCATCGGCGCTTCGATCATCTCGCGCAGTTTGCGATTCTTCCTGGTCGCGGCGATCCTGTGGCAATTCGGCGACGCCGCCCGCCGCTTTATCGAGCGCCGGCTGACCCTGGTGACCAGCGTTTTTGCCGTGGGGCTCGTTGGCGGCTTCGTGGTGCTGCGCTATCTGTAAGGCATGAGCCTTACGACCCGGGTTTTCGCCGGCTTCGTGCTGGTGGCGAGTGCCGTCGTGCTCGGGACGGCGCTCCTCTCGCAATATTGGGGCGGCCTTGCGCCGTGCGAGCTGTGCCTGGTGCAGCGCTGGCCATGGGCGGCGGCAATCGTGATCTCGCTGATCGTGCTGTTGGTCGGAGAGCGCGCGCCACTGTCCTGGGTCGCGCTGGTGTTTGCGATCGTCTTCGCGATCGGCGTGGTGCTCGCCTTCTACCATGTCGGGGTCGAGCAGCACTGGTTTGCCGGGCCGTCCGCCTGCACCGCGAGTGAGGGCGGCGCGATGACCGTCGAGCAGATGCGGCAGCAGATCCACGGCACCGCCCCGGTATTATGCGACCGCCCGGCCTGGACATTGTTCGGCGTGTCGCTGGCCGGCTGGAACCTGCTGGCATCTCTGATCATGACGGGCTGCTGCATTGGCGCGCTGCTGCAGGCGCGCGGCTTCTCGGCGTGGCGGAACGTCAGGCGCGGCACCGCATGATCTCAGCTGCTGGTCCCGCGCGCCCGCCCTATCTCCCCGGTGATCCGGCGCCCGAGGACGAGATCGCGCGCATGGTGCGGGTCGACCATGCCGGCGAATACGGTGCGACCCGGATCTATGACGGCCAGCTCGCGGTTGTGCGGCACGGGCGGGCGCGTGACGAGATCCGCCATATGGCCGAGCAGGAAGTCAGGCATCTCGCCGCGTTCGACGAGCTGGTGCGGGCGCGGCGGGTGCGGCCGACCCTGCTGCACCCGCTGTGGCATGTCGCGGGTTACGCGCTCGGCGCCGCGACGGCGCTGTTGGGCGAAGCGGCGGCGATGGCCTGCACCGTCGCGGTCGAGGAGGTCATCGACGAACATTACCAGGGCCAGGCCGAGCGGCTCGGCGACGCCGACCCGGCGCTCAAGGAAAGGATCCTCGCCTTCCGTGCCGACGAGGCGGCGCACCGCCAGATGGCGATCGAGCTCGGCGCCACCGAGACTCCGGGCTACGAGCTGATCTCGGCGGCGATCAGGACCGGCTCGCGCCTGGCGATCTGGCTGTCGACGAGAATTTAGAACGAGGCTTACTACTGCCAGATCCCGCGGCCGGCGAGCTGGGCCTTTTCCTGAGCCTCGCGCAGGCGTTCGGGCGCATTTTTTGCGGCGCGGCCGGCGCCGTTCAACACGACCGCCTCGCCGAGATCATAATCGCCGAGCTTGCAGCGATATTGCCCGGCGCCGGCTTCGGCCGGCTGGCAGGCGACCTCGCGGCCGGCGAGGTAGCGGGTCAGATCGCGCACCGCCTCGCCGGTCTCGCCTTCGACGCCGCTCAAACGCACGGTTGCGCCCTTCAGGACCAGCGTGCCGGTATCGACCACGAGCGGTACGCCGCGCAGCGACTGCGGCGCCGGTTCGGTCAACGCCGCCGGCTTGACCGCGCCTGGTTGTTGCGCCGGGGGCGGCTGCGCGGCGGACGGCGCCGCCGCCTGCGGCGGGGTCGCGCTGCCGGCCAGCGCGCCGGGCGCGGGTGCGCTCGGCGTGACCATTATCTTTTCCGCATCGACCACGAAATCGCGCCAGATCCGGGCCGGGATCTCGCCGCCGGCGACATGGTCCATCGGGCTGTTGTCGTCGTTGCCGACCCAGACCCCGACGACGATGTCGGAGGTAAAGCCGACAAACCAGGCGTCGGCCGCGCCGCCTTCCCGGTGCCCTCGGTGACGACCGCTTCGAGCAGATGCACCATGTCGGTACGGTTCCAGTCGGGCCGCTCAGCGACCGTTTCCGGCCGCGTGTAAAGCAGCGGCGCCGCGGTCTGCGCCTTGATCGAGCGGACCATGTAGGGCTCGATCGACTTGCTGTCGGTCGCGATCGCATCCATTGCCCGGGTCATCTCCAGCAGCGTCACCTCCGCAGTGCCGAGCGCCAGGCTCGGCACCGCCGGCAGTTGCGACTGCATGCCGAGGCTCTTCGCCATCGCGATGACGCGCTCGACCCCGACCGCCTGGATCAGCTGCGCCGCGACCGAGTTCAGCGACTGGGCGAAAGCGGTGCGCAGCGACACCGGTCCGTGGTAGCGGCCGTCGTAATTCTGCGGCTGCCAATCGCCGATCTGGATCGGCTGGTCGACCAGGGCGCTCTCGGGGCTGTAGCCGTTGCTGAGCGCGGTCAGGTAGACGAACATCTTGAACAGCGAGCCTGGCTGGCGGTGGGCCTGGACCGCGCGGTTGAACTGGCTTTCGCCGTAGTCGCGGCCCCCGACCATCGCGAGGATCGCGCCATCCGGCGCCATCGCGATCAGCGCTGCCTGGCCGACACCGCGGCGGGCGCCCTCGCCGGTCAGCCAGCGCTGGATCGTCTGCTGCGCCGCGTCCTGCAACCGTGGATCAAAGGTCGTCGTCACCGTCATATCGAGCGGCGGCGCGCCAACCAGCCGTTTGACCTCGGCCTCGGCCGCATCAACAAAATAATTGTCGGCCGGCTCGGGATCCGGCGCCATCGCCAGCCGGGGCTGATGGGCGCGGGCCTCGGCAGCGCGGGGTTCGTCGATTGCCCCGCTTTCGACCATCGCGTGCAGCACGAGCTCGGCGCGGCGTTGCGCGGCTTTCAGGTTGCGGCTCGGCGCGAGCTGCGACGGGGCGCGCACCAAGCCGGCCAACATTGCGGACTCGGCGAGATCGAGCTCACCGGCCTTCTTGCCGAAATAGCGCTTGGCCGCGGCATCCGCGCCGAATGCGCCGGCGCCGAAATAGACCGTGTTCAGGTAACGCGCGAGGATCTCTTCCTTGCTGAGCCGCGACTCGAGCCACAGCGCCAGCATGATCTCCTGCACCTTGCGGCGCAGGACGCTCTCGGACGACAGATAGGTGAGGCGTGCCAACTGCTGGGTGATCGTGCTGCCGCCCTCGGTCCCCCGGCCGCCCCACAGATTGTGCGAGGCCGCGCGCAGCATGCCGCGCAAGTCGATCCCGCCATGGCTGAAGAACCGGCGGTCCTCGATCGCGACGACCGCCTGCACGAGATTGGATGGCAGATGGTCGGCGGTCAGCTTCTCGCCGCGATAAACCCCGCGCGCGGCGAAGGGCTTGTCGAGGCTGCTGACGAAAACAGTTGCGGCGGGCGGCGTCTCGGCTGCCGGGCCATGGTTCAGCGGCAAGGTGTAGGCGCAGTAGCCGAGGAACACCGCACCGGCGACAATCCCGAGCGCACCGATCAGCGCCAGGCCGAGCATCGCCCGCCGGAAAGCTTCGAGGATCGACATCACGCTCCGTGCGGCTGCGGAGGTCAGGGGCGACAGGGAACCACAGCCCGGTCCGCCCGCGCCTGAAAACGCAAACCGACGAGTTTCTGTTCCCGTCCGAGGCGCACGCCGGAGTTGCCGGAACAGCTACCAAGGTGATCGCGCAAAGTGGACCTTGGCGATGCGAGCGGTTTCCCCGGGCATTCTGATAGTTGCGCTGACGACGTGCCTTGCCGCTTGCGCCCCGGCCCATACGCCGCCGGCAGCTACAGGTCGAGCCACGCTGGCCGACGTACCGGCGACCGCGAGCCATGACCAAGCCCCGCAGCATTATCGCAGCTCCGCCAATCCTCGCCCCCGCCATCGTCCGGCGGCACGGCGCTTGCACCGTCATTACGAAGTGCAGCAGGCCCGGGCCGACACGGTCAACCCGCCGTTCGATGCGGGGGAGTGAGCGCCGGCGTTCGACCGCTTCCCGCTGGCCCGGCAATCGCGCCGGTATTACGATGCGCTCGGGCGACGACTGCGGAGGATGATCCGATGCCATCGAGCGTCAAGGAATTGCTGGCGGAGGCCAACGCCGCCGTGCCGCGCGTGCCGCCGGACGAGGCGCATGCGCTAATTGGGCGCGACAACGTGCTGATCGTCGACGTGCGCGACCCTTCCGAGGTACAGGCGAGCGGCAAACTGAAGGGCGCTGTCAACGTGTCGCGCGGCATGCTCGAATTCCGCGCCGACCCGGAAAGCCCCTATCACAACCCCGCCTTCCAGAAGGACAGGACCCTCCTCGTCTACTGCGCCTCGGGCGGCCGCTCCGCGCTGGTCGGCAAGACGCTGAAGGATTTCGGCTATGCCTCGGTCTACAATATCGGCGGCTTCAAGGAGCTGGCCGATGCCGGGCTGGAAACCGAGCCGGCCTAGGCGAGAGACACGGGGTCGCAGGTAAACCACGCAGGATTGCTACCGCGGCCAAAGCCGCGTAAGCAATTCGGCGGGTTTGCTGCGATATTGCCCCCTCCTACTCACCTCTCCCCTGTCGAGAAGCGTGCAAGATGAACCGGGTTCTGACCAAGGCGCTATGCGCGTGTGTTTGTATTCTGGGCGTTAGTGGCGCAGCCGGCGCTCAGCAGCGCGAGGATTATTGCGACACCCTCAAGATGCTGGTGCAATCGGCGAAAGACGGGTTTGCCCGCGCGCAGAACTTCAAGATGGCGGGCGCGGCCACCTGCAACCTCGAGAGCGATACCAGATCCTACGGCTGCATGTGGACCTTCGACAAATCGTCATGGGCGGCGGCGGGCTATCAGAAGGCCGTGCAGGACGCCAAAGCCTGCTTTCCGAACGTCACCCCCAAGCAATCGCGCAGCCCGCGCGGCACGCTCCACACCGAATATGATTTCGGCAAGGGCCAGCCGCTGATCGATATTTCGCGCGGCAAGCCCGGCAGCGACGAGGGCGACTGGTACAGCATCGACATCGTCGCGCCATAGGCCGCCCGCCGAAAATGCCCTGAGCACGCGGGGCGGCCCGACGAGTGGCGGCTCAGCGAGCGTGGGTCACCCGGCACCCGGATTTGCCCGATGAGCGCGATCGCCTCGTCTATTTGAGGATGGCGGGGGTGCTGGTAATAACCAAACCCGTCGGACAAGGCCATGGCGAAAGCAGCGCGAGATCAAGACGGAGCGGGCGAGGGCCGCGCCCCCTCGCCTGCCTCAGGGAGAGGGTTCTGCCCGGCGGGGCGATCCGGAAGATCCGGATCGCGCTCGGCCGGGTCAGCAATGCTTGACGATGCCGACGTGGGTGCCCCAGAGGCCCGCCGCCGGCCCGCTGGTCTCGCCTTCGAGGATCCCGATCTCATCCGCCTGGCAGCCGAATACGCCCGCCGGATAGGTCGTGATGTAGGAATAATCGCCGGTGCGATGACGCCCGAGGCTGTCGGTCTGTCCGGTCAGCGGGAT
>WNGF01018796.1_pt1 | contig 10522 bp, 5 predicted proteins | sample 5400641 | NCBI WGS metagenome assembly WNGF01 (sample SAMN13153371, study PRJNA577476) | soil metagenome | isolation source: 80 cm soil or saprolite under grassland replicate 2 | place: USA:California | collected 2016-06-15
CGCCACCGAGTACCTGGGCAACTCCTTCGACGTCCAGGCGGGCGGCTCTGACCTCGTGTTCCCGCACCACGAGATGAGCGCTTCGCACGCCCGGGTCGCGCTCTCGCCAGCCGATCACACGTTCGCGCGGGTGTACGTGCACGCCGGGATGGTCAGCTACCACGGCGAGAAGATGTCCAAGTCGCTGGGGAACCTGGTCTTCGTGAGCAGGCTGCTGGCCGATGGGGTGGACCCGACGGCCATCCGGATGGCGCTGCTCACCCACCATTACCGTTCGGACTGGGAGTGGACCGACGCCGTCCTGGGCGACGCCCAGGCCCGGCTGGCCCGCTGGCGCGCCGCCCTGGCCCGCGCCGAGGCCGCCGCTCCCGAGGCCGTCACTCCCGGCACGACCCCGGCGGCCGCCGCCGAGATGGTGCTGTCCGGCGTGCGCGCGCGGATGCGCGACGACCTCGACGCCCCCGGCGCGCTCGCCGTCGTGGACCACTGGGCCGACACCCTGGTCGCCGAGCCCCCCACCCGCATCACCGCCGAAGACCTGGCCGGCGCCCGCCTGGTCAAGGCCACCGTCGACGCGCTCCTCGGTATCAGCCTGTAGGTCATGACCTCCCCGGCCCGTGGCTGGAAGACACCACCTGATGACCCGGCAGCGCTGATTGTCAAATCATGTCGCCAGCCTGTGGATAACCCGTCAGTTATCCACAGGCGCCGAAAATCAGCTCGGGTCGCGCCGCCCGCCCGCCGCATGCTGACGGAATGGTACAAATGCTCACCGCGGGTGATGACTCCCCGCGTCCCCAGCCAGATTCCCGTTTCCCGTGGCAGTTCCGCCACCCGGACAGCGAGCCCGCCCTGGAGTCAGCCCAGGTGCGGGTCCGCCCGGGTTCGCCGGCCGAGCTGCTCGCCATCGTGCCGCACCTGCTCGGCTTCGCGCCGCAGGCCAGCCTGGTGGTGATGGGAACCGAGCCGCCGCGCGGCCGGGTCAAGGTCACCCTCCGCTACGACCTGCCCGACCCGCCGGGTGCCGGGGTGGCCGCGGACATCGCCGGGCACGCCGTCGGCATCGTCGGCTCGCAGCACCTGGAGGCGATGACGGCAGTCGGATACGGGACCGAAACCCTGGTCGACCCGGTCGCGTACGCGCTGCGCGACGCGGCCCGGGAGGCCGGGATCACGCTGCGCGACGTCCTCCGGGTCGAGGGCAGCCGCTACTGGTCCTACGCGTGCGGCGACGAGGCCTGCTGCCCGGCGGCTGGCACGCCCTTCGATCCCGCCGCCAGCCCCGCCGCGGCCACCATGGCCGCCGCGGGAATGCCCGTGCTGGCCGACCGGGCCGAGGTGGCGGCGCAGGTCGCGCCGCTGGCCGGGGCCGACGCCGAATCCATGCGCCAGGCCACCCGCCGGGCCGAGCGGCAGGCCGGCCAGTTGCTCGGCAAGGTCCGTAAGTCCGCCCGCCTGGGCGCCGCGCGGCAGATGATCGCCGCCGCGGGGCTGAACGCGGTGGGTGCCATGATCGCCACCTACCGCGGCGGCGGCAGGCACGCCACCGACTATCAGGTCGCGTGGATCACGGTGGCACTACGCGACCTGCGGGTCAGGGACGACGCCTGGGCCCGGATGGACCCGGCGCACCTGGACGCGCACCGGCGGCTGTGGATCGACGTGACCCGGCGGGCGCAGCCCGGGTACGTGGCCGCTCCCGCGTCCCTGCTCGCGTTCGTGGCCTGGCAGGCCGGCGACGGAGCGCTGGCGAACGTGGCGCTTGACCGGGCGCTCGCCGACGACACAGGGTACTCGATGGCCCTGCTGCTCCGGCAGGTGATCACGGCCGGGGCGCCGCCGTCGCTGGCCCGGCTGCCGATGACCCCGGAGGAGGTGGCCGCCAGCTACGACGACGCCGAGGGTGACCTGGACGGCGACCATGACCACGAACTGGACCCCGACGTCCACGACCCGGACCCCATGGGTGAACATTGAGGTCAGAGCCATGTCAAAGATCTGGGAGATACACTGCCTGAGATGTTCGCCCGGCTCAGCACGGATCTCGGCCTTTTGTCCGTCCGCGGCCGTTTCCATAATAGGTAACAGCCCTTTACCGGAAGGATGCCCGTGTTGGATGCCAGCACGACCTCTGGCGTGCACGAGGCTGAGGTCGCCCGACTTGTCCAGGCCTACGCGGCCCTGCCGCCGGGCGCGCCGGTCCGGCTGGCCAAGCGCACGTCCAACCTGTTCAGGTTCCGCGACGCCACAGCGGGTGCGACGGCCGGGCTCGACGTCTCCGCGTTCGGCCACGTGCTGAGCGTCGATCCGGTCACCAGGACAGCCCGCGTCGGGGGCATGACCACCTACGAGGACCTCTGCGACGCCACGCTCCCGCACCAGCTGATGCCGCTGGTGGTGCCCCAGCTCAAGACGATCACCCTCGGCGGCGCGGTCACCGGCCTCGGCATCGAGTCCACCTCGCTGCGCAACGGCATGCCACACGAGTCCGTCACCGCACTGGAGATCCTCACCGGCGACGGCCGCGTCGTCGTCGCCACCGACGACAACGAGCACGCCGACCTGTTCCGTGGCTTTCCGAACTCCTACGGGACGCTCGGCTACAGCCTGTCTCTCACCATCGAGCTCGAGCCGGTCCGGCCCTACGTGCACCTGCGCCACTTTCCGTTCGACAGCGCCGAAGCCTGCATGGAAGCCGTCAGCCAGATCGCCGCCGAGGGCCGCTACCTCGGCCACAAGGCGGACTTCCTGGACGGGACCGCGTTCGGGCCCGACGAGCTGTACCTCACCGTCGGCGCGTACAGCGACGTGGCCCCGTGGCGCAGCGACTACACCGGCCAGCAGATCTACTACCAGTCGGTCCGCAGGGACAAGGAGGACTTCCTCACCATCCGCGACTACCTGTGGCGCTGGGACACCGACTGGTTCTGGTGCTCACGGCCATTCGGAGTACAGAAACCGCTGGTCAGGATGCTGTGGCCGCGTCGTTACCGGCGCTCGGACGTGTACAGGAAGCTGGTCGCCCTGGACCGCCGCTACGGCCTGACCGGCGCGCTGACGCGGAAGCGGCACCTCCCGTCCCGGGAGGCGGTCATCCAGGACGTGGAGAACCCAGTCGAACGCGGTGCCGAGTTCTTGCGGTATTTTGCGGCAAATGTGGGGATGAGTCCGGTATGGATGTGCCCGCTGCGGCTGCGCGGCGAGCGCTCCTGGCCCCTCTACCCGCTCAAGCCTGGCGAGGTGTACGTGAACTTCGGGTTCTGGGGAACCGTGCCGCTGCCCGCGGGTCTATCGGACCAGGCAGACGGCCAGTACAACCGCCTCGTCGAGGACGAGGTCACCCTGCTGGGCGGGCACAAGTCGCTGTACTCCACGTCGTTCTACCCGGAGGACGAGTTCTACCAGCTCTACAACGGCGAGGCGTACCGCGCCCTCAAGCGCGCTTACGACGGCGAGGGCCGGTTGCTCGGCCTGTACGAGAAGTGCGTCACGGGACGCTGACCGAAAGGAACGGATGCGATGGCACTGGCTGAGGTCTTCGAGTCATTCATGGGGCCGGACGCCCCGGTGGAGTTCGCGGCCTACGACGGCAGCCGTGCCGGACAGGCCGGATCTCCGGTGAAGATCACGGTCCGTTCGCCGGCGGCCGTGGCCTACCTGGCCCAGGCTCCGGGCGGACTCGGGCTGGCCCGGGCCTACGTGGCCGGGCAGCTGGACGTCGAAGGGGACATGTACGAGGCCCTGTCCAGGATGACGAAGGCCCAGTCGATCAGCCTGAGCGTGGGCGAGAAGCTGCGCCTGCTGCAGGCCCTCGGCGGCCCCAAGCTGCTGCTGCACCGGATGGCGCCGCCGCCGCAGGAAGTCACCCAGGCCCGCCGCTGGCTGGCCGGGCGGCTGCACTCCAAGAGCCGCGATGCCCAGGCGATATCCCATCACTACGACGTGTCCAACCGGTTCTACGAGTGGGTGCTCGGGCCGTCGATGGCGTATACCTGCGCCTGCTATCCCCGTGAGGACGCCAGCCTGGAAGAGGCGCAGGCGAACAAGTTCGACCTGGTCGCCCGCAAGCTGGGTCTGCGCGAGGGCATGCGGCTGCTCGACGTCGGCTGCGGCTGGGGCGGCATGGTCATGCATGCGGCGAAGGAGTACGGCGTCAAGGCCCTCGGCGTCACGCTGTCCGCCCAGCAGGCCGCGTGGGCGCAGGCCGCCATCGAGCGTGAGGGGCTGTCCCAGCTCGCCGAGGTCCGGCACCTGGACTACCGCGACGTGCCGGAGACCGGTTTCGACGCGGTCAGCTCCATCGGCCTGACCGAGCACATCGGCAAGCAGAACCTGCCGTCCTACTTCGCGTTCCTGTACCGGAAGCTGAAGACCGGCGGCCGGCTGCTGAACCACTGCATCACCCGGCCGGACAATATCGAGCCCGCCATCCGCATGCGCGGGTTCATCAACCGGTACGTCTTCCCCGACGGCGAGCTCGAGGGACCCGGCTACCTGATCTCGCTCATGCACGACACGGGCTTCGAAGTGCGGCATGAGGAGAACCTGCGCGAGCACTACGCCAGGACCCTGGCCGCCTGGTGCGCCAACCTGGACGCGCACTGGAGCGAGGCGGTCCAGGAGGTCGGTCAGGGCACGGCCCGGGTGTGGCGCCTGTACATGGCCGGCTCGCGGCTCGGGTTCGACCGCAACCACATCGAGCTGCACCAGGTGCTGGGCGTGCGGCTGGCCGTGGACGGGAGGTCGGGGATGCCGCTGCGGCCCGGCTGGGAGCAGCCCCGGGTGCTAGCCGGTTAAGTTACCGAACGGGCCGGGTTTCCCGCTCCGCCGCAGCTGACCGCCCCGGCGGGGGCCGGCCCGGAAGGGCCGGCTTCCTCCGCGGCGCGCATCCGCGGTACCGTTCGGCTGGCCAGCGTGCTCCCGGACATCTCCCGCTCACCTCCGATTCCCCCCTCCCGGGCCCTTCCCTCCTCGCCGGCATCCGCGGCCGGCAGGAACGGCGTCAGGTCGGTGAGCGCACCGGCGGTGAACAGCGCGGCAAGAGCCTGGGTCAGCGCCGCGCCGGGCCGGCCTGTTTGGTCCGTGTTTCCGGGCAGCAGCGACGCCGGTATCGGCACGGCGGGCACACCGCCGCACTCGGCGGCCCGGGCGGTGAGCCCGGCACCGGGCCCGAGTCCGGCCGTCATGATCAGGTCGGCGCCCGCGGCCGCCTGCGCCATCGCCTGGGCGAACAGCACCGGGCGGGTGACCTGGCCGGCCAGCAGCCGCGCCATGTCGTCCTCCGCGGTGACCAGGCGGCCGGTGATCGTGGAGATCAGCCGCCGGCGCGGCGGGCTGAAGCTCGTGCCCGCGAACACGCTCCGCAGCGGGGCGGCGCACCTGGCCATGCCGGGGGAGTGCATCGGAGCGGTCCCTATCCCCCCCTTCCCCCCGTTGAGCACCTCGACCGCGACGCCGAGCACCGCGGCGCGCCGGGTCAGCTCCCGGACACCAGCGGTGGACCCGGCCAGCACATGCGTCCGCGGCCCCTCGTAGGCGGCGATGTGCAGGCGGCCTGCCGCGCTCAGCGCGCGAGCCGTCTCGGTATCGGCGGTGACGCGGGCCATCGCCGCCGTCCCGCAGGCGCAGCTGCGCAGCACCTGGCCGCACTGCGCCACCAGGCGCGCCGCCTCGGCCATCGGGATGCAGCCGGCCCAGGCCAGCCCGGTGATCTCGGCCAGCCCGTAGCCCACGCCGATGGCCGGCCTGACGCCGAGTGCGTCCAGGGTGCGCAGGGCCTGGAGCGACGCGGCGAGCAGGGCCGGCTGCCCGGCCGCCGATTCGGCGCACCCTGGGAACAGCACCACGACCGAGCCACCCGCCCCGGCCGAGACGCGTACCTCCGGCGACCCGATCATGTCGGCCCGGTCGGCCTGGCCGCCCGTGCGGAGCAGCCGGGCGGCGTCTCCGGCCTGTCCGGCCAGCTGGCGCGGGCTGGCCGCGGTCAGGGCCACCCGCAGCGGCACCGGGTGATCGCCGGCCTGCAGCGCGTCGACGGCCAGTTGCCGGGCGAGCCCGTCGAGCCCGTCGTCAGTCAGCGCCGCGGCACTGGCGGCGATGACGTCGAGCTGACCGGCCAGCGCCCCCCGATCCCCGCTGCGCAGCACGAAGACGCGCGCCCGCCCGCTGCCCTCCCGGACCGCCAGCCCGGCTGTCCCGCGCACCTCCGCGTCCGTGCCCCGGACCTCCGCTCCCGCAGCCACCTCGGCCCCTTCGGCCCCCTCGGCCGCTTCGGCCGAGGCCGCCCGCCGCCGCCCGGCCCAGCGGTCGGCCTCGGCCTCGCGGCGCAGCACGAGGTGTATGCCCTCGGCATCACGCAGGCCCTGATGACCCGCTAGCACCGCGGGGTCGGTCGTGCCGAGCGAGTTCACCGCGGCCAGCCGGGGCCGCCGGGCGCCCGACGGACCAGGGGCACCGTCCGGCCAGGGCTCCGGCCGGGCCGGCAGCCGGAGCAGCGCCTCGCCCGATGTGATGAGCGGGTGCGGCCCCGGGCAGCCCGGCCCGGGCGGGATGGTTCCCGCGGCCATGGCCACGGCCGCCTTGACCAGGCTCGCGATGCCCGCCGCCGCCCTGGCGTAGCCGATGCAGGCGGAAATCGCGCCAAGTGCCGCTACCGTCCCGTGGTCTAGCCCACTCCGCCTGAGCTGCGTGAGCGCGGCCAGTTCCGCCGAATCCCCGGGCCCGGTCCCGATGCCTTGCCCCTCGATGAGCTGAACGTCCGCGGGGTCAACCCCGGCCCGCTGGTACGCCTGGAGCAGCACCGGGCCGGACCGTTTGGAATCAGCGGGCGGCGTACTCCAGCCCGCGATCTCCGCGTAGACCGGCACCCCCGCCGCCCGGGCATCGGCCGCGCGGACCAGCACCACCATGCCGCAGCCCTCCCCGGGCAGCAGCCCGGCCGGGTCGGCCGCGTACACGCGCATCTCGCCGGCGCCCAGGGCGCCCGCCCGGTCCTGCAACGCCAGCCAGACCGCTGCTCGCGATGATCAGCCCGGTCCGGCAGGTCCCGGCCACCTCGCGTAGCCCCGCGTCGGTCAGCGCCAGCGCGGTCATCTCGGCGGCCAGTTTCCGTACCGGCCCGCCGTCCGGCCAGAGGCCACCGGTCACGGGGTCATCGGCGATCTGCGGCGCACTCCAGTCGTCCAGCACCGCCGCTCTCAGCGGGCGGCCCAGCAGAGCGGCCACGGGCTGGAACATGTCCCGCCCGGCCACGGCGAGGTCATGGAATTCGGCGGGATCCCGCGCCCCGGGGAACCGGCAGGCCATTCCGATGATCGCGACGGACTCGCCGCGATCCCCCCGACCGTCCATTGCCCTCCGTCACCCGTATGGATTCCCCTGTAGGAATAGGCGCTCGGCGGCGGCTGGTCAAGGGGAATGACGAGACACGCTGATATCCCCGCCGCCACGCATTTCCACACGTGATAACCCCCTTTGCCCCACCCGCCGCACCCTGGCCTGACCGCGGCGGTGTGCACGTGCGAGGGTAACGGGCGGATGCGCGGCACGTGCGCTATCCTGTGCGCATGCGTGCCGTCCGGCTGCTTCTTACCTAGCCGCGCTGACCTACCGTCGTTGGCGCGGCTGCCCCTCGTCTCGAGGGGCGTTTTCATTGCAGGTGACTATCGCTCGCAGGGGCCGGACCGAATCAATGGTGAGGAAACGATGACAGCGGCCGAGAGCGCCGACCTGGCGCAGCGCTATGACCCCCGTGACGTGCAGGAAAAGTGGCAGGCGCGCTGGGCGGAGCTAGAACCATTCCGCGCCAGCGAAGATCCCGCCGATCCGCGGGAGCGCTTCTACCTGGTGGACATGTTCCCGTACCCATCGGGTGACCTGCACATGGGCCACGCCGAGGCGTACGCCATCGGCGACGCCCTCGCCCGCTATCACTTCCTGCGCGGCGAGAACGTGCTGCACCCGATCGGCTGGGACGCCTTCGGCCTGCCCGCCGAGAACGCTGCCATCAGGAACAACTCGCACCCGGCCGACTGGACCTACGCCAACATCGAGACCCAGGCCGCTTCCTTCCGGCGGTACGCGACCTCGTTCGACTGGGGCCGGCGGCTGCAGACCTGCGACCCCGCCTATTACCACTGGAACCAGTGGCTGTTCCTGCGGTTCTACGAGCGTAGCCTGGCCTACCGGCGTGACGGCTACGTGAACTGGTGCCCGGTCGACCAGACCGTCCTGGCCAACGAGCAGGTTATCGCGGGGAAGTGCGAGCGCTGCGGCGCCGACGTGGTACGGCGCATGCTGAACCAGTGGTACTTCAAGATCACGGAGTACGCTGACCGGCTGCTGGCGGACGCCGGGCAACTCGAGGGCTGCTGGCCGGACCGTGTCCTGCTGATGCAGCGCAACTGGATCGGCCGGTCCGAGGGCGCCGAGGTCCACTTCACCGTGGAAGGCCGCGACGAGCCGGTCACGGTGTTCACCACCAGGCCCGACACGCTGTTCGGCGCCACGTTCTTCGTGGTGGCCGCCGACTCGCCGCTGGCCGAGCAGATCTGCGCCCCCGATCGCCTGCCCGAGCTGCGCGCCTACGTGGAGCAGGTCAGCAGGCTAACCGACATCGAGCGGCAATCCACCGAACGCGAGAAGACCGGGGTCTTCCTGGGCCGGCACGCGATCAACCCGGTGAATGGCGAGCGGATCCCGGTGTGGGCCGCCGACTACGTGCTGCCCGACTACGGCACCGGGGCGATCATGGCGGTGCCAGCGCACGACCAGCGCGACCTCGACTTCGCCCGCGCCTACGGACTCGACGTCCGGGTCGTGCTGGACACCGGGCTGCCGGATCCGGCCGAGACCTGGATCGCCACCCCGGGCGACGGCACCGTGGTGAACTCCGGTCCGATCAACGGCCTGGCCAAGGCCGAGGCCATCGCCGCGATCATCGCGATCCTGGAAGAGAAGGGCCAGGGGAGCGGGGCGGTCAATTACCGGCTGCGAGACTGGCTGGTGTCCAGGCAGCGCTTCTGGGGCACCCCGATCCCGATCATCCACTGCCCGTCCTGCGGTGAGGTGCCGGTGCCGGACGACCAGCTTCCGGTCGTCCTGCCCGACCTGCGCGGCCAGGACCTGGTGCCGCGGGGCGTGTCCCCGCTGGCCGCGGCCGAAGACTGGGTGAACGTGGCCTGCCCGGCCTGCGGCGGGCCGGCCAAGCGGGACACGGACACGATGGACACCTTCGTGGACTCCTCCTGGTACATGTTCCGGTACTGCTCGCCCAGCTACACCGACGGCGCGTTCGACCCGGCCGAGGTGCGCCGCTGGGCGCCGGTGGACATGTACGTGGGCGGCGTCGAGCACGCCATCCTGCACCTGCTGTACAGCAGGTTCTTCACCAAGATCCTGTACGACATGGGCATGGTCGACTTCACCGAGCCGTTCACCCGGCTGATCAACCAGGGCCAGGTGATCAACCAGGGCAAGGCGATGTCCAAGTCGCTCGGCAACGGCGTCGACCTGGGCGAGCAGATCGAGCGGTTCGGGGTGGACGCGATCAGGCTGACCATGATCTTCGCCAGCCCGCCCGAGGACGACATCGACTGGGCGGACATGCACCCGGAAGCCATGGTCAAGTTCCTCGGCCGGGTCTGGCGGATCGCCGCCGACGTGGCCGAAGCGGACCAGGGCACGGCCGAACAGGCGGCTGCTGTCGGCGACACCGAACTGCGCAGGGTCACCCACCGGACCATCGACGAGGTCACCCGCCAGGTGGAGGCGTACCACCTGAACGTGGCCGTGGCCCGGCTGATGGAACTGGTCAGCGCCACCCGGAAGGCAATCGACTCCGGGCCCGGAGCGGCCGACCCGGCCGTCCGCGAGGCGGCGGAGGTGCTGACCGTGCTCGTATCGCTGTTCGCGCCGTACACCGCCGAGGAGACCTGGCAGCTGCTCGGGCACAAGCCGTCGGTGGCGCGCGCCACCTGGCCGGAGATCGATCAGGCGCTGCTGACCCAGGAGAAGGTGACCTGTGTGGTGCAGGTCAACGGCAAGGTCCGCGACAAGCTCGAAGTCTCGCCGCAGATCGGGGAGGACGAGCTGCGTGAACTCGCGCTGGTCGCGCCCGGTGTCGTCCGGGCGCTGGGTGAGGCGCAGGTGAGCCGGGTCATCGTGCGGGCGCCGAAGCTGGTCAGCGTCGTCGCGGCGTAACGCTCCCTCCCGCAGGGCCGAGCGGCGACGCCGGTGATCCGCCGGGAGCCGCGTCTTAGGACGCGGCCCCGGCTCAGGCATCCGCTCGGACAGTCCCATCGCTCCAATCTGGTGAAGCTGCTCAGACGCGGCGCAGCACGGCCACGACGCGGCCGAGGATGGTGGCCTCGTCGCCGAGAATCGGCGTGTAGGCCGGGTTATGCGGAATCAGCCAGACGTGCCCGTCGCTCCGCTTGAACGTCTTCACCGTGGCCTCGCCGTCTAGCATCGCGGCCACGATCTCGCCGTTCTCCGCGTCTTCCTGCTGCCGGACCACGACCCA
>WNGF01026315.1_pt1 | contig 10520 bp, 7 predicted proteins | sample 5400641 | NCBI WGS metagenome assembly WNGF01 (sample SAMN13153371, study PRJNA577476) | soil metagenome | isolation source: 80 cm soil or saprolite under grassland replicate 2 | place: USA:California | collected 2016-06-15
AAGATGAGCGCGAGTTCTCTTCGATTCGTCATTGCTATTGATTTGCAAAATCTGGTAGAAATTGCCCGCTAAGCACGCCAAAAGTCCGTGTTGATCGGAATCACATGCCGATCGAACAGAAGGAAACAATGAAGAAAAGGATGGTTCGCAAATCCGGCCACCTTTCCGGCAGCTGCTCTACCATCCTGCATTCAGCTCTCACAATTCGCAACGGGTGCGCGCGCCGGGTGCAATCGCGTTGCCGCGGATTGTGGATGAACTGGTTATTTCTCGATCAAGTAAGTTGTAGCCACGGCTCTGCGAGCCGTTAGGTCACCGGTTCGCGAGCTCCCGAAAATAGGCGGCGACGTTTGGTTTAAAGTAAAAATACCAAATAGACGCGCAACCAAATACTGTGCCATTGATGATTGCACGCCACATGATCGCGCGATGAATCACGTTCAGCACGCCCAAGATCGACGCGTAAACAATAATCAGGGCAAAAATCGTGATCACAAGATGACGTGACCAGTGCTTTTGAGTCGCGAATCCGTAAGCGACGAACGCCATAAGGATTCCGATAACGGCAACAAGCGGCGCGGCGATGTGCAGCCATTCGCTTCGCGTGACGCGCTCGCCGCCCATGATGTGCGGCCCGATGTCGAGAACCGCGAGCAAGATCGACAAATACATGCCAACGGCTGCCAAACCGGCAAACCAAACGAAAACTCGAATCAGGAATGGAACTTTGCGATCCATCATAAGCGACGTTTCTGGACGCAATTCCGGTTGCGCGCCTATTTGTCCGCGTTCCCGAATTTCCGTTTCAGCAGCCAATCGCGAAATGAATCGTCTTGACGGAATTGTTCTCGCCTTAAGGCCGCTTGCCAACAGCAGCTCCACGCATAACTACCAAGAAGGCGAAGATCGGTTTCATCGATCTCAGTATAACCGCGATGCACAATTCTGTTCCGGGTTTTAGCGAGATCGCTCATTTGGGAAGTAAGCTTGCGCCTGCCGTCGACGCTGCGACCAAGTATGAAAGCGACACCTTCAGGGATATGTAGGACTGGCCTTTGAAAATTCTCGCTTTCCCTCCACTCCAATTTATCCCGGCCGAACAGGGCCTCTATTGCTACATAGAAGCTCAAATACTTTCTTGCGGGATTTCTCTCACGTATGGCATTAGCGATCCACATAATCGCTGTCAGGAGGTTCTGATCAAAAGCACTTGGAACAAGTTCAAGAAGTAACCCGGATAATTGTTTTCCGCCTCTTTCTGCAAAGCGACTGTCTGTCTTGTCGTTTACTACGAACCGGAGATTCGGAATTGTGACGATCACAGGAGGAACGCCTTTCGACGATGACCAAGTTGGTCCACGAGAAGTTAATGTCCAAATGCTGGATGAGATCGGGGGAATCGGTTGACAACAGTAGAAGCCGAAGCAAAGACCATCAGGTTTCCATGAACCCGAGTTCTCTCGTAGCGAGAGGAATTGAAGTACATCAAGTACTTCCCCGACACGCTTTACCGCTTCATCCGCTGCATAGTCTGCTTCTCCTTGAACCTTGATTTGCGCGACGATCTGAGCTGGCTTGAGAGGATCCGGCTTGTGTCCATCCAAACTGATGATCTGCGAATGATCCGATTCAATCTCAGGATGATCTCCCTTCATGAATCGAGCCCGCCCGAAAGTCCATTCTGGCAGCTGCAAATCTAAGCCGCAAACCTCGACATATACCGTCGTAAAGTCTTGAGTAAAGGATTCGAGGCAGCCCAATAAATCCGGGAGGGCGGCAGCTATCGAGGCGCGCTCAACACCGGCCTGCAGCTCGGGTATGAACCGACAGCAGAAGCGCTTGAGTTCTCGGTCGCAGGTGTCTTCGCTGACTTTAGGAAAAAACTTCGAAATCAGAATCGACGCTTCCCGCAGCTGCGCCGCTTCTGCATGAGAAAGTGACAAGGTGCCAGTACCCGGAAAGAAAAACTGACTTGCCGTCTCGGCGCGCGCTACATCTGGATCGCCAGAAAGTGCAGCATGAATTCTGGGAACAAGTGCGTTTACTAACTCTTGCGTGTTCATGGCTCGCCATAGCTCGCGGGTTAGATCGGCCTCCTTTCGATCTCCTCGTCGAGGATCTCACGCCCTGTCAGCGGTTTGATTTCGCAGCCAGTCGCGCGGCGGAAGCGATCCATTTCGAACAGCGCGTCTTTGCTAAATTCGAAACCGACGAAATAGCCGAGCTTTCGCTTTGCGCGTTGCATTGCGGTTTCGAATGCGTCGATGTCAGGGCGTCCGACTTTATCTGTTTGTTTCACCTGGATCGGATACCAGACATCCATGAAATCCATTTCGACGTTTTCTTTCACGCGCAATTCCGGTATCGCGCTTACCGGATAAATGCGACCATCGATTCCAAGATCGCCGACCTGCACTTTGTTTGGAATTCCACCGAGCGCGACAACGGCCCAGTTCTCAAACTCAAACGCTGGATACTTGCGAAGTTCTGCTTCGGTTTTCGGCAAGTCACGCACAACAAAACCGCGTCCAATTTCCCAAAGCTTTTCGTCTTCTTTTAGTCCGCAATCTTTTTTCAATCGCTTTGCCATCACGCGGCACGCGGTTGGCGAAACATCAATGCCGATCCATTGACGTTTCAATTTCTGCGCAGCGACGAGGGCGGTTCCGCATCCACAGAATGCGTCGAGAACAATGTCGTTTTCGTTGCTGCTTGCTTTGATGATTCGCTCGAGAAGCTCCATCGGCTTTTGCGTTGGATAGCCGAGATATTTCTTGGAGCGGTTGCTGATGATGGGGATGTCGTCCCAAATGTTTTGGAGTGGGATACCGGGCATTTCGTCGAGATACCGCTTGTATTGCGGCACGGCGCCGGGCCGCGTCTGAATAATCCGCCCTTCTTTGATCAGCTGCTCCATTTTCTCTTTCGAATATCGCCAATACCGTTTAACCCCCATGACTTCGTAGTAGGGATTTCCTTTTGCGGCGCCGCCAGGCCCTTGAATGTTATCAATACGATACCGGCGTCCCTTTTCATCAATACGTCGATAGTCGCGGTTGACGTACTCGTCGGTGTACGGTGTGAAATGCGGATTCCAAACGGACTCGTCTCCTTTGTTGTAGAACAAGATAGAATCAGTGATCACGCCGAACGCTCTTCGCCCTTGCTTCACGTCGCTGTGAGCCGATGAGCGCTTCCAGATGATCTCGTTAATGAACTGGTTCTCGCCGAAAATCTGATCGAGCATGATTTTGACGTAGTGGCTGGCGTGCCAGTCGCAGTGGTAGTAGAAGCTGCCGGTCTTCTTGAGCACGCGGTGCAGCTCGACGCAGCGCGGGCGCATGAACTCGATGTAAGCCTGAGTTGATGCATGCCGATCTTCGAAGGCGCGTTTCTCCTTCGTCTCGCCCCAGAACACTTCATAGTTACGATTCGAATTGAACGGCGGGTCGATGTAGATCAAATCAACGCACGCGCCGGGTAGCTTCCTTAGCTGCTCGAGATTGTCCCCGCAGTAAATGACACGCGTGTCAATGAGCCCAGACGGTTTTGACGCAACTTTAGCCATCGCTCGGAGCATAGAAGCACCGCGACCTCCGTCAACGATCCGCTACATCTCTCCGATCGCGACTTTGTAAACGTTGCGCCGCTGCAGCTCGGCAAAGACGTTGCGCGGATTCACGGCTTCTTTTCCTCGCAGAGTTTTTGGAAGCGCGGATCGTTCCGGAGCGGATCGAACATCGGATCGAGCCGGATTAGCGCCGGGGTGAGCGGCACGTTCGCGGCCCATGGCCCACTATACGGTATCGAGAGTAGTTTCTGTAAAGCAGCGATGGCGCGGTCGAGTTCGCCCATTTGCGCCGCTACTCGCGCGAGGATCTCTATTGGAATGGGACCAAATACGGCGTCTTTCTCGATCGGGACCATGGCTAACGCCCGTTCGGCCAGAGGCAACGCGGCGTCTTTGTCACCAAGGCCCATACTCGTGAGCGCGAGATCTCCAATGAGGAAATAATTGTCCGGTTGTTCTTTGAGGAAAAATTCCAGTTCGCTGCGCGCCTGGCGCCAACTTTCCTGGGCGGCGGCATGGTCACCGGCGACTTCTTGCGCCCAGCCTAACCAAAAGCGCAGTTCGCCATTGATATAACCGAGCGCTGGATCAGGCTTGGCCAGTATTTCCTTGAGCCGAGAAATGATTTGTGCAGGGCGACGCTCCAGGATCGCTTGGTAAACTTGTGTCTCCAACGCACTTGTGTGGTCGGCATTCGGACGCAGCGGAGCGAGTAGCGCAGCAGCACGCGGCAGATCACCCTCGGCTTGTAAGATAGCCGCCTTATACGCGAGCGTATCCACATCGTCCGGCATGATGTTGAGAACCTGATCAAACTTTCGCAGCGCCTCGGGAAAACGACGAAGGTCGCTATAGGAAGTGGCGTGCTCGGTAAGCAGCCGAACGTTGCGTGGGTCAAGCCGCTCGGCTTCGTTGAAATACACCTCACTCCGGCCCCATTGGCCTTGCCTCCGCGTAACATAGGCTAGGGCTTCAGGAATCCGACTGCTATTCGGCAGGAACTGACGTGCCTGCTCAAAGTAACGCACTGCCGTGTCGTAATCCTTCAGACAGGCGTAGCGGTAGTAGCCTTTCGCGACAAGCGCCTCGCCAAGGTTGGGCTGAAGAGCGAGCGCGGTTTCAGCTGCCTGCCGCGCCTCGTCACGGAGGGCGACCGTGGGTTGAAGGCTCTGTGAGAGGTAGCCAATCGAATCAACATTTGACAGCAGCGCCCAAGCAAGCGCGAACTTCGGATCCAATCGCACCGCTTCTCTGAGATATTTCTGTGCGCCAAGGAGATTGGCGGGTGCATTGCCAGCTTTCAGCGTATAAGCCAGACCACGCAGGTAGGCATCGTAAGCCTCAGGATTGTCCGTCGGTTTGGCAGCGATGACTTCCTCTTCGCGACCGCTGAGATGCACTTGCAACTGGTCAGCGATGGCTTTGGCCACCTCACTTTCGACCGAAAAGATGTCAGTCAGTTTGCGATCAAAACTATCAGCCCAAAGATGGGAATCATTAGCTGCTTTGATCAACTGCACGTTCACGCGCACGGCGTCGCCGCTCTTCTGCACCCTTCCTTCCAGAATGTGGGCGACGCCAAGTTGCCTGGCGATTTCAGGAAGGTTTTCAGGCGCGCTTTTATAATGCTGCGTGGATGTCCGGGAAATGACCTTCAGGTCGGCAATCTTCGATAAGCGCGTCAGAATCTCGTCCTGGATGCCGTCGGCAAAGTAGGCGTTGGCTTTGTCTTCGCTCCGGTTTTCGAAGGGAAGCACCGCGATGCTTTTTTCCGGGGCTGGCAGCGTCGATCGCAGCCGATAACGGGAAAATATTGCGATGCCAGCGACAATTATCGCGAGCGCGAACAATGCTGCTGACATCGCCGCCCAACGCGCTCGCGCGCGGTGCTTCTTCAGGGCTTGGAACTTTTTTGGTAGTTGCGGATTGCCGACTTCATCCGCATAGAGGTTCACGATCGCGACACGCACTCCGTGTTTCACTTCGTATTCGCCGAGACTGTGCAGGAGGGGCCGCCAATGTTCGTATTCTTCTAAATCATAAGAATGTGCCCGGCATCCCCGCAATCCATCACCCGTTTCGCTATGTTGAGGCCGGCGCCGGCGAGATTAGCATGATCATTCACGTCAATCACGCCGCTCACCGGACCGCTGTGCACGCCCATCCGAAGTTGTAAGCGTGGATGCTCTTTAAGGATGCGACTGATTTCGACCGCACATTGTGCCGGCGCTTCCGGACTGGTGTAAAAGACCAGCCCTATGCCGTCACCTGTTGAAATTTTAATTAAGCGAGACGCAGCTTCGGCCTTTTGATATTGATCCGAACTGCGAACGACCTTGGTTAGTTCATCAACGGCCGCCCGCTGCTCGTTAATGGAAAGCTTCGAGTAGCCGACGATGTCGACGAACAAGACGTGTGCGATCTCGAGCTGGATCTCTTTCTTAATCTCAGTGGACATCTTGTCGGGCCTCGCAGAGCTTTTGGAAAGCGGGATCGGAGCGCAAAGGATCCCATTGCGGATTGAGCCTTAAAAGCGCTGGCGTAAGACAGTTATTATACGGAATCTGCAAAAGACGCTGCAGCCTTGGAATCGCGCTGTTTTTGTCGCCGACTAAGACCTCGACAAACGCCAAATTCTCCTCGCCCAGAGGCCCATCGGCTGCATCCTTCCCACTTGGCAGCAGCGTGATCGCACGCTCAGCTTCTTTTATCGCTGCATCTTTTTCGCCGAGCACAGCATGAATTAACGAAAGCACTTGCGCAAAATTCGGGTTATCAGGGTCTTTCTGGCTGAGCGTTTCTAGCGGACGCAGCATTTGTTGAGCAGTGGCTCTCGCCCCGACGATATCGCCGGCATATTCCTGGGCTAGGGCCAGAAAGAATGGATTAAGGAACCTTTCAACGTCGGAAACGTCGCGAGATTCAGTGAGTCGGCTATGAATCAATCGAATGGCCTCATCGAACTGCCGCTCTAGAAACAATTGGTTCATCTTCGTTAGGAACGCAATAAACGAAGGGGTCTGTGCGTTTACGCCAGCCAGCAATTTTCCGGCTTGTTCCAAATTGCCCTCGGCCTGATAAATTTTTGCTTTGGACGCCACCGTATCGGGCTCATTCGGAACAATGTCCAACAACCGATCGTAGGTTTTTAGCGCAGCCGGGAATTGCCGAAGATTCGCGTAAGTCTGTGCGGCCAAGGCGAGCCATTCAGTGTTGCGTGGATCGAGCACAAGAGTTTGCTCCCAGTAGGCAACGCTTTCATCCCAGCGCCCTTGTCGTCGTGCGATTAGGGCGAGAGCACCAGGGACATCGCTGCTGCCCGGCAAAAGCTCCCGAACGCGGCCGAACGTCGCTTTGGCAAGCTCGTAATCCCGCTGCACCCAGTATTGATAATAAGCCTGTGCGAGCAGGGTTTCGGGCGAGTTCGGTTGGAGTTTTTGCGCGGTGTTTAAGGCCCGCTCCGTCGCGTCACGGCGAGCGGTGGTCGAATCTAGACCACCGAAATACACGTGAGCGTTCGCACGAGAGAGTCTGGCCCACGCCAGCGCAAAAGCTGGGTCAAGCTGCACCGCCCGCTCGTAAAAGCCCACGGCCTTATCTGAACCATCTGGAGAGGTCGTCGTGCGCGCTTCAAGAGCCAAGCCCCGGAGGTACGCGTCGTAAGCCTCCGGATTGTTTGTTGGTTTAACTGCTAACGCTTGCTCCTCGCGACCGGTGAGCTTGGCTTGCAATGACTCCGCTATTCGTTTGGCGATCTCGCTCTCGACGCCGAAGACGTCGGTCAGTTTGCGATCAAAGGTATCGGCCCAAAGATGGGAATCGTTAGCCGCTTTGATCAGTTGTACGTTCACCCGCACAGCATCGCCGCTCTTTTGCACGCTGCCTTCCAGAAGATAGGCTACGCCAAGTTGCTCCGCGATTTCACGCAAGTTTCTAGGCGCGCTCTTGTAATATTGCGCCGAAGTGCGCGAGATCACCTTCAAATCGGCGATCTTCGATAGGCGCGTCAGGATCTCATCTTGGATGCCGTCTGCAAAGTAAGCGTTGTCGGGATCATTACTCCGATTTTCCAAGGGTAGTACCGCAATGCTTTTCTGCGGAATCGACTCGCCCGTTTGCTTGTAAAACGGGCGTCGCCCAACGATCAGCATTGCAATAACCAGCAGCAGCACCCCGATGATGATAAAGTCGAGAATCCGTCCGGTAGCACGCTGAATCGATCTCGCCTGTGCCGGATCGACATCTTCCGTCCGGACTATTCCTTCGGGAGTGAATTCGTAGACCCAGGAGAGTAGCATCGCGATTGGAAATCCGATCGCGAGCACAATGACAACAAAACGCACTGCGGAATTCGGAATTTCAAAAAACGGGAAGACCTGCGTCGTAAGCTGCGTGAGAAACCATGCGACTACTGCGTAAGCGACCGCTGCGCGGTAAACATTGCGCCGCTTCAGCTCGGTCACAAACTTTGTTGGATTCACTCTCTGAGCGCGTTGACGAAACGCTCGTCCCGGCAGCATTCTACTTGGATACGCGTGATTTGAAAAGCGTGCGGCCAGTTGAATCAATGTGAGATGAATATCCCCACGTCCAACCGGACGCACTCAGATTGTCAGCGATGATTTCCCAATACTTCATCTTACGTCGAGCGTGGCTCCTTTTCGTAGAACAGCGTGGTTGAGCTTTACGGTTCTTTCGGCGTGGGCGAGGCGGCGAGTTTTTGGAAGCGCGGATCATTCCGGAGCGAATCGAACATCGGATCGAGCCGAAGCAGCGCAGGGGTCAGCGGCATACCCGCAGCCAGCGGCCCCTCATATGGTATCGAGAGTAGTTTCTGTAAAGCGGCAATGGCGCGGTCGGGTTCCCCTGTGCCCGCCGCTACCCGGGCGAGGTTCTCGATCGAGCCGGGACCAGAAAGAGGGTCTTTCTCGATCGACACCGCGGCCATGGCCCGCTCCGACAGAGCCAACGCGGTGGCTTTGTCGCCGAGGCCCATATTGGTCACCGCGAGACATCCAGCCAGCTGCCAGTTTTCCGGCTGTTCTTTGAGGAAAGGTTCCAGTTCGCTGCGCGCCTGTCGCCAACTTTCCTGGGCGGCAGCATGATCACCGGCGACCTCTTGCGCCCAGCCTAAATCGAACCGCAGTGCGCCATTGGCGAAACCCAACGCCGGGTCAGGCTTGGCAAGTATTTCCTTGAGCCGAGGGATGATTTGTGCAGGTCGGCGCTCCAGGATCGCTTGGTAAACTTGTGTTTCCACGACCAAAGGGTCATCGGCGTTTGGATGCAGCGGAGCGAGGAGCGCGGCGGCACGCGGCAGATCGCCCTCGGCCTGTGCGATACCCGCCTTATACACAAAGGTATCCACGTCGTCCGGTGTGATGTTAAGAACCTGATCAAGCTTCCGCAGTGCTTCGGGGAAACGACGAAGTGACATATAGGAAAGGGCGTGCTGGGTGAGTAGGGTAACGTTGCGGGGGTCGAGACGCTCGGCTTCGTTAAAGTAACTCTCGCTCCGGTCCCACTGGCCCCGCCTCCGCGCGACATAGGCCAGCAATTCAGGAATCCGGCTGCTATTGGGCAGGAGCTGTCGTGCTTGCTCAAAGTAACGCACCGCGGTGTCGTAATCCTTTAGGCAGGCGTAAAGGTAATAACCCTTGGCCAACACGGCTTCGCCGAGATTGGGCTGAAGACCCAGCGCGGTTTCGGCTGCCTGCCGGGCCTCTTCACGCAGCGCGACCGTTGGTTGAAGAGTCAGTGTGAGGTAGCCGCGCGCTTCCACGTATGAGAGCAGCGCCCAACTAAGGGCGAATTTCGGGTCCAAGCGCACCGCTTCCTTGAGATATTTCTGTGCGCCAAGAGCGTTGGTGGGTACGTTTGCCGTTTTCAGGCTATAAGCGAGGCCGCGCAGATAGGCATCATAAGCCTCAGGGTTGTCTGTTGGTTTGGCAGCAATGACTTGCTCTTCCTGGCCAGTGAGTTTCGCTCGCAACTGCTCGGCGATGGCTTTGGCTACCTCGCTCTCAACCGAAAAGATGTCGGTCAGTTTGCGGTCGAAGGTATCGCCCCACAGATGGGAGTCATTGGCCGCTTTGATCAGCTGCACGTTCACGCGCACGGCGTCGCCGCTCTTCTGCACGCTTCCTTCCAGGATGTGGGCGACGCCAAGCTGCCTGGCAATCTCAGGCAGGTTTTCCGGCGCGCTTTTGTAATGCTGCGTGGATGTGCGCGAGATCACCTTTAAATCGGCGATCTTGGATAAGCGCATCAGAATCTCGTCCTGGATGCCGTCGGCAAAGTAGGCGTTCGCTTTGTCTTCGCTCCGGTTTTCAAACGGAAGAACGGCGATACTCTTTTCCGCAATAGGAAGTCCTACGTCGGCGGCTTTCCCCGAAGAGGAGCGTGCAACCGCCGGTGAGCCTCGTCGGTAAAAGACTGAAAAACTGATCGCCAAAGCCACAGCTGAAACGAGCAAAACAGCGATAAGCACGTACTTGGGCGAACGGCGCGTAATGACGGGACGGACGCTAACACCCGACGTCTGCTTCCATCTTCTTCTTCGCTTGAGTTTGTCCGGAAGATGTGGGTTGCCGAGATTGTCTTTGTAGAGATTAACCAGGTGCAGCCTCAGCCCGTGCTTTACCTCACACTCGCCGAGATCGTGCAAGTACGGCTGCCAGTGCCGGTATTGGGTCAAATCTTCCGCTATATGCCCGGACAAAAGAATATGCCCGGCATCACCGCAATCCATAACGCGCTGCGCCACGTTGATCCCTGATCCCGCGATATTCGTCTTGTCATTAACATCGGTGACTTGGTTCACTGGGCCGCTGTGCACTCCCATCCGCAGCTGGATATGCGGATGCTCTTGCAATGTTCTGCTGATCTCGAGCGCACATCGCACCGGCTCTTCCGGACTGTGGAAGAAAAGGAGCGCCATCCCGTCTCC
>WNGF01010378.1_pt1 | contig 10519 bp, 8 predicted proteins | sample 5400641 | NCBI WGS metagenome assembly WNGF01 (sample SAMN13153371, study PRJNA577476) | soil metagenome | isolation source: 80 cm soil or saprolite under grassland replicate 2 | place: USA:California | collected 2016-06-15
CCTTTTACGCCCGGGCGGACCAGCGACACTTGGGCCCCGGCCTGCGCCGGGGCGACGAGTTCACAAGCGTTACCAATGCGCCGTCAATGTGATCCAGCGCAGCGGCGGAGCATTGCGGCGCCGGAGCCACCTGCTGAAGGACATCGCAGATCAGTTGTCGCCTTCCTGCCGCCAGTACACGCGCGTGCGACGCTGCGGCGGCAGGTTGAAGACCTGTTCGCTCTGGATCCCGGCGCTGGCGCCGCCCTGCAGGTTCACCACGCCGATACCTATCTTGATGACCTGCCCGTCGATATCTACGTCGGCCACGACCGGGGACGGCGGCAGGCCGCCACCGGCAAATAGTCCCGACCGATCGCCGCCGCAGCTTTTCGGCTGCGCGCCAATGACGCCGGACGCGTTCAAGAGATTCACTGCATAGCCTCGTGCCTCGCCCAGAGGCGCGCACACATTGGCGCTTTTCGGGATTGCGCGATTGGTGCTGAACGCGACGAATCCGCCGACGATCACGGCCGATGTCACGGTCTGCTCGCCGCGTCCGTACGCGTCGAGGTCCATGAACCAGCCGGACTTGCCTGATCCTGGTAGGACCATGGACGTAGCGCATGAAGTCGTCGCCGTAAAATCGCTCATCACCGTCGAGTTATCGAGATCCGCCTTAGCCGTAGAGGTCAGGTCGTCGGCGAACACATAAAAGCGATTCAATACCGCATCGGTATACGGATATTGCGTCTCCAAGGGCTCTTCGCGGTCACCGGCGCCAAGTGCGAGATAGACATAGAACTTGCCGGTGCTGCTGTCGTACGCCGGAGAGACTGCTGGCGCGTAAAGGAATTTGCGCTTCGACCCGGCTGTCGCCGCAATGAGCGTCGACGTCCAGCTCGCCGCGGCGAGCGGCGCCGACTTGGAGAAACCGAAGCTGATCCGGTAGATGTTGCCGCGCGTATCGGCGGCGTAGGCGAGATCGGGAATGCTATCGCCGTCCAGATCGACGAACGCAATGTCGGCGACGACGCGACCCGCGGTGGTGAACGATGCGAGCTTCGAGCCGTCATCGGCGTTGAGGATATACACGATCGAGCCCTTGGCGCCGCTACAGGCCGCGTTGGGCGAACCATCCTCGCAGCTGTCGTAGCCGCCGCCCACCGCGACGATGGGTGTGGACGTTTCGCCTGCGCTACCGCCGATCTTTAGATTCGCCACGGCAGGGGTCGACCACGTCTGCCCGATGGCGGTGAAGCCGCTGCTGCAGTCCGTGTCGTTGCTCAAATTGGGGCAACCGACTTTCCACTTGAGCGTGGGCGCGGATGGCGTGGTGACGTCGAGCGCGTAGACCATGCGCCCGCCGCGGCGCATGGTCGGGTAGACCCAAACCTTCGAGCTATCCGAGTTCTGGTAGACGCCGATCGAGCCGTCGAAGTAGTAGTTCTTCGGCAATGGCGGCGGCGAGATGACGAGCTGGCTCAGGAAGCTGTAGTTGATGAGCGGGCTGTCCTGGCGCAAGCGCGGAAGCGTCGCGTAGAACTCCGGCGCAACGTACGCCCAGAGCTCCTTCCCGGTCGCGGAATCGGCGGCGCGCAACGTGCCATCGTTCGCGCCGTAATAGATCACGGTCTGCCCCGGTCCGTAGTTTATCGGCGTGGGCCTCGAATGCACGACATCACCGTGCACGGTGGGACGAATAGCCGTCGTTTTTGTCGCATCGGCCGGATCGTACTGATAGGTAAGATAGTTTCCTGTCGCGTCGACGTTGAGTCCTCTGACGAAGTCGACATCGGCAGCGGCCATGCCCGAGTTCGCCGCGTTGAAGGTGAGGAACCCTTTGGTGTAGAGCGTCCGATTGAGCGCCCATGTCGCCGCGGCGGAAGGGTTATTCCCCTTACGGATGATTTCGCCAATCGAGCCCTTTTCCACCTTGGGACCGTCCGGTGCATCCGAGTACGGGTCGAATGCATTCTGTGGCGACGCCGGGCATGCGCCGGTGGGCGGGGGATTGCTGGTCACGCCCCACCAGTACTTGCCCGAGTCCGATGTCCACCAACTCGTCGCGCAATCGGCAAGAAAGCCGGTGAGCGGATTCACGGCTTGCGCGCCCGATTTGTCGGCCAGACTGAAGCTACCGTTGAAGTTGCCGATCTTGAACCGCTTCATGTTGCCGTACCACAGCGGCTTTGCATCCGTATCGGGCCGGAACGTGCCGATGTAGACCTCGTTCGCGTTCACCGCCCGGTTGGTTGCGCTTACCGGCAGGCTCGCCGACGCGAAGGCGCTGTTCGTAGCCTGGATCTTGGTAAAGATGTCGCCGAGATCGAAGATAAGGTCATTCTTGTTCTTCGCCGCGTAGTACTGGCCGCCACCGGAATTCGCCATGCTATACATTAGTGACGTCTGATCCGCGTTCTGCTTGGCATTGAAAGCATCGATGGTGAATGTGGTGACGTTTTGCTGACCCGCCCCCGCATTGACGTCCGTGAGATAGAGGAAGCGCGTCCACTCGTCCGCGTAAAGCGTCTTGTTGGCCGCCGGCAGTGCGGTCGTGCCCGTCGGGGTGACCGCGGTCGTGGTGACACCTCCGAGGACCGAATACTTGACCTTGCCGGCGGTACAGGCGGTCGTAGTCGTCGGCGCACCGCAGCTGCACGTGTCGTAGCTCGATCCGCAGGTGCCCGCGCTCGCCGTGCTGCAGCTGCTCAGTCCGCTGCCGTTGTTGGTGTAGCACGCCGAGGAATAGCCCAGGTTCGTTGAGGTGGTCGATGTCGTGGTCGTCAGCACGGGCATCCAGATCTGCGTCGAGTTCCCGCCGACGCCTTCCAGGAAAGTCTTCATGTTCTCGCTCGGCGGCGTGTCGGTATTCGGAAAGCCATTGCCGATGAAGATGATGTAGTTCTTGCCCCCGCAGACGTCGGCCGCCGCGGCGGGCGGGCTGTACACGGTATAGGTTGCATTGGTGTAACCGAGCGGGTCCGGCCGGTTGAATGTGATGGCCGGGGTGGCGAATACGGCCGGCCCGAACTGAGTCGCATTCTGCGGTGTGCCGGCGACGTCGTCCGTGGCGTGCGCGGGGCTGGTATAGCCACCGAAATACTTGAAGGCGTCGAACAGCGCCATGCTGTAGCTGGCGTTCGACGCCGCCTTGTTCAACGGGCTGGCGAAGTTGGTGAGGACATTGTTGAGCTCCGCGAGCAGAGCGGCCCGGTTGGTTGCGTTCATCGGCTGCATCGCATAACGAATGTAGCCGCCGCTGCAACAGGTTCCGCTGCCGTTCTGATTGAACAGCATCAAGCCGACGTTGATGTTGTCCTTAAGCGTGGGGACGACGGCAATGAGCGCCTCAAGCTCGGCCTGGCCTTGAACCTCGCCGCCTGGCCAGTGCTGCGCGCTGTCCGCCCAGTTGGAGGTGTTGTCGATGATGACGAGGACATTGGCGGCACTACCCCCGCCCGCGCTACCGACGAAGATGTCGATATCTTCCGCCGCTGTCGACAGCGGAAGGACAAGTGCGAAGGCGGCGGCCAACAGCAGAGGCCATTTTCGTGCGGGCTTTGTTGATTTCATTGTGTCCTTCGAGCGAGCGAAGGTTATGGGCATGAGGTAGCGATTTCGTTCGTCGCGACGCGCTTGGCGATGCCCTGGTTCACGACGGCGGTCGGACCCTGACTGGCGGCGGAGGTGCCGTTCGGGGCGAGATCATGCGCCACGGCGCGAATGTCCCAGACGCTGTTGGCGCAGCTCGAATCGTTGCACGCGCCCCCCTGTCCGAAGCACGACTGCGGCTGTTGTGTTCTGCAGGCCTGATCGTTGGGATCCGTCAGGCTGAGGCTGGTCAGCGGGATGACCTGCGCCTTGACGCAGGTCGGCGTCGGGGTGATTTGCACCACGACATCGTTGGTGCCGTCCGCATTGACGTCGTAGCACAACGTGTTATCAGGCCATCCGGAGCACGGCGTAGGAAAGATCGACCCGGGTGAGCTCGTCAGCAATGGCGAGTTGACCGCGGCCTCGATCGTCTGCTGAGCGGCGGTGAGCGCGTCGTTGCGTCGCTGCGCATTGCCGACGATCTCGAGATTGTTGCGACCCAGCTGAAAGCTCGCGAGCACCACCAGCGTGATCAGCACAAGCATGATCATCCCGACGACCAGCGTGACGCCGCGCTGAGCATGGCGAGCAGTAGACTTGTGACCGCGCTGCATCATGATTCTCTCCGCCCGGCAGGGTTGTTCATGCGTATCGTCTCGGTATAGGCGTGCCGCTTGAAGCCGTCGTTGTACGGTCCGACCGTTAGCTGCGTCTCGTCCGCTTGAAGACCGAGCGGATACGTTTTCGTGTCCCTATAGCCCGGACTTGCTTCGGTCGACCGCGAGAGCAGATGGATCTTCGCCGTCACTGCGTTGAGCCAGTTGGTGATATAGCAAGGATCCGCAGCGCAGCCGCCGTACGTTCCGGGATCGGCACTGACGGCGTCCGGCATGCTGTCGCCGTTGGTATCGAGACCATATTCGAGCTGCAGGTTCTCGATACCCTCGACCAGCGCAACGACCGAGAACTCACCATTCGCGCCAAGCTCCGCGCGCTTGAGCGTGGGAACGCCGTCGCCCGTATTGTTATTGTTGGCGATGAAGTAGATGTGCATCACATAAGACCGCAAGCTCGACACCGTTGCGCAATCGTGTTTGTGCAGCGGAAACGCCGATGGACCCGACGCCGGCTTTGCCGCGACAATGTAGTGCGCCGAGATCGCCGGATTCGCGAGCTCGTCGTTGCACAGCGTCGACTGAAGGTAGATCTGGCCCGTGGCAGCGGCGTCGCAGTTGGTATCGCCGGCGATGCAGGTGCCGGTCCGCCGAACCGCCACCACCGCGGTACCCGAACGCACGTCGCTGATGCAGGATGGCTTGACACTGCCGGCGGCATAGCCTTGAACGTGCATCATCACCATGTTCTTCATGTCAGCCACGCTGGTTGAGCAAGAGTCAGGCTTGGTCGCAGGCGGCCCGACGTCACGCGGATCGAACTCGCCGAAGTAGCCGGTGTTGACGATGTCGTCCGCAAGCAACTGCATGGCGAAGCGGCCGTTTTCGATCTGCCGCCCGGTTCGCTCCATGTCGCGCCGATTGCTGCTGACGTTCACGAACGCCGTGGTCACGACCGCGAGCACGATCAGCCCGAGCGTGATGCCGACCATCAGCTCGATCAACGTGAATCCGCGCGGCGCGCGTAGTCGCATGGGTGTACGTAGCGGCGGATGGGCTGTCATGGACCGAGAGCGGCGATGGAAACAACCTTGACGACTGCCCGGCGCAGCGCGTCGTTGGCGCCGTAGAGCGACTGGCCGCAGCCGACGCTGGGCACCACGGTCGGGTTGAGGCCCTGCCAGGCCACGGTGACGCGATAGCTTGGCGGATCGACTCCCGCGAGCTGCTCGATACAGCCGCGCCCGCCGATCATCGCGCCGATGGCCGAGCTGCCCGAAAGCTCAGTATTCCCCTTGAGCGCGTTGCTCCATTCGCAGGTGTCGCGCTCGACGCCCAGCGCGGTGCCCGAACAGTCAGTGGGTTGCGTGTCGCCCGTTCCTACGGGGTTCGCGTCGACGTACGTCGCCGCGACTCCGCGGTGCGCGCTCAAGCGCGCCGCCATGTCGTCCAGAAGAATGAGCGCTTGCGAGCGTGCGTAGGCTTCCACTTCGACCGTCTGCAGCTTGGACTGCAGACCCGCGAGCCCCAGAATGCCGAACGCGAGAATGACGATCGTGATGAGCGCCTCGAGCAGGCTCACGCCGCGCTCGCGATTCGAATTCACTTTGGGGAGCGAACGGGCATTCATGAGCACGCGCCGTTGGTGACGACGGGCTCGCCGCTCAGGTTCACCTGCACGCAGCGCTTCGTGGCGGTCTGGGTCGCGGAAACCGAGAACTTGGGCGGCGTGGTGCCCGCGACACGGCCGGAGCTTCGATACGTCACCGTCCCCGGAGCGCTGATGGAGATGTTGCTCGTCCCCGCATGCGTATCGATATTCGTCCCACCGACGGCGACCGCCCAGCCGGCTGCCCACGTGCCGGCCGGCGAGAGCGTCACATCGGTGTTTTGCTTGATGGATTCGCTGCGCGCACGCAACAGCGACGTGAACAGGTCCATCGCCGCCACCTGCACGCGTTGGCTTCGGGTGAGCTCGTTGAACGAAGGCACCGCAATGAGGGTGAGCGTTACCAGGACGACGACTACGGTAAGGAGCTCGACAAGCGTGAAGCCGCGAGCACGCGCAGCGTTGCGCGGTAGCGCATTGGCGATGTTCCGACGCGGCTGATGAGCTGACATCGGTTACCACTTGCCCGAAGGCGTCTTCGTGCCCTGGTTATCGATCGTCAGGCCGCCATCCGCGACCTGTGCACCGAGGGCTGTCGCCGTAATCGTGAAAGCGGGCGGTGCCACGACGGGCGCTGCGATACCGATGGTGTAATACGGCGCGACGTCCGCAGGTGTCGCCGCGTAGCCAAGCGCCGCCGCCGTGGACGCATACGCGCGGGCATCGAGCAGATACTGTGCTTCGCGTTGCGCCAGATCCATCATGTACGATTGCGCCGCGGCGCGATTGCCCTTCCTGATCTGCGCCTGATAGGTCGGTAACGCGATCGCCGCCAGGACCGTCACGACCGCAAGGACGATGAGCAGCTCGATCAAAGTGAAACCGCAGAGGCTGAACGTGGGGGAGCCGGCGGGTGGGGCGAGTGCCGACCGCGCGCTGTTCCCAACAACACATGGACGCGACGAGGCTGCGCCGAGCGCTGTTGTCGACAACATCGCCTCAAACACCCTGCATGCGCGCGGGCTGTAGCAGCACGCCCTTGCGCGGACGAGGGTGACGCGGTGCGGCAGTGCGCTTGGTCGCGCGTCGGCGGCGAAGCCTGGGAACCCGGGATTTCGCGGTTGCCGCGGCTTGGCCCAGCGGAACGGCACTCTCCAGTCCATGATGCCTCTGCTCGATGCGTCTAGAGGCAGTGACTGGAAGGAGGACGGGCTCGAAACCGTTTCCCGTTCCTGCTTTACGGCGGAGTCTCCCGCCGGCAACCCCGCTACCCGATGCTTAGTTCACGGGCCGGAAGCTTTGCGTCACTGCCTTGCGACAGTTTTGCCAATTGCTGTTTTTCGTCGCTATATGCCGCGACTCGTCACGATAGTTGATTACAAGCGCGGTCGCGTCAATCGAGACACGACAAATGGCCCCCTCAGACCGACGAGTGGGTTGAGTTGTGGCTCACAACATCATCATCAAGGGGCTCGCGTCGACGGGCGATGCCGCCGTCGACGCGAGTTTGTGCTTTCGGTAAAGCGTGTGCGGGACAAGCGGCAGGACTCCGAGACATCGCGCTTCCAGTGGTCGTGGCACTCACAACCCGGATACTCCGCTGACCTCCGCTACTGGACTCGCTGGCAACTTCCCAAATTCAGGCAAGTGCCGACCAGCGTGCACGTCGCCTGGACTCCATCGAGGGTGCAGCTGCAACCGAACTGCCCGCACCATGCCTGCTGGCTCCTGGCCATTTGGCGGTACGCATCGGATGTCGTGCTTACGCGCATACCCGACGTTGCACAAGCCGATAACAGTGCGCAGAGGATTACTGTTGCAAGCAATCCGCTTTTTGCTTTCATGATGGTTACCTTCCTTATCAAAATGAATTTGAAAACCCTGGCTTTTGGTTCAAGGCTGGCGATCATTCAAATATTTATCACCTGCCCTCCCTTCGCTTAAGATCGTCTGATCCAATCTTGGTTCAGTCCAGTCGCAGGTTCGCGCCAGTCAATCGGCCGCGACGAGATCGGCAATCACGGCGTTGAGAAATCGCGTGGCCTCGCCGCCCGTTACGACGCGGTGGTCGAAGGTGAGCGAAAGCGGCAACACGCGATGCACCGCCGGCTGCCCCTCCGCCGCCACGACCTGGTCGCGAATGCGGCCGGCGCCGAGGATCGCGACCGTCGGCGGCATCACGATCGGTGCGGCGTATTTGGCGCCGATCATGCCGAAATTGGACAAGGTGATCGTGTAGCCGCGCAATTCCTCCGGCGGGATCTTGCGCGCGACGACGTCGGCGCGCATCCGGTCGAGCCCGCGCCGCAGGTCTTCGGCGTCGCGATTCGCGACGTCGCGCAGCACCGGTACGAACAGTCCCTCGGGCGTGTCCACGGCGATGCCGACTTCGATCTTCTTCAGCAGGTGCCGCGCACCCGCGGCGCTGTCGAACACCGCGTTGAGAGCGGGCGCTGCGCGGCAGCCGGCGACGATCGCTCTCACGAGCCGGATCGTAATGTCCGTGCCTTTCGCCCAGGCATCGACATCCGCGTCGTCGATGACGGTTGCCGCCGCGACTTCGCGCTGCGCCAGCGCCATGTTCTGCGCCATCGCCCGCCGGACGCCGCGCAGCATCTCCGGCGGACCCCACTCCTCGAGGAGCTTGGCCACCCGTTGCACGTCCTGCGTCGTGACGAGTCCGTCGGGCCCGGACGGCGTGATCAGCGCAAGGTCGACGCCCAAACGGTGCGCGAGCGCACGTACGGCCGGCGTGGCCTTGACGCCGGGGCCGGCGTGTCCGACGCCGACCGCTGTTTCGGCGACGACACCGCGTCCCACCGGCATGTGGCCCACGACGGTTCCGGCATCGGCGTCTTCCGCGCCCTCGAAGCCCACCAGTGGCGCGCCTACGTGCACCACGTCGTGCGCCTGGCCGTAGAGCTTTTCGACGCGCCCGGCCTGCGGCGATGGAACCTCGACGATCGCCTTGTCGGTTTCCATCGACACGAGCGGCTGGTCGACACGTACTTCGTCGCCCTCCTTGACATGCCACTCGATAATCTCCGCCTCCTGCATGCCTTCGCCGAGATCTGGCAACTTGAAGATCCTGGTCATGCGTACTCCAGTGCTTTTCGTGCGGCATCCATGATTCGCTCGACGCTCGGCATATATTGGCTCTCGAGCCGCGGCAGCGGCACCACGACGTCGTAGCCGGTGACACGCTGCACCGGCGCCAGCAGCGACGTCAGGCCGTGCTCGGCGAGCCCCGCAGCGATTTCGGCCCCGCAACCGACGGTGCGCGGGGCTTCGTGCACGATCACGCAACGTCCGGTCTTCGCGACCGACTCGAGGATCACCGTCAGATCGAGCGGCTTCAACGTGGCTACGTCGATGACCTCCGCCGACACGCCCGTCGTTGCAAGGGCATCGGCGGCAGCCAGCGTCTCCTGCAGCATCGCACCCCAGCTCACCAGCGTAAGGTCGCGTCCTTCGCGCAGCACGAAACAGGCGTCGAGGGGCAGCGCCTCGCCATTGTCTTCCACCTGCTGCTTGAATAACCGGTATAGGCGCGTCGGCTCGAAAAAGATCACCGGATCGGGATCGCGAATCGCGGCGAGCAGCAAACCATACGCGCGCGCGGGCGAGGACGGGATCACCATGCGCAGGCCGGGCACGTGCGCGAACAGAGTCTCGGGACTCTCCGAATGATGCTCGGGAGCATGAATGCCCGCACCCGACGGTGCGCGCAACACCATCGGGCAAGACAGGCGGCCGCGCGTCCGATGGCGCATCCGCGACGCGTGATTGATGATTTGGTCGAGCGTGGGATACATGAAACCGGTGAACTGAATTTCGGCGACCGGCTTCAAACCCGCGGCGGCCATGCCGATGGCGACACCCGCGATCGCGGCTTCGGCGAGCGGGGTGTCGACGACACGATCCGAGCCGAAGCGCGCCTGCAGCCCGGCAGTGGCGCGGAACACGCCACCGTTCACGCCAATATCCTCGCCCAGCAGGATGACGTCCCGGTCGTGCTCGAGCTCGTAGGCGAGCGCGAGATTGACCGCTTCGACGAGATTGACTTCAGCCACTTGGTTATTCACCCTGAGGCGCAAAGCGGCGCGCTGCATTGCGCTGTTCTTCGAGCGGCACCGGCAGCGTCGCGTAGAGGTAGTCGAACATGGCATCCGGACCGGGCGGTGGCACGGCCAGGTAGTCGTCGACGGCACGGCTCACCTGTTCGGCGCATTCGCGCTGCAGCGCTTCTTCCTTGTCCTTGTCCCAGGCGCCGCTCCGCGCGAGATAGTTGCGCAGCCGCACAATCGGCTCGAATTGCCATTGTTGGCGTACGGTCTCGGCATCGCGATAGCGTGTCGCATCGTCGGCCGTCGTGTGATCGCCCAGCCGGTAGGTCAGCGCCTCGATCAGCGTCGGCCCGCCGCCTGCACGCGCCTTCGCCAGCGCTTCTTCGGTCGCATGGCGGACCGCGATGACGTCGTTGCCGTCGATTTGCCGCCCCTCGATGCCGGCGGCGATCGCTTTCTGTGCCAGCGTCTTGGCCGCGCTCTGCAGGGTACGCGGTACCGAGATCGCCCACTGGTTGTTGTTCACGATCAACACCATCGGCACGTTCCACACGCCGGCCATGTTCAGGCCCTCGTAGAAATCGCCACGCGATGTTCCGCCGTCGCCCAGCAGGCACACCGCGGCGCGCGGCTCGTGCCGCAACTTGAATGCG
>WNGF01018312.1_pt1 | contig 10518 bp, 7 predicted proteins | sample 5400641 | NCBI WGS metagenome assembly WNGF01 (sample SAMN13153371, study PRJNA577476) | soil metagenome | isolation source: 80 cm soil or saprolite under grassland replicate 2 | place: USA:California | collected 2016-06-15
GTCGCAAGCTGTCGGAAGGGTTCATGACGAATCTGACGACGCGTGACGGTGCCGAGCTTCGCGCCGGGCGCGCGATCGCAAAAGCGAGCGCTGCAATCGTTATCGCAGCCAACCCCAGAGTCACCGGATCGCGAAGCCGTGCACGCCATTGTAGTGCAGTCGCAGGTCGCGCCCCGGTGTGTGCGGCGGGGAAGTAGCCTGTCGTTCCAGGCGTGCCGCGGCCGAGAAGCGCATCGGCGAATTCGTGGGCCTTCGAGAAACGATCGGCCGGGAGCTTTTCCAGCGAGTGCTGGACTGCGAACTCGACGTGCTCCGGAATCGCCGACCGCGTTGTGCGCATGGGGCGCGGCCGGTCAGTGAGCACACGCGCGATGACCGCTTGTGCAGTGTTGCCGGTGTGCGGTGGCTCGCCGGTAAGCATCTCATACGTCACCGCACCCAGCGAATAGATGTCGCTTCGTCCATCGATCACGCGATCGCCCGTCGCCTGCTCGGGACTCATGTATTGCGGCGTACCGAGCGACAGTCCCGTTTGCGTGATGCGATTCCCGCCGGCCTTGCTGACGGCTAGGGCGATGCCGAAATCGGCAATTACCGGTTGACCAGCCTGGAGGAGGATGTTCTCCGGTTTGAGATCGCGGTGAATCACTCCGTGCGAGTGCGCGTAGTCGAGGGCGTTGGCCACAGCGACTGCGATTCGAAGTGCTTCATCGATTGGAAGCTGTTTCTCCCGCTCGAGACGAGCACGGAGTGACTCGCCCTCGACGAATGGCATGACGTAGTACAGCAGTCCTTCCGCTTCGCCCGAATCGAACAGTGGAAGCAGATTGGGGTGCTGAAGATTCGCGGTGACACGTATCTCGGCAAGAAAACGTTCGACGCCGAGCACTGCGCCAAGCTCGGGGTTGAGGAGCTTGAGTGCGACGTGCCGATCGTGTCGCAGGTCGCGCGCGAGGTAGACGGTCGCCATGCCGCCAGCGCCGATCTCGCGGTCGATATCGTAGCGGCCGGAGAGTGAGGATTTGAGCTGAGCCAGTGAGTCCATTGACGCGGACAATATGGGATCATGGACATGGAAGGTCGAGACTCAGTCGGGCAAATCGACACATCCCCGTGCTGGCCAATTGTGCTGATAGCACTATTGTGCTACATTGGTACAATATTCCTGCTACTTATAAGGGATCCCCATATGGTTAAACAACTTACGCTTCGACAAGCGGGCGGCTCAGTGGCGGCAACCATTCCCAAGGATATGGCCGAGCGGCTCCGTGTAACTTCGGGCGATCGGATGCTCGCGATCGAGACTGATCGTGGGATTCTGCTCACGCCCTACGACCCTTCGATAGAAGAGGCCCTCGCCATCGCCGGAGACGCGGCGCGGCAATACCGCAATGCGCTGAGAGAGCTCGCCAAGTAATTCATGGACGAGCCGCGCTGGGTGAACCGGCTGGTGATCGACGCGGTGCACATGGACCAGCTGCGTGAGCACGGCGGACTTCGAGGGATTCGCGACGAGAATGTCTTGGAGTCCGCGCTCGCTCGGGCGCGCAACAAGTGGTCATACGAAGACACGCGCGATCTCGCCGATCTGGCCGCAGCGTACGGTTTCGGGATCGCCACCAGCCATCCCTATCGCGACGGCAACAAGCGGATCGCGTTTCTGGCGATGACGATCTTTCTCGGCCTCAATGATTACGGGCTATCCGCATCAGAAAACGATGTGGTTACGACGATGCTGGCACTCGCCGATAATCGTTGCACTGAGTCGGAGCTTGCCTCCTGGATCCGATCTCACATGACCGAGCGCCGAGGATCGTAACGTGATGCAGTTATCGCGCGATCGGCTCCAACTTCTTCGCCGTCAGCGCTGAGTTGATCCCGCTCAGCTCCCGCGTGACCCACGCGTCGTAATCCTTCGCGACGTCCGCCAACTCTTTCCCGAGCGACTCCGTCCGATCGATCTGCATCTGCGACGGCCGGCCATCATAGCCGTTCACGTCTCCATACAGATTTGCGAGGTACTCCCGCAGCCGCTCCTCGCCGGTGACCATTCCACCCTCTTTCGTCGCGACGATCTTCTTGCGCAACACATCAACTGCTGCTGACGCCGAGCGGAGGCGCGCGGCGAGGGGATCATTCGCAGGAACTTGAGAGGCTCTATTCTCGAGCGCAGCGCGCATGGCGTTCATTCGATCGACTGTGGTCGACATCTCGCCGAGCATCTCCGCCAGCTTCTTCGACAGCTCGAATTGAGCGCGGCGCGCAGCCATCGTGTGATTGGTGCGCGGATCCATCACCACGGTGAGCGGCATGGTGTACACGTCCTTGTCCTTCGTCATCCGCACCGTGTAATTGCCAGGCAATAGCCTCGGACCCACCGTCGCACCTCCCGCCGCGCTCGCCGCGGCCGGAACTGTCGGCGGCTTGAGGCGCATCGCCCACGTCACCCTGCTCAAACCCCTTCGCTTCGTACTCGGCAACGTACCAACCACCTTATCCGCGGAATCGAGTACCTCGAGCTTCATGTCGCCGAAGATGTGACGGCGCTGGAGGTAATAGGTGATCACCGCATCATCCGCCGGATTCTGTCCAACGAACGCGGCATCGCCGTTCACCCATCCGCCGAAAGTGCTGAGACGCTGCACGGTGGGCCGAGCCTTCATGAACGCCACGTTCTTCGCCAGCGTCGCCGCCGTGAGTGCGCGCAACGGCGTGATGTCGTCGACGATCCAGATCCCCCGACCATGCGTGCCGATCACCAGATCATTGTCCCGCGGGTGGATTGCCAGATCGCGGACCGCCACTGCCGGAAGATTCCCTCCCTTGTAACGGGACCAGTTGGCTCCAGCGTCGAGCGACACCCACAGACCAAACTCGGTCCCAAGGAACAGCAGATCCTTGTTCACGAGATCTTCCTTGATGACGTGCGCATATCCACGAACCGCACTCGTCGCCGGAACGATCGACGTCCACGTCTTCCCATAGTCAGTCGACTTGTACGCGTACGGACGCATGTCGCCGAAGGTGTGCAGATCGAACGTCGCGTACACGGTCCCCAGATCGAAATGACCAGGCTCGACCGACGACACCCACGCATTCTTCGGCAATCCACGAACGTTCGGCGTCACGTTTTTCCACGTCTTACCTGCATCGCGCGAGAGCTGGACGTTCCCATCATCTGTCCCAACCCAGATCACACTCGCGTCCCTCGGCGACTCGGCGATCGCGTAGATCGTCGTGTGCATCTCCGCTACCGAGTTGTCGACAGTCACGCCCCCTGACTGCTCCTGCTTCTGCTTGTTGGGATCGTTAGTCGTGAGATCCAGCGACGTGCGATCCCAAGTCTGACCGAAGTCGCGCGACCTGAACAGGAACTGCGATCCGATGTAAACGGTTCCCTTGTTGAGATTGCTGACATAAATCGGCGTGTTCCAGTTGAAGCGGAGCTTACCCTCCTTGTACCTCGGCAATGGCTGAACCGGCCGAACCTCGTGAGTCTTCCGATTGATCCTGCCGATGTATCCACCCTGCGCCTCGGCGTAGATGTAGGTCGAGTCCGACGGATCGGCGAACATCCAGAAACCGTCACCGCCGTACATGTTCTCCCACCTGCTGTTGGTGATTCCACCCGGATACTCCGAATCACCGACCCACGAGCTGTTGTCCTGTAGTCCCCCGTACACGTGATACGGACGAGCCATGTCCACGCTCACGTGATAGAACTGCGACACCGGCAGATTCTCCGCCTTCCACCACTTATTGCCGGCGTCGTACGAGTACCAGAGGCCACCGTCGTCACCGGTGATCACGCGATTGGTGTTGACCGGATCGATCCACACGTCGTGGAAGTCGCCGTGCGCGCCGCCACTGATGCCGCTGAAGCTCGCGCCGCCATCGTTGCTGAAGACGAGCGGGCCGTCCGGCTTCCAGACCTTGTTCTCGTCGGTCGGATCGACAATGAGATTCGCGAAATAGAACGGACGCCAGATCATCGCCTGACTTCGGTCGCGCGCCTCCCACGTTCGTCCGCCATCGGCCGAGCGATAGAGGGCGTTGAGGGGCGGGACTGCTTCGATGAATGCGTAGACGACTTCCGGCTTCGACGGAGCAACGGTTACCGCAACACGACCCCACGGCTTGTGCGGCAATCCCTTCGCGGATGCATCGTTGAGATTGTTCCAGTTCTTCCCGCCATCGGTGCTCTTAAACAACCCGCTCCCACTCGGCGCAGTCTCACCATCGCCACCTGAGCGGAACGTCCAACCCTTGCGGCGGAAATCCCACATCCCGGCGTAGATGGTCTTCGGATTCTTCGAGTCCATCGACATCATCGAGCAGCCGGTGGACAGATTCGGTCCCTTGAGGATGCTCGTCCACGTTCTCCCGCCATCGGTCGTCTTGTAGACGCCTCGATCATTGCTGTCGCTCCACAACTTTCCAGGAACGCACACATACACAGTGTTAGGATCCGACGGATCGATGAGAATTTTCGCGATCCGTTCCGACTCGTTGAGACCGAGGTGCGTCCAGTTCTCGCCGCCGTCGGTGGATTTGTAGATGCCGTCACCGACCGAGACGCTGTTCCGCGTCCACGATTCGCCGGTACCCACCCAAATGACTTTGGGATTCTTCGGATCGATCGCGACAGCGCCGATGGACTGCACGTCCTGCTTGTCGAATACCGGCTTGTATGTCGTCCCGCCGTTGGTGGATTTCCAGACGCCGCCGCTCGCAGAGCCGACGTAGACGGTCAGTCGATCGGCTTCGTGGACGGCGGCGATCGCGGAAATGCGTCCGCTCATTGCGGCAGAGCCGATGTTGCGTGCGCCGAGCCCGGAAAAAGTCTCGGAGTCCACCTTGGGCGCGGTTGAGGGCGCGGTGGCCTGACCAATTACGGTCGTTGCCGGAAGGAGAGAGACGGCCGCGGCCAATACTATAGTATAGGTGCGCATCAGCTGGGCTCCTTCTTCGTCACGGGTGGCGGAGGCGACGCGGGCTTTATCGGTGTCGTCGGAGTCGTCTGAGTTGGGGGCTTCGGTGCCTTCTTCGGTTGCTGCTTCGACGCGTCGAGCGCATCACCGACGTTCTCCGCAGGCGCGCCCGCAACAGGCCGCCGGAATCTGACGTCGGCGATGTCTACATTCGGCTCGATTCTCTCCCAGGTGATTTTCGCCTTGTTCTGGTCTCCCTTAGCTCCGCTCTCGAAGGAGAAGGGGAGGTACCATCCGGCGACTTCCTTGTAATCGCCGAGCGAGGTCTCCAGCTCCTGCTCGGAGCCGCGGATGGTGCGCTTTTCCTCGAACTTGATGGGGACGTAATAGTCGGTGTCGAAGTAGTACGTGCGGACGTCACCACTTTTCAGAGTGACGCGGACCTTGTAGACGTCGGTGCCCTCGATCTGATCCATTCCGACGAGCTCGACCTTGTTTCCCTTCTCCTTGTAATTCACGAATGGATCGTCGAAGTCTGCATCCTCGACGATGCCGCGCATCTCGTCCTCACTCAGCGCTTCAGCATCCTTTTTTCCGCCGAAGGGGTTGATCTTCCAGCCCGTCTTTCCATCCCAGGAATTGGTGGCAGTCATTCCCTGAAGAGAGAAATCCTCGCGCACCATGTTCGGCCGCTTGTTCTCCTGGATGTAGATGGCCTCGAACCCGCCGGAGCCGGTGTATTTGCCGACTCTTCGCAGACTCTTCACGGACTGGATCTTGTCCATGCCGCCGACAGTCTTCAGATAGCGGTCGATGACCTCATCTGCTGTCTTTGCGGGCGGGCCGGAGGAAGGGGCGGTCGCTTGAGAAAAGGCCGGCGTAGCGAGGAGTGATGAGACGGCCAAAAGGAGGCGGAAGGTCGAAGGCATGGTCGAGGGGTGGCGGTTGACGGCTAAGATACTGGCGGAAAGACCGGCCGCTACTGGAGGAAGGCGAGGGGGACTGCGAACTGCGAGCTGACTACGAAGGCTGCACGCTCGCATGAAAAAAAGTGTTGGCGCCAAGTCACCTCCCTTCTTATAGTTGGCGTCCCGCAAGCAGGAAGGTGGGTCAACACATCGAGGACGTGTGGGATGAAAGGCAGGCTAGCGCAGATCGCGCTGACAATCGCGTTGTTATTTCTACCGGCGGTCGCGCGCGCGCAGGGACGCGCAGCTATCGTCATTGCCGAGCGTGCGGGGATGTATGAGCTCCCCGCGCGAAGCCTGGGCATGAAGGTCGAGATCGCAAACAAGACTCCAATCCGAGTGCTCGATCAGCGGGGCAACTGGTACGTGGTGCGTGTTGCCGATCTCGTCGGCTGGATGCCGAAGAGCACGGTACGCATCACCGGCAGCTCGGACGGTTCGCGATCGGAGATTGTGTCGCGTCGGTCGGAACGGCGCCGGGGTAATTGACGAGCCGCTCCGCCCGGGCGTGACCGACAGCTATTCGACAGTTCCGACGGTCGTGGCCAGCGTAGAAGCGCTCATCTCTACCGGCTTCGCCTCAGCTTCAGCGGTAGACGGCTTGTTCCACGGCTTACGCATTATTCGAGGACGCGCGCGAGTCGCGAGAACTTCCTCATAGAACGCAACGATGCGGCGCTCGAGCGACGTCGAAGCGTCGCCGGGCGTGCAGCGGAACGCGGCATATCGTGTGTCATCGTCGGAAACACCAAACCACCACCAGAGTACACCGGGGGTATGAATCGACGATTCTGCCTTGCAGGTGAACGTCCGCCCGCTGTCCTGAAAACGCAATACGTCCATGAGCAACCTTGAAGAGTCTTATGTAAGCTAGCGGGTAGCAGACTCGATAAGGGTGGCCCGCCAAAAGGGGTAGTGGGTCACTTTGACTGCAACAGATAATTGGGGGCTCCTTTCTTCGTGGCGGCTGCGGATTGATGACTTTGCGGACTCAGGACTAATGGCCATCGACGATCGACGACTAAATGCGGACTGAGGATGACGCGGGAAACACAGAAGTTCGCAGCGAGGCGGATATTTGGGCTATCGCAGACCTGGCGCAGTTCCGGCCACCCGCCCCTCCGCAATCCGCAATTAGTCGTCGATCGTCAATGGAAGTTAGTCCCGAGTCCGGAAGGGTCCTCGATCCGCAATCGTCCAATGCACCGGCAGTGCGTCGCAACCTGAAACTGAAGGCGATAAACATCAGCCAATAGCGACTTTCCAGGCAGCACCTAGGTTTATGGCGTGACATCGCCCCTCACCTCAGACCTGCAGGCCTCGCTCGGATCAGCCTACACGCTAGAGCGGGAGCTTGGCGGCGGCGGAATGTCGCGGCTCTTCATTGCCGAGGAGGTCGCGTTCGGACGGAAGGTTGCGGTGAAAGTTCTCGCGCCCGAGCTCGCAGCAGGGGTCAGCGCCGAACGATTCCAGCGCGAGATCAAGCTCGCCGCGCAGCTACAGCATCCGAACATCGTTCCCGTCCACACGACGGGAATCGCCGCTGGTCTCCCCTACTATACCATGCCGTTCGTGGACGGGCTGTCGCTGCGAGCCCGCCTTGATCGCAATCCCGCCATACCGATTACCGAAGGTGTGGCGATCCTCAAGGATCTGGCGCGAGCGCTCGCGTATGCGCACGACCACGGGATCGTCCACCGGGACATAAAGCCGGAGAACATTCTCCTCGCCGACGAGGCATCGGTCGTTACCGATTTCGGAATCGCAAAGGCCCTTCACGCGTCACGCACGAACGCACCCGGTGGAACACTGACACAGGTGGGAACATCGCTCGGCACTCCCGCCTACATGGCACCGGAGCAGGCGGCGGGTGACCCCGCGACAGATCACCGCGCCGACATCTACTCCTTCGGATGCGTTGGCTATGAGGTGCTGACAGGCGCGGCGCCGTTCGCGGGCAGGCCGCCGCATCAACTCTTCGCGGCACACATGAGTGAGATGCCGACCCCAATCAGCACGCGACGAGCGGACTGTCCAAAAGAGATCGCAGATCTCGTGATGCAGTGTCTCGAGAAGGACCCCGCGAAGCGACCGCAAACCGCACGCGAGCTACTTCGTGCCCTTGATGCAACGTCGACGCGCACGCGTGAGACGGTGCACCCCACTGCGGTTTCCCCGAAGGCCCGGAATCTCGTCATCGCCGCGGCCGCACTCATTGCGGTCATCGCGGCGGGTGCCACATACGCGCTGAAACGCGGCGGAGGTGGTGCCGACATCCGCTCGCTCGCTGTGCTGCCGTTCCAGAACGTGGGCGGAGATACGGCCAACGCTTACTTCGCGGAAGGAATGGCAGATGAGCTCACCACGGAGCTCTCCAAAGTTGCGGGACTCACGCTGGCATCACGCAGCTCGGCGTTCCGCTTTCGCGGGGAGAATGTCGACGTCAGGTCGGTTGGCAGAGAACTCGGAGTCGGCGCAGTTCTCGAAGGAACGGTTCGCCGCGCTGGGGACCGACTACGATTGACAGCGCAGCTATCTAACGCAGCAACCGGAAAACTTCTCTGGACCGACAGCTACGAGCAGCAGGTGAAGGACGTCTTCGCCGTGCAGGACAGTGTCACGCGCGCCATCGTCTCGGCCCTCAAGGTGAGGCTCGCCGGCGATACAGCTGCGGCCTCCACCGCAATCGCATCATCGCCGCAGGGCACGAGGAACCTCGAGGCATACGATCTCTATCTGCGCGGGCGCTACCTCTGGGCGCACCGCGGAGAGGAGTCGCTGAGAAAGGCGATCGCACTCTTCAAGCAGGCAATCGACAAGGACCCGCAGTTCGCGCGCGCGTACGCGGGGCTTGCAATGGCGTACAGCGTTCTGCCGATGTACGCCTACGTCGCAAGTGACTCGGTGATTCCATCGGGATTGGCAGCAGGGCAGCGAGGCATCACGCTCGATCCTAACCTGTCCGACGCGCATCTCGCGTACGCGAACAATCTCATCTACGGGTACAAATGGGACGAGGCCGAAGAGCACTTCAAGCGCGCGATAGCGCTCGATCCGCGCAACCCGACCGCGCATCAATGGTACGGTGATTACCTGTATGTGACCGGACGAGTCGGCGACGCCATACCGGAGCTTCGTCGCGCGACCGAGCTCGATCCGCTTTCCGCGGTGCTGCAGAACGACCTTGGGTTCGCTCTTCGCTATTCAGGACAGTACGCAGAAGCAACAAAGGTTTTGTCGAGAAGCCTCGAGCTCGATCCTGAATTCGTCTGGGGGAGAGGAAATCTCGGTGGAGCGTTGCTTGGACTGGGGGAGACAGATTCAGCGATCGCCGCAGTGGAACCCATTGCCGGTGCGGCTGGGGATGCTCCGGCCGTACTGATCAAGGCCTATCTACTTCAGAATCGACGCGCCGATGCGGAGCTGGTGCTCGATGGCGTACGGAAGCACAGCATGCGGTTCAAGGAGGGAGGCGCGCTCGCGCTTGCGTTTGCGCATGGCACCATCGGGAACGCCGACTCAGCTCTTTACTGGCTTGCGAAAGCGATCAACGACCACGAGGGTGGGATATTCTCAGCGACAGTTCCCTGTGATGATGCGTTCGAGGGAATACGATCCGATCCGCGCTTCAACGCGCTGTTGAAGCGCATGGGAGCGCAGGCATGCCAACGTCAGGCAACGAGCCGCAGTCGATAACAGCGCGGCGGGTGATATTTTCGAGGGCAGAACTACCAACCACAGTCGAGGGCAACTCATGCGTTCGGGTCTGACCATGGTCATGATGAGCTTGGCTATCATGTTCCTCGCTTTCGGATTCGTTTCGACTCTCATCAACTTGCTGAGCGCTCATTTCGGAACGCGGCACCATATGGCCGACGTCTTTGGTGTGGGGGCGATAGTGGTAGGAGCAGGCCTGGCGGGCGGCGCCTACCTGTTGCACCGCTCCGGCAGCAATACCACGCCGCCACGATAGTCGGTGGGGATGTGATCGTGGGAAGCAGGACTTGCCCGATCCTGCTGCTCGCAGCGGTCGTCATTTTCGGAAGCGACGCGGCAGCCCAATCAACCGCAGCTGCTGCGCGCGTGGATTCGAGAGCAATTCCAAATCTCACCGGACTGGTCGGGCGACCAGCGAGTGAGCTCGCCGAAGTCGTCGGTCGCTTCAACAGCGACCTCTCTTCCATCACGCGCCGATACGATTCGGATGATTCGCCTGCACAACGGGGCAGGATGCGCGAGTTCTATTCCGGCTGGAGCAACCGCCTCCGCGAAGTGGATTTCGACAGACTGACCGAGGAAGGGAAGGTCGATTACGTCCTCCTCGCCAATTATCTGAAGCACCAACTCGTACTGCTTGATCGACAGGACAAGCTATTCTCGGAAACCCGGATCCTGCTGCCGTTCGCGGACAGACTGCTCGCGCTTCAGGACGCGCGGCGGGACCTCAGGACGATCGATCCGCGCACAGCGTCTGCCACGCTTGCCGACGTGGCCAAGCAAGTGGACAGCCTGCGCGCGCTGTTCGAATCATCCCCGTCTCGCGCTGCACCGAAGGTCTCTCGAACGGTCGCCAATCGCGCCGCCAGGAAGATCGACGAGATCAAAACCGTAACCGGCAA
>WNGF01019251.1_pt1 | contig 10518 bp, 6 predicted proteins | sample 5400641 | NCBI WGS metagenome assembly WNGF01 (sample SAMN13153371, study PRJNA577476) | soil metagenome | isolation source: 80 cm soil or saprolite under grassland replicate 2 | place: USA:California | collected 2016-06-15
CGTTGGTGTGGCTGGTGGGATGAGCGTCCGGGTGCAACGATCGATCAAGTGACAGGCCAGCACGAACACGACGAACCGCCCCTGACCGGGGAGCAGCGGTCGGGCGTGCCGGATGAGTCTCGGCCGGCGCTGGATCGCTCGGTGGGTGAGCTGATCCGCCACGGCGAGCGGGTGCTGGCCGCGCAGGGCCGGCTGCGGGGGTTGTTGCGGGCCAGCCAGCTGATCAGCGGTGACCTGGACCTGTCGACGGTGCTGCACCGGATCGTGCAGGCCGCGTGCGAGCTGGTCGAGGCGCGCTACGGCGCGTTGGCTGTCCTCGGCGCCGATCGGCACCTCGACCAGTTCATCCAGGTCGGTATGGACACCGAGGCCGTGGCCCGGATCGGGCACCTGCCCGAGGGCAAGGGGCTGCTCGGGGCGCTGATCGACGACCCGCACCCGATCCGGCTGGCTCGCCTGGACGATGACCAGCGCTCGATCGGCTTCCCGGCCGGGCATCCTCTGATGACCGGCTTCCTCGGCGTCCCCATCCGGGTACGCGGCGAGGTCTACGGCAACCTGTACCTCACCGAGCGGGCCGGGGGCCAGTTCAGCGACGAGGATGAGGAACTGGTCGTGGTGCTGGCCACCGCCGCCGGTGTCGCGATCGACCACGCCCGCCTCTATGAGGAAGCCCGCCAGCGGCAGGAGTGGTTGCAGGCCTCCACCGAGCTGACCCGGCAGGTGCTGTCCGAGGCTGGCGAGGACCCGTTGCGCATGCTGGTGCGCCGCGCGCATCAGCTGGCCGGCGCCGACCACACCCTGGTCGCGCTGACCACACCGCAGCAGGAATCGCTGATCGTCGAGGCCGCCGCCGGGCCCGATGCCGAGGACCTCACCGCACGCTCGGTCCCACTCGGCGCCTCGGTGCTCGGCTCCGTGGTCCGCAACCGCGAGCCGGTGCTACACCACGCGTTGACCGATCTGGACTACTACGGCGACGGGCAGCATCGGCTCCTGCCGCCCGGGCCGGCGATGATCGTGCCGCTGATCGGCGCGGACCGGGTGCGCGGGGCGTTGGCTTTCGGCCGTGGCCGCGGCCGCGCCGCGTTCTCGGCGGCGGACCTGGACATGGCCCTGAGCCTGGCCAACCACGCCGCGCTCGCCCTGGAAATGGGCGATGCCCGCACCGATCGGCAACAGTTGATGCTGCTCGAAGACCGTGACCGGATCGCCAGCGACCTGCACGACCACGTCATCCAGCGGCTGTTCCTCGCCAGCATGGACATGCAAAGCATGGCCGCCAACCTCGGCGGCGGCCCGCTCGCCGAGCGGATGCTGGCCCGCGTCGATGACCTCGACGACACCATCCGGCAGATCCGCACCAGCATCTTCGAACTGCACGGCGCCCTCGGCCCGCGCACCGGCCAGCTGCGGGCCCGGCTGCTGGCCATCACCACCGAGTTGACCGACAGCCTCGGCTTCGCCCCGCACCTCACCTTCGCCGGACCGCTCGACCTGACCGTGCCCGACGAACTCGCCGACGACCTGACCTCCGTGGCCCGCGAAGCGCTGAGCAACATCGCCCGCCACGCCCACGCCCACCGCGCCGACATCACCCTCACCGCCACCACCGCACCCGGCGGCGCGGGCACCCTCACCCTCGCGGTCAGCGACGACGGCGTCGGCCTCGGCCAGCCCAGCCGCCGTAGCGGCCTGACCACTATGCGCCAGCGCGCCGAGCACCGCGGCGGCACCTTCACCGCCAGCACCGGCGACACCGGCGGCACCCGCCTGACCTGGACCGCCCCCCTCGAACCGATACCCCGATCCGAGGATCCCCGCGCCACCGCTCCGACCGGCGACGGGCACCGGTGAGCGAGCAACCCGGCGCCGCGCCGCGGATCGTGCGCGGTCGTCGACGCGCCGGAGCCAACTGAGCTCGGCACCCTCCCAGGCACCGTTCGCTGACCGGTTGACAGCCCCGGCAACAACGCCCCGGCCATTCCCTCCCACGGATGGCGGGGCGTTGTCTGGGCCCAACGAGGGATGCAGCGCGTAGGTACTGTCCGGCCCGCCGTGGACGGTCGGCCTGGGCCCGGGGTGGTCTGCCGGTGTGCCTGGCGGATCTCGGCAGGCGCGGTGTGGATCATCGTCGTAGGGTCGGATTCCATGGCTGATTCAGACCCGGTCGCGGTGTGGGTGGTCGATGACAGCGGCCATCACCAGGTGCTCGATGAGTTCGTCAGTACCCGCGAGGCCCTCGACCGGCAGGTCGACGAGGTCGTGGCCCTGTGCGCATACGAGGCCCGGTGGACGATGGAGGTCATCCGCATCAACGGAGGCCCACTTCGCCTGGTCGGCGTGGCCGTCCAGACGTGGTGGGCGACACGCCCTCCGCCACCGCGGCGCGGATCGTGCGCAGCTTCGACGCGCCGCGGGTGGCGCTGCTCAACGCCAAGGCCGTCGACACCGTGAGCAACCTCGCTCTGATCGGCACCGGAACCGAAACAATCAGGTGTGCGTTCGCGGGAAACCCCGGTCACCGAGAAACCCCTCCCACCCTCGGTGACCGGGGCCGTCCGGGCAGCGCCGCCGTGTTGATCAACGACTCCGACCATAGGCGCGATCCGGCACGAAGTCGATCACTCCGGCATACCTATCGCTCCCGATGCTGAGCCAGCCGCGGCTGCCAGGGTGCCGGGCGCCGGCCAGCGGGGTGCGTCGCCCGGAGGCGCCGGGATCGTTGAGCACTGGTGAACCACGGACGGTGCGCAATCAGCCGGGTGATCGGAGCGTCGCAGTGAACGACAGCAAGGTGAACGACAACAACAAGACCAACAGCAGCGGTGCCCAGCCGTACCTGCATGTGATGGCGCGCGAGCCCGGCGGGGGCCGCTGGCACGTGTTCCAGGTCAGTGACGAGTCCCCGCGGATCACCTTCGCCGACAGCGTCAACTCCTACCTCGAGGCGCACAAGCTCGCTGACCGAGACCAGCGCCCGCTGCGCTTCGCCGAGCAGGCGTGGCAGCAGATGGTCGCCGCCGGCGTCGCCCCGCAGACGGTGCCCGACGAGGTGACGCTGGTGACATGACACTCCAGCGCTGACCTCGCGCGGCCGTCATCTGCTGGCCGTGCGCAGCGCGCTGCGTGCCGTGGCTGCGCTGTAGGCGAAGAGACCGACCAAGGCGAGTTGCACGGCGCGGACTGGTGCGAGGCTACGGCCGGAGAGCTGCCCGGCGCGGACCGCATGCGTGTCGTTGGCGATCAGTCCGGCGATGACCGGCGCGCCGGTGATCGGCAAGACTCCGCGGCGTTGCAGCGGGCGGCGGTCGGCCCACAACAGTAGGACGGTCCAGCCGGCCATCAAGGGCGCGCCGGTACGGATGGCGTAGCTGAATTCCGGTCTGGTCCGGTCGAAGGGTGCCTCGAATCGAAGCGTCGGCCCGTAGAGCCGGGGCGCGGCCATCCCGAGTGCGGCGAGCGCATCGACGAGTGCCCCGATCCGATAGCTGCGCCGCAGCCAGCGCACCGCCTCGGTCGTTTCGGCGGGGTTCGCCCGCTGCGCTGAAGTGGTCGTCATGCCGCTAAGCATGCCAGCGACGGCGGCACCAGACGCGTCCGCGGCGTTGCCGGCGGCGTTAGGGGACTCGCTCGTTGCTGGGTCAGTTAGGCGCCCGCAGACCGATAGCTAGCCACAAGGTTTTTGACTGGCGGTGAACCTCCGTACGTTCGTTAACCTTGTAGTGGCTGCGGCCCCAATCGGGAGTTGTGGCAACGGCGTCACGTACGGGATTCCACATGTGGACTCGCATCTGAGACCACGCCTGATCGCCGACTACGCGCGCCCACGCCTCGATCGAACGTCGGCGACGCCTGGCGATATGCGCGGATGCATGGGGCCGCGCTCGCCCCACAGTGGTCATCGGCACCGGCCGAGCCGGGCACGGCCGGGGCCAGGAAAGCCCCGGCCAAGCAGGTCGCGGTGCGGAGAGCGCCGGCCGAGAAGGCCTGATCGCGTATCACTGAGGCGGCGCGTACTCTCCTGCATTCACAGAACGTTGTGATGGTCCGAAAAATGGGCTCTGCTGACTGATCCGTGGGTCATGCGCGGCCGGGGAGGGTGGGTTTGTGGCCGCCGAGGCTGCGCATGGCGAGGGCGATCAGGGCGTCGGGTGAGCGGAATCCGAACGCGATCGGGGTGATCAGCCTGATCTTGGTGTTGACCGATTCGATCGACGCGTTCGACAGTTCGTGCTCGAGGGCCGCGTCGATGCGCGAGCGGGCGGCGCTGATGCGTCGGGCGAGGTGGACGAATGCGGGGATGCGGCGCCGGCGGGCCCAGGACAGACACCCATCCAGTGCAGTCTTGCCGGCTTCGCCTTTGACGGCGAACACGTAGCGCAGGCCTTCTTTGAGCAGGTAGGCGCGGTGCAGCCGGGGGTCGGTCTTGGCGATCCAGGCCAGCTTGTCGCGCTCGCGCTCGGTGAGGTTGTCGGGGTTCTTCCACAGCGCGTAGTGGGCGTGCTTCAACAGTCGTGCATCACCGGCGGCGACGCGGACGCCGCGCCCGTGGCTGCGGGTCTGCCCGGAGCGGCGGGCCTCGTCCAGGCCTGCCGGCGGACCTCGTCGAGGGCCTCGGTGGCCCACTTGACGACGTGGAACGCATCGGCGCACTGCACCGCGGCCGGGCAGCGTTCGGTCACCACCTCGGCGATCCGGTCGGCCTGATCGGCGGAAACGTGGGTGATCAGCACGCAACGTTCGGCACCGAGCTGGTCGAAGAAGCGGCCCAGCGTGGCCCGGTCCCGGCCGGGCGCGGCCCACACCAGCCGCCCCGAATCGTGATCAACGACGACGGTGATGAACCGATGCCCGCGCTTGTAGGAAATCTCGTCGATCCCGATCCGGGCCAGCCCGTCGGGGCGGTCACCGAGCTTCTCGACGTCGGCCCAGACCCTGCTGATGATCGACCCGACGGTGCGCCAGGCGATGCGCATCAGCGCGGTGACCGCGCTCTTCGACGTCTGGGTGGCCAGCCATGCCACGGTCTGGTCGAAGGCGAGCGTGTGCCCGGCGCTGTGCCGCGCCCACGGCACGTGCGCGACCACGACACCGTGCTGGCGGCAGGACACCCTGGGAGCGTCGGCTTCTAGCACCACCTGCACCGTGCCCAGGTCCAGCGCCCGCCACCGGCGTCGCCCCTGGCCAGCGTTGTAACGTCCGCAGCGGCGCCGGCAGATATCGCACCGGTCACGAGCCGAACCGGCTATCCGCACGTGGGCGACCAGCAGCCCGCCGCCCCTATCACCGTCGCTGCCCTCATCGTCGCCGTCGTCTTCGAACTCGATCTCCTCGACGACCGTCTTCTCGACGCCCAACAAGGCGCGCCACACCCTGGCGTTGCGCACGCCGTTCCCCGTTCATGAGTACTGGACCGTCAGACAGCCCAGAACCTATGCAGGAACGGCGTGTTGCTCATTCACATCCGGTCACGACACCCATGGATGCGTTAGAAGAGCCGGAAATACGGGCGCCCCCGGCACGGGCGCCCCCGGCACGAGCGCCCCCGGCAGGATTCGAACCTGCGCTCCCGCCTCCGGAGGACGGTTGACCGGGTCGTCATGGCCACCATCGCCCGCATTACCAGCAATCAGAGGCCCATCGAGCCCCGAATTCCCTCCGGTGGCCTCGATTTCATTCCACGAACCATTCCACGGGAGAGCCCCGCAAGGTGTCCCGCGAGGTAGCCCGCGCCACCTCGCTCCACAATGGCGCCCCGACGCCTGGTCACCGTGGCGGTTTTCAGACGTTTGGCCACCATCGAGGGCTGCTCGTCGCACAGCAGTGGGCCAATGTCGTTAAGAAAGCTGTGCTAAGTCGATCAGGACGGATGATGTCTGGGAGGATTCGGACGTGACACGGCCACGACGGCGATCGCGCATCGGACGCCCTTACCGGCGCCTGCGCCGATGGGCGAGGCATACGCCGAACGGCCAGATCGCGGCGAGCATGATCATCACAGCTGCGGCGCTCCTCGCAATTGCTGTCGTCCTGGCCTACGTCGTCTTTTGAGCCTTCATACCCACCCACGGCGATGCCCGCGAGTGGGAACGCGACGAGGAGCATCCAGCTAGGAAACCATGCGGGGGCGTACGGAATCGGCACAAGATTGACAGCGGACCCCTCGGCGACTGATCATCCGCACGTGCCCGCGCGCGGCTGGGGCCGCCGAGGGCGGAGGCCCACATCGCCCGGGTTACCCCTCTATGCAATGGGTTCTCGTCGGCCGAATGGTCGACGCAGGCAATCCGAACGTCCCCCCAAATAAGGCCCTGCGGCCGACGCCGCGAGCTGCCTCGAGGCCGGATGATCTTGATACCGGCCCGATTGCCTCCGATAGGCAGCCTGTCCCGGCAGCGAACCTTGGCGAATGCGACGCGCATCGGGGGAGTGCACGCACGACGGATTGTCGGAGACACACGGGGAGGGCCATCGCCACCCCGGCTCGGGGGAGCGATGACAACGTTCAGGTCCAAGTCCGCAATGTCACGGCGCGACGTCCTCACGGGGGTCGGCCTTGCCGTAGTCACTGGCGTCGCGCTCACGGCGGGGGCACTTCCCGCCGAGGCTGCAACCACCGACACCGGCTCGACAGGCCTCGGGTGGTTTGATGTCACTGATACACGCTGGGCAGGTGGCGCGAAGGGCGACGGCGTCACCGATGATTCGCCCGCGATCAACGCTGCGATCACGGCCGCCACTCCCGGCGGCGGCACGGTGTTCTTCCCCGCCGGCACTTACTTGTGTGGAAGCACCATCACGCTGCCCGGAGGGGTGCATCTCGTGGGGTCCGGTGTCGGTGGCGACATCTTCTCCGCGACCGACACCGAGCTGCCGTATCGGGGTACGGTCCTCCGCCTGAAGGCAGGGGGCGTCTATTCGGAGTACGGCGGGGGCGGATATGAAATGGAGGCGCGCTTGACCAACTTCCACATCACCGACAACGCCGGCGACGGCCTGGTATGGAAGGGGCCGCACGATTCGCTGTTCGTCAACGGCGTCGTGGCTCGCAACTCGGGCTACAACGGCATAAATATCGTCATGGGCAGCTGTGTTGGCGGTGAGCAGTTCACGAACGTACACGTCTGGGGCTCTCATTCTCAGGCGTGGGTGCTCGGGACGCAGAACGCGTCCTTCACCAACTGCATCGCAGACGGCGCCGGCGTACAGGTCACCGGATCGGGTAACTGCTGGATCGGTGGATCGATCCTAGGAACGAAGACGGCAGGTGAGGTGGCTATCACGATCGGCGACGGAACGACCAGGACTGTCAGCGGGAATCAATTCATCACACGCGTCTACAACTACGCTAAACCGGCGCCCATACTCCGAGTGCTGTTGAATACAACCTCGTTCCGCAATCGCTGGCAGATCAGTGCGAATATGGGCGGCAACATCCGTTATTACACGCAAGGAAAGTCCACCCTGGCGTCGAGCATCACGTTGCCCGCGAGTGCGATTGCTGTCGCTGATGCGTCGTCCTTCTCGCCCAGTGGCGGCACGCTCTACATCTCTGATGGCACGAACATCGACGCGAAGGTGTGTTACACGGGGGTCACCGGCAATACTTTGACGGGGGTCACCGGCGGCATCGCATCTCGCGCGTACGCTTCCGGCTCCTACGTGTTCTCCACGCCGTCCACCTCCGCCGAGTGGCTGGAGGTCGTCGATCCAGACAACCCGTCCAATGGAGCATGGAGTACCGGTCAGTGGAACCTCCCCCAGTTCTATTTGAACCCAACCTCGTTCAATGTTGGCTCACAGACGCTGCGCCCGAATTCGTCTGCGACGGCACTACAACACATCCGAAACGAGTCTGGTCGGGTAGACCTGGCCTGGGATAACTCCGGCTCTGCGGGCGCCTACTCCTATCAGAACGGCGCGACCGTCGAGGGCCGGAAGGGAACTTCCGTCAAGACGTGGCGACTGAAATCAGCTACTGGCGCGATCCAGCCGGGCACTGCGGCTGGTCTTGGGGCGAGCCTCTACAGTGGCTCCGGCGCGCCGGTCATCAGCGCAACCCGGGGTGACATTTACTTCCGTTCGGACAGTCCCTCTAGTGCCCAAAAGCGTGTCTACATATGCACGGGCGGCACCTCATGGACAGGGATTCTCTAGTCCGAAGCTACGAGGCAGATGAGGACTGAGGCCGTCGGCTGGCCGTTTGAGTTGCCAGGTCACGGGGGCAACTGACAGCAACGACGGAGAACCCGAACCGTAACCGGGGGGCGACGTAGTGTCACCACCGGTAGTGTGTGACCCATGTATGGGGACCTCCGAGGCAGGTTACCCGGCGCGGTCTGGTTTGGCGCTGCGGTGCTCCTGTCAAGCGTGGCTGTGACCTACGTCCTGTCTCGGTCTTCTCTCAACGGATCATTCAAGGCAGTCGGCGCGCTATTGGTTGGGTGCCTGGTCCTGCGATACCGCAACGACCTTGGTTTCCTGACCTGCCTGATTGTCGTGCTAGCTGTCTTTGATCGTCAGATCAGCTTCTTTGGCATCACAGGCCACACTGCCACCGCCGGCCTGATGGTCGCCGCCGTACCTTTCGCGCTGGCTTGGCGCCCGCGAGTAGTTGGCCGAGGTGCCCACTTCGCTGCTGGGATGCTCGCGCTTGGGATGATCGTCGGCTTTATGAGCAGTCACAACCGCGGCGATGCGCTCGCTGGCACGGTCCAATGGCTACTGATCCTAAACGCCATATTGGGTATCGCCGGCCACATCTCCGAGCATCCGAAGTTCGCCGACCGCCTGGTGAACTGCTACCTCTGGTGCGGCCTGATTTCCGGGGTGTTCGGGTTTCTACAGAAAGCGGGCCACTATCAATTCGTCGGGCCACCATACGATCCGGGTAGGATCGATTCGACATTCGGCTACTATTCGAACTTTGGCAACTTCGAGGCGATCGCCTGTGTCTTCGCCTTGGGCGTTCTGCTAACGAGGCGTGACCACCGTGTGCTTGCCGCGGCCACAGCTGTGGTCGCCTCGTTGTCGACGGTAGAGAACCTGAGCCGAGGGGGCGTCGTCGCCCTGGCGGTTGGTTGTGCTGCACTGATTGTATTCATGGCTAGGCGGCCAGCTAGGGCGCTGCTCTTGACGGGCACGGTAGCGGTGCTGTACATGATCCAGCCCAAGGACGTCGTCGCGGAACTAGTCAACCGATTCAGTTTCGCGCCGAGCAGTGATGTCGAGCGATACCAACTGCAATCGGCGGGGTGGGAGCTGCTGAAGCACAATCCTCTAGGGATTGGCTTCAACAATTTCAAGACCTACGTCGATTATGGCATCGCCGATGTGCAACACGCACTAGTGCACTCCCACAACCTGTATGTCCAGACAGGACTTGACGGCGGCTACCTCGGGCTCGCCGGGCTCGTGCTCTTGCTGGCAATAACTGCCGTGCGAGGATTGAGGCACTGCCTGCAATCGTCGCGGGAGCCGCTGCCCATCCAGGCGATCGCGGCCGCCGCTGTTCTCGGCCTGGCGGCGCAGGGCATGAACGATTTCTTCTTCTTCGAAGTCGGCTCCCACGTCGTATTCGCAGTGCCCATCGCGCTTGCCCTGGCTCTGAGTCCTCACCGACGGGATACGAGCGGAGACGTTGTCCTCACGTCTGCCTTAGCTGAAGTCGAGCCGCGAGCTATTGTTGCCAGCAGCCGGTAGTCTGCTGGGCTCGGCCGCCAGCAACATCAGAGCCAAGGTCAGGTCGAGCAATAGACGCCGAGAACCGGATCGCTCGAGGCGGGCTCTGACCTACCAGGTAGCGACGCGAGACCAGGATCGGCCGGCTAGCCCGGCGCTTTCACGGTGACGGCGTGGTGATCGAGGAGAAGGTGCTCCAGGCCAGCAAGGATCAGGGTTGTTGAGGCCGAGATCTTGTTGAGCGAGGAGCACCTTCGGGGTGAAGCGTATCGGGCTGTATCCGCGCGTTCATGCTGACGCGAACGGCGCTGGTGTTGTATCGCAGGCGCCGGCGGTGTCGCGCTGGTCGAAACGGTCCGCGTGGCGGGGTTGGACAGGGCGTTGTCGATGACGCTGGCGCGGTGGCGCAAGCCGATGGCTCGTCATGATCCGGGCAAGGTGGTCTGTGATCTGGCGATCGCGCTCGCGCTCGGCGGGGACTGCCTGGCCGATGTGGCGATACTGCGCGCGGAGCCTGCGGTGTTCGGTGCGGTGGCCTCAGACCCGACGGTGTCACGGATGATCGACGCCTTGGCCGCAGATCCGAAGCGGGCGCTGGCAGCGATCGATACGGCGAGGGCTGCGGCGCGGGCTCGGGTGTGGGCGCTGGCTGGTGAGCACGCACCCGATCACGGCATCGACGCCGAACGGCCACTGCTGATCGACACCGACGCCACCTTGATCACGGCGCACAGCGAGAAGGAGCAGGCGGCGCCGACGTTCAAACGCGGCTTCGGGTTCCACCCGTTGTGGGCCTTCGCCGACCACGGCGCCGAGGGCACCGGGGAGCCGCTG
>WNGF01010380.1_pt1 | contig 10517 bp, 10 predicted proteins | sample 5400641 | NCBI WGS metagenome assembly WNGF01 (sample SAMN13153371, study PRJNA577476) | soil metagenome | isolation source: 80 cm soil or saprolite under grassland replicate 2 | place: USA:California | collected 2016-06-15
CGACAGCCAAACCGCCCGTCTGCCGGATCATGAACTTCGGAAAGTTCATCTATCAGCAGAAGAAGAAGCAGCAGGATTCGAAAAAGAAACAGAAGACGACGCAGGTCAAAGAAGTGAAATTCCGACCCAACATCGACGATCACGACTACGACTTCAAGATCAAGCACATCTTGAAGTTCCTGTCACACGGCGACAAGGTCAAGGCGACCGTGCAGTTCCGCGGCCGGGAAATGGCGCGCCGCGAGAACGGCCAGAAAGTGCTCGACAGGCTGCTGATCGACCTGAGCGGCCACGCGGTTGCGGAGTCGCGTTCCGAAATGCTGGGCAATCGCCTCTACCAGATCCTGGCGCCCGTCAAGCACCACGAAAAAGCAGTGGCCAAAGCAGTGGCAACCTGAAGCCGGAAATCGGAAATCGGAAATCGAACGAAGAAACAGCAAGAGATCGTGAACCCTGGAGTCGGTTCCCGGTTACCGATTCCCGATTCACGGTGAACGGAGTGAGCAAATGCCGAAACTCAAGACACACCGGGGCGCCGCCAAGCGTTTCAAGAAGACCGCCTCGGGCAAGTTCAAGCGCGCCAAGGCGTACAAGAGCCACATACTGACGAAGAAGGCGCCGGGCCGGAAGCGCGGCCTTGCCAGGGCGACCATCGCGTCTCCTTCGGATCAGAAGCGCGTCCGGGAGATGCTGCCTTACGCCTGACCGGGCGTGAAACGTAAAACGGGAAACGGAAAACGAAGGCGAACGAAGAACGACTAACGCAGACAGCCGAGAAACGGAAGGGATCGTTTCCCGTTTATCGTTTCTCGTTTTACGGCTCCAGGAGGAAGCGATGCCACGCGTCAAAAGAGGACCCAAGAGGAAGAACCGGCGGGCGAAGACTCTGGCGCTCGCCAAGGGCTACTACGGCACGAAATCCAAGTCGTACCGGATGGCGAAACTGGCTGTCGAGAAGTCGCTCGTCTACGCCTACCGCGACCGCAAAGTCAAGAAGCGCGATTTCCGCGGCCTCTGGATCATCCGGATCAACGCCGCCGCGCGCGAGAACGAGATCTCCTACAGCCGGCTGATGGACGGTCTGAAGAAGGCCGGCAACGACATCAACCGCAAGATGCTCGCCGATCTCGCGGTCTCCGACCCCGGCGCGTTCACGCATTTGGTCGGCGTCGCCAAGGCGGCCCTGGCCGGTGCCTGATGAGCCGGGAAACGGAAAACGGAAAACAGGAAGCGTGAGAGACGAGGACGGGACCGGCTCTGCGAGTCCCGAATCCCGAGTCCCGAGTCCCGGCCCGGGCGATCCCGTTGACGAAGTCCTCGCGGCGTTCCGCGAGGAGGCTGGCCGCGGTGCCTCCTCCCGGGCGGAGTTCGAGCGACTGAAGGGAAAGTACGTTGGGAGGGAGAAAGGGCTCGTTCCGGCGCTCTTCGCCGGCATCCGCAACCTGCCACCGCAAGAGCGCGGTGGCTTCGGCTCGCGCGCGAACGCCGCGAAGGCGGAGATCGAAGAGGCCATCGCGCGTCTGGCCGCGGAGGTCGAGCGGCGCGAGATCGAGGCCCGGCGGCAGGCCCAGGCCGTGGACGTCACGCTGCCGGGGCGCCGCCCCCGCGCGGGAGGCCTTCATCCCGTCACGATCGTGCGGCGCCGCATCGAGCAGATCTTCCTCCGGATGGGCTACTCGATCGCCGACGGCCCGGAGCTGGAGAACGATCGCCACAACTTCGAGGCTCTGAACTTCCCTCCGGAGCATCCGGCGCGGGACTCGCAGGACACCTTCTTCGTGGATCGGAAGGCGCGGTCGCCGCTCCTGCTGCGCACGCACACGTCCCCTGTCCAGATCCGAGAGCTGAAGAAACGGGGCGCGCCGTTGCGGATCATCGCCCCCGGGCGCATTTACCGCAACGAAGGCGTGGATGCGACGCACGCGGCCGTCTTCCATCAGGTCGAGGCGCTGGTCGTCGAGCGCGGCATCTCCATGGCGGATCTGAAGGGGACGATCGAGGAGTTCCTCGTCGCACTCTTCGGGCCCGGCACGAAGCTGCGGTTCATTCCGACCTTCTTCCCGTTCGTCGAGCCGGGCGCCGATGTCGCGGCAAGCTGCATTTTCTGCAGAGGCCGCGGCTGCTCCAAGTGCAAGCACTCGGGATGGATCGAGCTCGCCGGGGCCGGCGCCGTGCATCCCAACGTCCTGAAGAACTGCGGCGTGGATCCCGAGGAATACACGGGATTCGCCTTCGGCCTGGGGCTCGACCGCGTGGCGATGCTCCTCTACGGGTTCCCCGACCTGCGCCTTCTCTTGGACGGTGACGAGCGCTTCCTGTCTCAGTTCGCGAACGAAGCATGAAGTTCTCTCTCGAGTGGCTCTCGGATTTCGTGGATCCGGCGGTCGCCGGCGGCCCGGCGGGCGTGCGCGCGCTGCTCGACCGGGCGGGGTTTCCCGTCGAGTCGGTCGAGGGAGAGAATGCCGCGACGATCTTCGACGTTGAGATCACACCCAACCGGCCCGACGCCATGAGCCACCGCGGCCTCGCCCGCGAGATCGCAGCCATGGCCGGCCTCACTCTTCTCCCTCTCCCCGCGGGAGAGGGTCGGGGTGAGGGAGGTGTCCCCGCCTCCGAGCTCACCTCCGTCAGGATCGAGGTCCCGCGTCTCTGCCGCCGCTTCGGCGCGCGGGTCGTCCGCGGCGCTTCGGCCGCGCCTGCCCTGGAAAGGATTCGCGCGCGGCTCGTCGCGATCGGTGGCAAGCCCATCAACGCCGCCGTGGACGCGACGAACTTCGTGATGTGGGAGATCGGCCAGCCGCTCCATGCCTTCGACCTCGACCGGCTTGCGGGCGGGCGCATCGTCGTGCGCAAGGCGCAGCGCGGCGAGAAGCTCGTGACCCTCGACGGCATCGAGAGAATGCTCGACCCTTCCGACGTTGTCGTCGCGGACGCGGAGCGGGCGGTCTCGCTCGCGGGCGTGATGGGCGGACTCGACACCGCCGTGACTTCCGCGACCAGGAACGTCCTGCTCGAAGCCGCCTGGTGGGATCCGCCATCCATCCGAAAGACTTCCCGGCGCCACGGGCTCCACACGGACGCCTCGCACCGCTTCGAGCGCGGCGCGGACCCCGAGGCCATCCCCGAGGCGCTCGATCGCGCGGCGGCGATCCTCCTCGAATCCGCCGGAGGGACGTTGGCCCCCGGCTTCGTGGACGCGCGCGGCACCGCCTGGAAGATCCGGCGCGCCGCGCTGCGCCTCTCACGCCTGCGCCTCCTCGCGGGGACGGAGGATCTCGACCTGGACTTCGCCGCGAATGTTCTCGCGCGCCTCGGATTCGTTCTCGGGCGCAGGAGCAAGCAGCGGCTGGCTGTGACAGTTCCTCCCTGGCGGCCCGACGTCTCGATCGAAGACGACCTCGTCGAAGAAGTCCTTCGAATCTATGGATACGACCGTCTGCCTTCGCGCCTGCCGCCGGGACGCCGACCGGGCGGGCATCTGGAACCTCTGCGCGTTGTCGAGGAGCGGCTGTCCGACGGCGCCGTCGCGGCCGGGCTGCTGGAGACCATGAGCGCTCCCTTCGTGGACAGGCAGAGCGACGAGGAGGCTTATTCCGCGTGGCTCGCGGCGGCCGGGAGCGCGCCGGCGCCGGTGTCGATCGCCAACCCGCTCGACGCCACGCGCCGCGACCTGCGCGCGACACTCCTGCCGGGCCTTCTCGACGCGGTTGAGCGCAATGTCCATCGGGGACAGCGCGACGTCGCTCTCTTCGAGGTCGGCCGGGTCTTTGACCGTGCCGGCGACCCGGAGGAGCCGGCATCTTTCGAGTCGCGGCGTTTCGCTTTCGCGCTTGCCGGGGAGGTTCGCCCGTACTGGAGCGCTTCGGGCACCGCGGCGCGCGCTGACTTCTTCGACGCCAAGGGTCTCGCCGAGCGGCTCCTCTCCCCCTGGCAGGATCCTGAGACTCTCGCCTGGAAGCCCTTCCTCTGCGACGCCTTCGCCACAGGCGCGGCGGCGGTCGTCGAGAGCGCGGGCGGGAAGACACTGGGTGTGGTCGGCCTGGTCTCGGGCTCCGAGCGGGAGAAGCGTAAGTTGACCGAGGACGTCTTCGCCGTTGAATTGCGCGTGGATGCGATCCCGTCCGCGGGGACCGCCCGTTTCCAGCCGTTCTCGTCTTTTCCCCCCGTCGAAGCCGATCTCTCTTTCGCGCACGCAAAGAGCGCAAGCTGGAGGCAGATCGAAGAGATCGTCTCTGCCGCGAAGCTCTCGGACCTGGAATCTGTCCGCGTCCTGGACCGCTACGAGGGACCCGGAGTGCCGCAAGGCCAGGTCAAGACGACGATCCGCCTTGTCTTCCGCTCCCCGGAACGGACCCTCGAGCAAGATGCCGTCAACCGCGAAGTCCGCCGCCTAGGAGACGAGTTGAAATCCCGGCTTGGGGTAACCTTCGGATCCGACTTGTCATCCCCTCGCCCGTCTCTATCATCCTGAGCCCTTCGCCTCTTCCTTGTCATCCCTTCGCTTCTTTCCCTGTCATCCTGAGCGCAGCGAAGGATCTGCTTTCCTCTGTTGGCCAGGGTCTTCCCGCTCAGGGCAGGCTCTGAGCGAAGCGAAGGATCTGCTCCCTTCGATTTGACTGATAATCTCCGGCTCAGGACAGGCTCCGCGAAGGATCTGCTTGCATCCGTTAGACTGTTGCCGTCATGCTCGGGGCAGGCTCTGAGCGAAGCGAAGAATCTGCCCCCGTTCGGTAAGAGCAGATTCTTCGGGCCTTGTGCCCTCAGAATGACATCAGAGGAAAGGGCGTCATGGACAACACGAAAATCTTCGACACCCTGGAACGCAAGATCGAAAAGCTCCTCTCCCGCCTTTCGACTCTCGAAGCAGAGAACGCGAAACTCAAGTCCGACCTCGCAACCGCCCGCAAAGCCGAAAAGGACGCCTCCGAATCGAAGGGCGCCGTGGAGCGCCTCGAAAAGGACCAGGAAGCCGTACGCGAGAGGCTGGAGAAGCTGATCGCGTCGTTGGAGGCCGCCGAAAAGAGCTGAGTCGAGTTCGAGGAGCCTCTCCAGCCCGCGCGAGTCTTCGCGGGAAAAAGCTTGGGAAATTCTTCGAAGTCCGTGAGGACTTGCTGCCCGAATGAGACGCATCCTCGGGTTTGGGTTCGACGGCTGTTCGAAGCAAAGAACCGATTTCCGGCGAACTCGAAAAGGAGGCTGCGATGGGAAGCAAGAGATGCTCGGGGTGGACGCGGGTCAAGCTTTTCGGAATCTGGGCATTCATGGGTGCGACTTTGACGGCAGGAGTCTCCCTCGGTGCGGATCCGCCTTGGGGGCCGGAGACGCCCCGGTTCAACCTGGAGATCATCCTGCGCGGCGAAGGCTTCGGCCTCGTCAGGTTCCGGCAGCCCAATGACGATGCTCTCATCGTCTACCTGGACGTTTGGGTGCGCGACCTCGCACCGAACACGAGCTACCTTCTCCAGCGGGCGGCGGACGCCGTCGTCGACGACAACTGCACGAGCACAGCGTGGCTCACTCTCGGCAAGGGATCTGTGCCGCAGTCCATCACGACGGACGCGACCGGAACGGGCCGGGAAGAGCTGTTTCGCAACCTGGCCGCCTTCCCTGTGGGCTCGGAGTTTGACATCCATTTCAGAGTCATCGAGGAGGGGAGCGGGGCGATCGTGCTGACGAGCCCGTGTTATCAGTTTACGATCAGTCAGTGAGTTCACCGGGAGTTCATAAGGTGGCGGTCTGACAGGCGCGTGAAGCCGTGGGGCCGCGGCTGGCCGTTCTCGAATGCGGCCGCTGCAGCCGCGGCTGAAGCGCTTTTCTTGGCCGAATCGCCGACCGGACGACTTAGACCGTCAGGTCGGAGGCGGTCGAGTCCGGCTCCGTGAGGACCTGAAAGGTGAGCGTGACGGGCCCCAGCCCGATGATGTCGCCGTCGTGGAGATCCACGGGAGAGTCGATCCGGCGTCCACCGACGAATGTCCCGTTACGGCTCTGAAGATCCTCGAGAACTGCGATGCCGCCCCGGATTGAGATTCGCGCGTGGCGGCGCGAAACAGAACCGTGGTCGATGTAGATGTTGGCGTCAGGGTCTCGGCCGACGATGTTCTGTCCTTCGGAGAGAGCGAAACGCCTCTTCCCTCGCGCGAGACGGAGGAGTGAGGAGCTTTCTTCCCTCTCATTCTCGCCGTCTTCGATGACCTTCCCGCAGAACGCATAGCCGAAACCGTGGATGGTCCGCAGCAACGCCGACTTCCGAGCCCCGTCGCCGACTGCGGCGCGCAGCTCCGAGACGATGTTGGTCAGGCTCGACTCCGCGACGAAAGTTCGCGGCCAGAGAACGTCCTGGATCTCCTGCTTCGACGCGACACGCGGCGCGCGTTCAAGCAGCAACTCGAGGAGGCCGTAGGCCTTGGGAGACAGGTGAACCGGGCGGCCCGCTCGAAAGAGTTGCCGGGTCTCCGAATCAAGAACGCAGTCTCCGAAGCGCTTTTGCATGCGGTCGGGGAAAATATTGTAAAGTTCTTCGAACTCCCTGAGGACTTCCAAAGGATCTCGGCGGCATTCTAGACCGGACAGAAAGCGCAAGGGAGGTCACCGTCGCATGCGGTCCGTTGGGTTGGTAAGGCTCCTTTCGGGGCTGGCGGTCGCATTTGGCTTCCTGGGCTTTTCCCCGGAGGCGTCGGGCCAAGGGTGAGCCCCGGTCCGATTCATCTCGCCCAGTTTGGGCGGACAGGGCGGCGTGTACCTGGCTCCGAAACAATGGCAGGCGGGGCTCGCATACCGGAGCCTGTCGGCGGACCGGTGGTACGTCGGTAAGGAGCTCCGTGAAGACTTGGCGCCCTTCGGACATCCTCTTTTCCTGAACATCTATTCGGCCGACGTTACGGTCGCTTACGGGATCACGGACCGCTTGGGCGCGAGCCTCACAATCCCTTTCTCGTACGGGACGCACTCGCGCTACTACGCAGACGGCGTGCGCCACAAAGTCAGCGCCGGAGGACTGGGAGACATCAGCCTGTCCGGGAGCTCCTGGCTCTTCGATCCGCGCGTTCATGCCGAGGGAAACATCCAGTTGAGTCTCGGCGTCAAGACCCCGACCGGCAGGAACGACGTTAAAGATGATTTCTTCCTGGCCAACGGCTCCGTCGTTCAGCGCCCGGTGGATCAGGCGATCCAGCTTGGAGACGGAGGCTGGGGGGTCCTTCTCCAGATGCAGGCGTTTCAAAGGATGTTCGCCGACGCCTACGCCTACGCGACCGGCTCCTATCTCATTAGCCCGCGCAACACGACCGATGTCGCCTCGCCCATTCCGGGTGTCCCGCTCTCCGTGCCGGACGTCTACAGCGCACGGATCGGCGTCGCCTACACCCCTCCGTTCGCTTCGAAAGTCTCCGTCAGCCTCGGGGGCCGCCTGGACGGGATCCCGCTGCGCGACTTCGTGGGCGGCAGCGGCGGATTCCGCAGGCCGGCGATCATCGGGTACGTGGATCCCGGGATCGTCCTTTCGCTCGGCCGAACGACGATCTCCGCAAGCGTGCCATTCTCGTTTTACAGGGACTTCCGCGCGAGCTTGATCGACAGGCAACTCAACGAGCCCGGCACCGTCTCGGGAGGAGACCTGGCGAGGTATCTGGTTTTCGTCGGGATCGACCGCCGGTTCTGAGCCCGCCCACCGGCGGGCTAGGTCAGGCTAGGTTCCGGGCTGCCGGGCCAATGCGTCGGCGGGAAAGCCGACCTTGCGCGCGATCCCCTGAAAGCCCGGATCGGAACGCATAGGATCCCAGCGGGGGTCCGCGAGCAGCCAAAAGAGCCAGTTCGCGCGTTCTTCCACAGAGCGGTTGAGCCACGCGAGCGCCTGTTCCTTCTCCCCGAGCCCCAGATGAACGAGTGCCGGTGCGTAGGCAGTCACGAATCCTTTGGCGGCCATATCGCGCATCTGATCGAGCACCCGCAGAGCATCAGCACGCCTTCCGAGCAGCCCGTAGAGATGCCCCAGACCTGCGAGGGCCGGAGGCCACCGCGCCACGCCCGGGCCCGCCGCCTGATACTCGCCGATCGCCTCCGGATACTTCTGCTGAGCCTGGTACACGCGTCCGAGCCAGAAGTGGGGCAGCGGGGACTTGGGGTTCATTTCGATGGCGTCGTGCAAGGCCTGGATGGCCTTCTCGTAATTGCGTTCGTAATACAGCTCGAAACCCATGTCGGTAGACACGAGCACCGAGAGGGGATCGAGTGCGTGGGCTTTTTCGATTTCCCTGCGGGCCTCCGACGGCCGCAACATTCCCGCCAGGTAGACGCTGTAGGAGTGGTGAGCGGTCACGGAGTTCGGATCGAGAGCGATCGCCCGTCGGAACTCGGATTCGGCGGCGGAGAAGTCCCAATCGAAGTACATTTGGACGAACCCGATCGAAGCGTGTGGCGCGGCGAGCCTCGCGTCGAGCTCGAGCGCCTTCTGAGCCGCGGCCTTCGCCTTGGGAAAACCGTCGCGAGGAGCGAGGGAGTTCTGATAAGCGATCTGCGAATAAGCGTCGGCGAGTCCGGCGTAGGCCGCTGCGTAAGTCGGCTCGAGATCCAGGGCCCGCCGAAACTGCTCGATGGCGCTCTTCAAGTCGGCCTCGCTCCGTTTGTTCCAGTAGTAACGACCCTTCACGTAGGCGTCGTATGCCTCCGGATCGATCCGGCGGCCGCCTTCCAGGCGCGCGCGATCTTCCGGCGTCAGCTCGAGCAAGACCTTGCGGGCGATCGCCTGGGCAATCTCCCCCTGCAACGCAAGAATGTCGCGTATGTCGCGTTCATATGAGTCTCCCCAAAGATGCTTCTCGCTCGCCGTCCGCAACTCGGCATTGACTTTGACCTTCCCTTCCGAACGTTGAACGGAGCCCTCCACGATCGCGTCCACATTCAACTCGCGCGCGATCTCGGGCAGTCTCTTCTTCGTCCCTTTGTAAGTCATGGCGGAGGTTCGGGACGTCACGCGCAGGTCGCCCACTCGCGCCAGACCGGCAATGAGCTGGTCGGTCATCCCGTCGGCGAAGTACTCCTGCTGCGGATCTCCCGAAAGGTTCGCGAGCGGCAGTACCGCGAGCGAATGGATGCGGTTCGAGCCGAGAAGGAGCCGGCTTGGGACTCCCGGAACCAGCCAGAGCAGGGCGCCCGCGACGGCCGCAGCGAGGAGTGCCGCGCCGATCCAAACCTTGCGCCGGCGCGGCGACGGCGCCACAGCGGCGAAGGAGCCCGGCATCGGAGAGATCGCGGAAGCGCTCAGGATCTCGCGCAGCGCGAAGGCCAGATCGCGGGCCGAATGGAATCTCTCGTCGGGGTTCTTCTCCAGGCAGCGCATCACGACGCCGTTGACGCCTGGAGGGATCGTGCGTCCGGATTCGGGAAGCTCTTTGGGGTGGTCTCGGAGAATCGCGGCCAGAGTCTCCGCGGTCGTCTTCTCGCGGAACGCCCGGCGGCCGGTCAGCATCTCGTAGAGGATGCAGCCCAAGGAGAAGATGTCGCTTCTCGGGTCTGCCTGCTCGCCGCGAACCTGCTCGGGCGACATGTAGCCGACCGTTCCGAGCACGGTCCCCGGCTCCGTCTCGGGCACGGCTGCCGCCGTGGGCGCTTGCGTGCCGGCATCCCCCGATAGAAGCGAATCGGCGCGGGCCAGTCCGAAGTCGAGAATCTTGACGATGCCGTCGCGCGTCAGAAAGATGTTGGCGGGTTTCAGGTCGCGGTGGACGATCCCTCGAGCGTGCGCCGAGGCGAGCCCGTCGGCGACGGCCGCGGCGATCTCCAGGGCCTTCTTCCATGGCAGGTCTTCCCGGGCGAGCCGCCGGTCGAGCGACTCGCCTTCGAGAAGCTCCGTGACCGCATAGACGATCCCGTCCGCGCGCCCGAAATCGTGGATGGCGAGAATGTTGGGGTGGGAGAGCGCCGCGACCGCCCGCGCCTCGTGTTCGAATCGCGCGAGAGCATGGGCGTTATCGGCGAGACGCTCCGGCAGGATCTTGATCGCGACGTCGCGGCCCAGGCGCGTGTCCCGCGCGCGAAAGACCTCGCCCATCCCGCCGGCGCCCAGAGGTGACAGGATCTCGTACGGACCCAGGCGGTTCCCCGCGTCGAGTCTCATGTTGTGGGTCTCCATTGGATTCTAAACCATTGACTCCATGAGAGGACAGCGGCTAGACTGCTCGCCGGAAAGGAGTCTGCTTTTCGATTGGAACGAAGGGGCAGTGTGACTCAGGTGGAGATCTTCGGCCAGACCTACAACGTCCGGGCCGAGGGGGACAGCGCCTACATTCACGACCTGGCCCGCTTCGTTGATTCACGGATGAAAGAAGTGGCCGAGAAAACGGCGACTGTTGACACGACAAAAATTGCCATTCTCGCGGCGCTGAACATATCGGACGATCTTCACCAAAAGGAGAGACAGCGAAGGGACAATCCGACCGACGCGGTCGCGCGGGCGGAGCGTCTGATTCGAAAACTGGACGACGCCCTGGGCGCCTGAAGGCGCGGCGTCGGCTTCCCGA
>WNGF01016055.1_pt1 | contig 10516 bp, 4 predicted proteins | sample 5400641 | NCBI WGS metagenome assembly WNGF01 (sample SAMN13153371, study PRJNA577476) | soil metagenome | isolation source: 80 cm soil or saprolite under grassland replicate 2 | place: USA:California | collected 2016-06-15
CCCTTCATCTCGGTCGGCAGGGTGCGCCGTCGCGGCGAGGGGCCCGCGCCTACCTCGGCCTCAGCGGCTATGCTGGCGATCGAATCGATGGCCGGCGCGAGTTCGGTTTGATGGTCGTCTTTCAGCTTCCGCTCGAACGTATTGCGCGCGTCCCTCCCCCCGCGCCTCGAAGGTCCGTCCCCCTGGCGGGCGCGTTCGTGGCGCCTTTCGACGGCGTGGCTGACAACGCGCTCGACGCGGCGTTTCCATCGCGCTTGCCAGCCGGCATCCGCGAACCGACACAGCCGGCGTTGGACCACGTCGTGCCGGCGGTCGTCGTCGTCACGACCGGCATCGCTCGGGCATGCGTTCGCGCCGCGTGGAAGGCGCTCGGCGTTGTGGACGACAGCCGCATCGACTCGATGGCGCAGCGGGCCCGCACATCCGCGCTGCTGCCCGAGCTGCGGCTGCGGGCGGCGCACACCATCGACGAATCGGGAAGACTCACGCTGACCGACACCGATCCCGGCCGCTACACGGAGGCGGGGGCTGCGAGCAGCTGGGTCGAGGCTCGTCTCACCTTTCAGCTCGACCGGCTTCTTTTTGCGGACGACGAGGTCGCGCTGGAGCGCGTCCGCATCGAGCGATCCGAGCTGCGCTCGCGCACGGCGGCCAAGGTTCTGCAGACATTGTTCGAGTGGCAGCGCGCCTATGCTCTGGTGCAGGAGCCAGCGCTTTCCAGCGACGAACACTTCGCCGCCGTATTGCGCGAGCTCGAGGCGAGCGCGGTCCTCGACGTCATGACCGACGGGTGGTTCGCGCGCTTTCGTGCCTCGCTCGGCAAAGGGACCGAGTAGCAATGCGTCACATGTTAGCTAGGACCACGCCGCTTTTCGTGAGGCGGCCGCAAATCGCACGGCGATGCACGTCGAGCCAACGGTGAGTGCTTCGGCGGCATGAGCGGTGGTAGGTTGATGCCGTGGAGGGTGGCTCTTTCGAACGTTTGCTGAATCTTGCTTCGAGCTACGGCTACGGGTTTCTTTTTCTCACTTCGGTCGCTGAAAACATGTTTCTCTTGGGATTCGTCGTGCCCGGCGATGTCGCCGTGGTTCTCGGCGGCGGGCTGGCAGCATGGGCGCGACTCGAGCTCGGATCGGTGCTGATCGTGATCGTGGCCGGCGTCGTGCTCGGCGCCAACGTGTCGTTTTGGATCGGACGGCGCGGCGGCAGCGCGCTCATCGAACGCTGGGGAGAGCGGTTTTTGGTGGACAAGAGTCGTATCGAGCAGGTCGAGATCTACTTCTCCCAGCACGGAGCGAAGACGGTATTTCTGGCGAGCTTCGTGTCCGGCTTGAAGAACCTCGTGCCGGCCGTTGCCGGCGCGTCACGGATGAGCGTGGGACGCTTCTTCATCTACAATGCGGTCGGCTCCACGGTCCGCGCCGTAGGTCTCATCGCCCTTGGCTATGTTTTTGGCGCGAATTTGCCGAGAGCGCTCGTCCTGGCGGGGAGGTTCAACGAATGGCTGCTCGCAGCGATGGCCCTTCTGGTTGCCTATTTCATCATCCGGGCCGTTCGCAAGCGAGGAGGACGCGATTGATCCCTCCCCGAAAAGCTGGAGAAAGTGGCGCAAGGCCGCAAGATCGCGTAGACGGAGGGGCAAGATCATGATTTCCGACACCCGGCAGCAGCTCGCGGACCTCAAGCGGCGTCAACAGGCGCTAAGGGGGCATCTTTGACGTCCCTAGGCTCGAACGGAGACTCGCCGAGCTGAACGAACAAGCCGGCGCTCCCGACTTCTGGAACGACCAAGCCAAGGCGCAAGCCCTTTTGCGGCAGCGCGCTGACGTCGAGGCCAAGCTGGAGATGATCCAGAAGCTCGAAAAAGAGCTTTCGGACGCCGATGACTATTTCGAGCTTGGCGTCGCCGAGAACGACCCGTCCGCCATCGCCGATGCCGAAGCACAGGTGACGGGGCTCGAGACGAGGCTGCGAGAGGCCGAGCTGGCGCGCATGCTCTCTGGTCCGGTGGACCACGCCCATGCCATCGTGAGCATCAACGCAGGGGAGGGGGGCACCGAATCGCGAGATTGGGCCCAGATGCTTCTGCGGATGTATCTGCGCTGGTGCGAGCGGCGCGGATTCAAGACGGAGATCGTCGACTACCAAGAAGGCGAAGAAGCCGGAATTTCGGGGGCCGCCTTCACGGTGAGCGGTCCCTACGCGTACGGTTATCTGCGTGCCGAAACGGGCGTGCATCGGCTGGTGCGCATCAGTCCCTTCGATGCCAATGCCCGGCGGCAGACGTCGTTTGCGGCTGTCGAGGTAACGCCCGACATCGACGACGAAATCAACATCGAGGTGAAGGACGAAGACCTCGAGATCAAGACCATGCGGGCCGGCGGCAAGGGCGGTCAGAACGTCAACAAGGTCGAGACCGCCGTGCGCCTCAAGCACGTGCCCACCAATATCGTCATCGTCTGCCGCGCTGAACGCAGTCAGCACCAGAACCGCCGCATGGCCCTCAAAATGCTCAAGGCCAAGCTCTACGAAATCGAGCTGCGCAAGCGCGAAGACCAGGCTGCCGCCGCAGCTGCAGCCAAGACGGCGATCGGCTTCGGGAATCAGATCCGAAGCTACGTTCTTGCGCCCTATCGATTGGTCAAAGATCTCAGAACCGAGTACGAGACAGGCAATGTCGATGCGGTGCTCGATGGTGCGCTCGATCCCTTCATCGAAGCCTATCTTTTGGCCGCGGCGGGTGGCACCCTCAAGAAGGGCGGCGTCGTCGTGAGCGACGAACAAAATCCGTGAGGTCGAACATGCGTGTTGAAAAATGGGTGACCTGGATGGCCGTCGTGGCCGCGTCGCTCTTGGTGGGTGCCTGCGGAGGAGAATCGGTCAACGTCAGAGATACCCACGTGGGGCGCGAAGAGGCGTACCACACTGGCAATTTCAACTATGACGAGTTCTTCGACGATGTATACGGCCTACAAGGCAGCGCCAAGAATGCCGCCGACGAGGAGAAGGCTGCGCGTGTGCCGCTCGGGCAGGCCCTCGGAACGGGCGAGACGTCGATCGACCGTATGCTCGAGGTTCTGAAAGAGAAGGCCGACGACTTCGCGCAAAGCAAGAACCGCGTGCACCTCGCGTTCGACGGCATGGACGGCGAAGGCAAACCTCTCGCGGGAAAGCAAATCACGGTGACCGCGACCGCGGCCAAGGGCCGCGCCGTTCCCAAGGAGGCGACGGACTTCGCCGAGGCCCTCGAGCAGACCGCGCAGAAGGAGGGTCAGGTCTGGGAGAAATACGAGCCCGTGTCCCAAAAGAGCAAGAAGCTCGGCGAACGAGCCGACAGTTTGCTGGGATCGCTCGACACCGAATTTGCCACGAGCAAAAAGGAAAAACGGGAGGAGATCCAGCGCGAGCTCAAGGCAGCCAAGCAGGTCAGCGAAGACATCGGCGATCGATGCGAGAAGATCGTCGCCGGGGCGACGAAGTTTCTCAAGCAGAGTGGAGAGGTCGTGACGGCGGCGGCCAATGCGGAGATCAAGCCGCCCGCCAAAGCGTCGAAAGGCAAGGCGGGCAAGTCACCGCCGGCCGGCAAATCCAAAGATAAAGACAAAGACAAAGACAAAGAGCCGCCCAAGCCCAAGGAGCCCCCGAAGGCCGCCGCGGCGGAAAAGCACGCGCCCCCGCCGAAAGCGCCGCCGGCAGGCGAGGGCGGCGGTGATTTCAATCCGTAGCTCTAGTGCCGTTCGGCCTAAGTCCCGCCAGGACTTAGGCCGAACCCCGCTACCGCGGGGCGCAGCTTCGCTGCGCGGCACGAGCATCGGTTCATCGGGGGCTCCGCCCCCGCCCCACCGAAGTAAATTCGGAATGGGGCCCCACCCCCGCGGCGCCTCCGGCGCCGTCGCACGATGTTCAAGCGCGCAGCAGCAATCTCTGCCTGAGCTTCCGCCCAACGGCACTAGATTCGGTTACGATTCAGGTCACGATCGGCCGGCGGGCGCCTGCGCGCGCTCGCTCGGCCATCGGTGCCCGACATGAGTACGGACGCCTCGTTCGTCTGCCTAGCGCGTCGCGAGCAGACTTGCGATCGCAGGCGGCCAGAAGGCCACGCCGAGTAAGACTTCCACGTGCGACGCAACGGTGCTTCGCCGGCTCGATGCTGCGCCGCATCGCTCTGCTCTGCTGGGCGCGCGGCGCCCTCCGCCGGCCTCTAGCGGGCTTGGTTCGTTTCGTGACTCTCGCGAACAGCGACGTAGACCATCGCGGGAAGTCTCGTTCGAAACACCGCATGGAGCGGCGTGGGAGTAGGCGGCGCTCGCTCAACTAGGCCGCGTGACATATCGGTTCGCGACCGAGAAAAGCGGCACAGCCTGCGCCACGCTTGGCACAAGGCTGTCATTGCTCCGATATGCATCTGAACGGAGGCCGCTTTTCCGCCGAACTCCGTTTTTGCTCGCGGGCCATTTTCAGCACGTCTGGAGTCTCACGCTGGCACAGCCTGTGCTTCGAGCGATTGTTGACAACCGGCGGGAACTCCCGGCCGATAGGCTTTTCAAACAAAGGGATCGGCGGTCCTTTTTGGGCTTGCGCCGAAAACCCGTTTCGAATAGACGCATCAATTGACCTAGTTCGTCTTCACCTCTTCAGAGGCAATCATGCCCCATCGATCGTATCGACTCGCGCCTCAGGCTCGCAGGGCGGGTCGCCGTATCCCCGCTTTCATCCGAGCATTGTTTCTGTTTTGTGTCGTCGTCGTGGGGTGCGGAGCGCACAACCGAAAGGGGGGCGATCTGACCGGTTCCGCTTCCGAAGCGCTCAGCTTTACCGGAATCGGGGATGCGGCGAGCGTGACGCCGAGCGTGCTTTGCGTGGCCAGCTTCACCACGCCGATCGTCGCCAACGTCGTCGTCTTTCGGGCCAGCAACATCTCGAATCAAAGCGTCGTGATCCCCCTTGGCCCGACGAACCAGATCATGCCGGCATCGCCGGGCAGCGGGCCGCCGACCGTTTTCGCGACGGGAACGCAGTACTTCACTGGCAGCTTCGGAGGTTTCTTCGTTCCCGTTACCTGGACGCTCGGCTCGCGCACGGCGACCGCGAGCGTCAGTTCTCCGGCTTGCCCCATTACGCAAGGACCGCTTGGCCCTGTCGTCCAGACGGATAAAGGTGACGTCTCGCTGCGCCTCGATCCTGAGAAGGTGCTCGCCAATACGGTTCTCCCGACGGAGACCGAAACCAACGGCCTCCCCGAAGGGGCTGTCCCCGCCGCCTTCTCCGTTACCTCCGACGGCGCCGCTTCGTACGTGGTCAACTTATGGACGCCCCCCGGCAGAGGCGTCCAGCCGAATCTCTCGCTCGTTTACAACAGTCGGGCCGGCGCTTCGATCCTTGGCGTTGGATGGCAGCTCACGGGGCTGTCTCAGGTGACGCGCTGCAACAAGACGATTTCACAGGACATCGAGACGGATGCGGTGAGCTGGACACCCGAAGGTCCTTTTTGCCTGGACGGCCGAAGGCTCACCCCCTTCGGGCTGAACGAGTTTCGTCTCGAGAATGACAAGTTCACCCGGATCACGACCGATACCGACCGTACACATTTCATCGTTTACGAGCGCAGCGGGCGCATTCTCACTTTCGGAAAAGCAGGCGGAAGGCTGACCGGCACGCGGCGCATTTGGACGACCGGTCTCGAGGTGCCGTTTTTCACCGATGCGCCCAATCAGACGTTCGCTTGGGCGCTCGAAAGCGTGCGCGATCGCGTCGATAACGAGATGACGATTTCGTATCGGCTCTTGCATGTTGGGCCGGGGCAGCGCTTCTCGGAGCTCCTCCCGTCGGTGATCACGTACACGCCCGGGCGCCGTATTGAGCTCAAGTACGACGACGAGGTCTTCCAAGGTCCTCCGGACTTCACCGAGCACCCCGACCCACGTTACCGATTCGTCGGCGGCTTCGGCCTGGCGTCGACGCGCGTCGTGACTCGGATCCAGATGTTCGGACCCGATCCGGTGGGAAGCCATCTTTTGCGCGACTACCACCTTACGTACGACATGAACGCGTCTTTGACACGCAACGCCAAGCTGACGAGGATCGGCGAATGCGATCGCGCGGGCGTTTGCATGCCAGCGACGACGTTCGATTGGGACGAAGGGGACCCATCGTTCCAAGACATTCCGATCGGAGCGCCCTTCACGAACCTCTCACCCATTAACTCCACCGTGGTCGTCGGTGATCTCAACGGCGATGGAATGGATGACATTTACTTCCGCAGGTTCGGAGCCGTCGGGTATCGATTTGGAAACTCGAACGGTCTCGGCCCCGAGCATCCGGACGACACCGGTCCCTTTGCGTTTACCATCATACAGCCGATCGACTTGTTCCTGGACGGGTTCCAGCAGTTGCAAGGGTCCGGCCCGAGCTCGACGGACATCTTTCGCTTGAACCTAGGCACGGACGCATTCGAGCGTATAAGTCCTGTTGCGGGCGATCTTTCCAATCCGCGTTTCATCGCGGACTTGAATGGTGACGGTCTGCCCGAGGTATTGCAGAGCAACTCACAATGGCGCTACCAACTGAACCGTGGCCCCGGCGGTTTCTTGGCAACCGCTCCGACTCTCCAGGAACGCAGGCGCACGGCCAGTTCGCCGGACGGGACCGAGCTCATTACGTTCTTCGAGAGCCCGCTTACAGGCTCGTATGTGGCCGACGTGGACGGCAGCGGCCGAAACGCGCTCTTGATTCGGAAGAACCTCGCGATTGATCTCGATACCACCCGCAGGTTCGAATCCGACGACCGCTACATCATCGTGACCGCGACGACCCAACCCGACCCGACGGCGCCCGGGCCGGCCCCCTCCCCGCTTACGACGATTCGATCACGCGCTACGACGATTCCCACGGGGAACTCGACGGACGGCGGGAGTTTTCATTACCTTTTGCTGGACATCAACGGGGATGGTAACGCTGATGTTCTTCAGGTGCCCAACCAAGGGGGCAGCCCATCTCTTTCGATCGACGACGGAGGTAACTTCGAGCCGTTCTCGCTCATCCCCGTGACAACGCCGATGGTTGCCATCGGCGGGCGCCCCATCGACGCTCCAACGTTCGATCCGGGCGTGCAGGTCGCGGACTGGAACGGCGACGGCCTGGCGGATGTTCTTCTGCTCGCGGGTACCCCCGACCATACCGTTCGCGTTTATCGTTCGACGGGCGCGTTGAATCTTGAAGAATCTCCGCTGCCACTGCGCGATCAGTCGGGAAACGCGATTCCCACTGGGGATTCCTTCGGAGACCCTACCGTCATTACTTCGCCGGGCTATGTGTTCTCGCGGGTGCTCGACGCCAACGGCGACGGGCTCACCGACATCATTCAAGCCGTCAACGGGCAGCTCCACCTTTACCTTCGTCGAGGGAAGAAGCCCGACCAAATCAAGGGGATCACCGAGGGACAGGGCAAGACCTACTCCATCGACTACCGCTCGATGCACGCCCAAGGATTGCATGGTTTTCCGCTTTACAAGCCTGGCACCAACTGTTCCCACCCGCAGTTTTGCCTCCGCCGCGGCATGTGGCTCGTGGCCGACTACGCGGTGACAGGGGATGACGATCCGGGTGGGGCCGGCCGAACGCTGACATTCAGCTACGCCTACGCGGACGCGCGGAGCGATGTACGTGGCCGAGGCTTCATCGGCATGGGAGCCCGCACCGTGACTGACGAGCAGACGGGTACGTCGGTCTCGACGGTCTACGACATCTCGCGCTCGGTGCCAGGGCAAGAATTCCTTGGCTATCCGCTCGCCGGCATGCCGAAGGGTGAGACATGGCGCGTCTATTCGAAGACGCTGGGGTATGAGGTGACCGCCGAAGGAGGCGTTAACGCGCCCGCGCAGCCGCCCTACAATGTTCGGCCCAAACGCACCGAGAGCAGCGTGCTCGACGTCGCGTTCGATCCGTTGCCTCGCGACCCAGAAATCGAGCTTGGTCACGTCGGTGTGGTCGATGTCGACGCCATCCCCGGTTCGCACGTCACGGTGCTTTCCGATTTCGTGACAAGCTACGACACGTACGACGATTTCAACAACCTCACCCAGAGCACGACGACCGCGTCCAACGGTGAAGTGCAGAGTTACCGCGGAACGTACCTCAACAGCGCCACCGGACCTGATGATCCGAGCGCGCCACGCCTTTGGATCCTGGGGCTTCCGACACGAGGCGAAGTGACCAGCACCGTACCGGGAGTCGACCCGAAGACCCGCACGACGACCTATGATCCCGATCCCGCGACGGGTCTTTTGCGCAGCACGACGACGGAGCCCGATGGTTCGGCGGAGACGAAGCTCACGGTGACGTACGCGCGAACCATCGGCGGCCTCATCAGCCGGATCACCACAGCGGCAGCCGACCCACTCGATTCCGGAACGAGCCTCACGCGCTCCCAGAGCTTCGGTTACGACAGCGACGCCGTCTTTCCTGCGAGCGTCACCAACGCGATGGGCCACACGACGCTCATGGTCTACCACGCGGGGCTCGGCGTGCTCGGCTTCGAGATGGACCCGAACCAAGTCAAGACGACGCTTGCGTACGATGGCTTTGGCCGGCTCCGGACGCAAGCCACCGATGGACAGGGAACAATCCACGTAAGCTACTTGCGATCGGCGACACCCGCCGGCGCGCTTGGTCAGCGGCTCACGGTACGCACCGAACAGGAGGGTGGCCCGAGCACCTTTGCCCTGTACAACGCACTTGGCCATCCCATCATGCAGGGCGAACGCGCGGCGGACGGTCTTTCCACGAACGTCGCCGAGACGCGCTACACGGGCAAGATCAGCGGACAAGTGGCAGCTGTCTCGCGTCCGTACTTCTTCTCCATCGAACATGCGCCCGATCTTCAGCTCACCACGTTCGAATACGACCCACTCCGTCGCCTCACGAAGCAAACAGACCGGCTACGCGTACAACGGGCTCTTGACGGCGGTGACCGATCCCAAGGGGAACGTCACGTCGACCAAGCTCGACGCGATGGGGCGTATTGCGAGCCGCAACGAGCAGCTCAAACGCACTCCTCCTTTCGATACGCTCACGACTGATTACGTCTACGGCCCATTCAGCAACGTGGAGCAAGTCAAAATCAGCTTCTTTCCCGTGCTGACGCCTGACGGCACCTTCGGAACGCAGCTTCTGCGGACCACGCAGATGACCTACGACATCCTCGGCCGCCGAAAGCGCCTCGTCGATCCGGACTCGGGCGTGTCGGAACGTATTTACAATGCCTTCGGTGAAGTCGCGCTCGAGCAAATCGGCGACCCGGCTACGCTACCCGCGGGCCAAATCGAGCGGATCGCGTACGACCGCGATCCCCTGGGACGTGTCTTCGCGGAGAGGCCATCCAGTCAGCCGCCGAACACCTTCCAGTGGGACACGCAGCCTTTCGGCATCGGTCGAATCGCCCAAAGCACGAGTTCCGACGGCGTCGGCCGTGGCTATGCGTACGATGCGAGCGGGCTTCTTCGCCAAGAGACTTGGGTCATCCCGAATGCCGACCCCGCCGTCGTGGACTACGCACATGATGCATTCGGGCGCCTCATCACCGTGACCTACCCGGTCGTAGCGGGTCACGCGCGGTTCGCTGCTTCCTACCACTTCGATGCGAGAGGCGTTGCCGACGCCGTCTGCGACTTCCGAAGTGGTCAGCCGTGCGACCCGACTCACGCCATCTGGCGAGCGGACGCGCGCCAAGCCGACGACCAGCTCACCAAGGAAACCTTCGCGGACAACGAAGTCACTGTCCGCACGTACGAACCGCAGCGCGGCCTGCTCACGCACATCGACACGTCGTTCGGCACGCAAAGAATCCAAGCGCTCGAGTACGGATATGATCCGAACGCCAATCTCGAGAAGCGCATCGATCACCTCGTCGACGACTTCGGAGAGTCCTTCGGATACGACGCCCTGAATCGCTTGACACAGTGGAACGTGCTTTCGCCGGCGGCTCCCACGCAGACGACCCTCGGGTACAGCGGGCTCGGCGAGCTCGTCTCTCGGGTCACCCGAGCGGGCACCGTGGAGCTTTCCCGCCTCGAAATTGCGACCATTTCAGGTACGACTAGCCCCCACGCCGACCTCCTCGTCGGCGACACGCGCTACTCCTTCGACGGCAAAGGGCGCAACACGCGCGTCGGCACCGAATGGAGCCCCCACCGCGAGACGAAGTACACGGCCTTCGACCTGCCGAGCGAGATCAAGGTAGGCGACGGCAGCCAAAAATTCACCTTCCAGTACGACGCCGATCACAGGCGCGTCTCGAAGAAGAACTTCACAACGCCCGTCGCCGTGTACGCGGGTGACCTCTACGAAAAGCATAATCAGGGGGCCGACGGCGCGATCCGTCACATCTTCTACATCCACGGGCCTGAACGCGTCGTCGCGCAGTTCGAGATCAAGGTATGGGGCTGGCCCGAAGAGCAGTTCTTCTATCTGCACGACGACCATCTGGGGTCGGTCGAAACCACCGTCGACTCCTCAGAGG
>WNGF01010383.1_pt1 | contig 10515 bp, 7 predicted proteins | sample 5400641 | NCBI WGS metagenome assembly WNGF01 (sample SAMN13153371, study PRJNA577476) | soil metagenome | isolation source: 80 cm soil or saprolite under grassland replicate 2 | place: USA:California | collected 2016-06-15
GTCATACAGGGGCAGGTCACGTTTTATGAGGCGGACGACCCCACGTGTACGCCGCACGTGGTTTCCGCCGGCCAGGGTTACGTCGATAGCGGGCACGGACACCTGGGCCGTAACGAAACGGGGCAACCCGCAAAGGATGGCTCAGTTATTCTGGCGCCGGTGAACCTTCCATTTCGCGGTGAACTTCCGGCGCCGAATCCCTACTGCGGGTTTTAACGGCACCGTGGCGGAGGGGAACTCCAGCGGCATCACATGAGGAGTTTTCTCATGATGTCCCGTCGACGGTGAGCCGACGCGATTTGTCGTGTCGGCTCTCCTACTCACTTCACAGTGACGGTGAAGCAGCCGGTTCGCAGTTCGTTCGTCGGACCCGTCAGACTGTCCACGAGCCGGAACATGTCATCGAACTGTGTTCCATCGTGGGCGCGAGGAAGTCGATGCGAACCGCACCGGCACCCATCAGGTCCGCCGCGATGAACCGTGCCGCACGTCGCGGGCGGCTGTTCCTGTCGGCCGATTCCTCTGCTGTGACGGGACCGACACCCCTGCCCGCGGCACGAATCCTCGACCGTCTTTAGCCACGATCCCGCGGACTACCGCGGGGTCGTTCACGCCATCATCGTCGGCAATTCGGTGCGCCCGTCTACCTGCTCGGCACGTATTCGTAGCACCCGCTCTGAAGCACGACGGCGCTGGTTTCACTCTCGATCACCCGGAAATAGATGTCAAACGTAGTGCCTTCCAGATCGTCTGGCAGCGCGCGGAACAGCTCCGCCCGTCCGATGCCTCTGTCGTCCGTGACGATTGCCTCTGGGGTGAGCCCTTTCCCCAGCGTCAGCCAGGATGTGCTCGTGCAGTTCCCATCCACCACTGTGTCTACCGCGCGCTGCAGCAGGTACGCGGTGTTGGGCGAGAGATCGCGAACCCACGCGTCGAGGTATACGATCAGTTCCTCATCTTTCGGCTGCCGGAACTTGACCAGGCCGAAGCTCCGCCCGCCGTTGACATCGCGCAGCACCGCCTCAAGATTGAACGGCGGCGTTGCCGGTGGGCCCGCCGACAGCATGCCCGGAACTCCCGCCGCATTTCCGGCCTGCGATGGGGCCGTGGGGCCCTGCCGGGAACAACCTGCCATCAGCAGCGCAAACCCGATCAAAACGCTGCAGACACCCAATGTTCGCCCCATGGCGCTCCTCCTTCCGTGAATCGCAACCCTCATGACCGAAGATTCCATCGACGATGCAAGAGCCGCAGCGGCCGCGTGCTTTTCTACTTCATGCGGACGTATCGCGGACGGCTTGGAAGCCCGGACCATAGCGGGCTTCCAACCATGTTTCCGCAGATCACCGGCCGCCGGTCGTCGTCGCGAAGATGCCGTGCGGTCCTGAGACGTAGAGGGTGCCGGGTCGGCGCGGGTCGGCCGCCAGACCAGACACGGACGTGTCGGTCAGTCCCAGATTGACGGCGACCCATTTCTCGCCGCCATCGCCACTTCTGTACACGCCGCCACCACCCTCGCTGCCGACATAGAGCACTTGGGGATCTTCCGCAGCGACAATCACAGGCGCCGATCGTCCCATTTGATGATTGGTGATTCCAATGTTGATCGGCTGCCACGTGGTTCCACCGTCAAGGCTTCTGTAGACGCCGTCAGTCTTCGTCGTTGCATACACGACGGGGCTATCGCCTCCGACGATGGTGATGCTCCATGCCGGCCGGGCCAGGACCGGGATCTTGTCCCACGTCTCTCCTTGATTGTGCGAGCGGAAGACTCCGCCCATTCCGCCGGCGACGGCGGCGGCAAAAACTTCGTTGTGATTTCTGTGATCGACGGTAATGCCTTCGACATTTATCGGCAGGCCCAGCACCGGCTTCCAGTTCTCACCGTAATCTTCGCTCTGGAAGAGTCCTTCTCCGCGCGTGCCGGCGTACACGATGTTGGGGGATACAGGATCAACGGCCGGAACCCACACATATGCGTTACCCGAACCGAAGTCACGCCTCGCCCAGGTTGCCCCACCGTCGGTGCTCTTGAACAGCCCCGAAAAGGAGGAGCCCGCGTACACGCGATTCGAGTCGGTCGGATCGACCGCGATCCTGCGACTCTCAGGGGCGGCGAAGTCGGTACCAACGCGCGTCCAGCTTTCGCCGTCGTTGTCGGAAATGAACAGGTCTGAGCCGAGCGTACTCGCGAACAGTTTGCAGCCGGCGTTGGGATCGACGGCAACTGCATAGCCGAAGGCCTGAGCGCCGCCCTCGTCCGGATCCGGATAGTTCCAGGATGCGCCGAAATCGCGCGATACAGCGGGACCTGACGTAGTGCCCGCGTACAAGACGCCGTCCGACCCGATCGCGATCGACATGACTCTCGTGTCGGTGAGCGACGTGGTCTGCCACGCCGCTCCATCATTCGCGCTCTCCCACACACCATTCGATGTGGCGACGTAGACGGTGTGCGCAGGCGACGAGTCGACTGCGAGCGCATAGGGGACGACCGGAAGCGCACCGGTGGACTGCCAGGTCACACCGCCGTCGTCGCTTCGCCATACGCCGCTCACGGTAGTGGCAACGTAAAGGATGCTGTCGTTCAGCGGATCAATTGCCATCCCCCAAAGCGGCTGTAAAGTCAACCTGACGGAACTCCACGTCTTGCCCTCGTCAATGCTCGTCATCTTTACCAATCCGCCCAAGGTCGCGGCGTAGACGATATTCTTGGCAAGCGGATCGATGACTATGGAGTTGACCAGAGCGGTCCCGTTGAAGACTGTCTGCGATGTGGTTCCTCCATTTGTCAGCCTTCTGATCGCTCCACCGAGAAGACCCATGAAGACAACTCCTGGGGTATGAGGGTCTGGCACCAGGCTGGTCGGGACTGTCGCTCTCGTTGAATCAAGAAGCATCCAGCTCGAGCCGCCGTCGGTCGTCTTGAACACGCCACCGGGCACAGTTGCCCGCGCATCGAATGCACCCGCGTAGACGGTCTGCGAGTTTGTAGGTTCCACAGCGAGTGAATACACCGCTGTTGCAGTCAATCCCGCGTCGACTGTCGACCAGGTGGCCCCGTTGTCGAGCGACTTGCGAACGCCGCCGCCAACCGAACCGACATAGATGGTGCCGCTTCCGTGCGGGTCTACTGCGACAGGAGCGACCACCCCCGGTGACCCCGGCCCGATATTGGTCCAGCCGTGAGACGCGCGATTCGTCCTGTCAAGCTGAGGTTGACACGCGGTCTGATCGCGCGCCGCCGCACGCATCCGGCTGGTGTGATCCGATGCACCAATCGCGACGGCAAGCAGTGAGACGAGAACGAGGGGCTTCATTGACATGGCTGGGTACCTGTGTGATGCGGTGACTGGTCAATGTATCTGGCGCTTCCGGAACTCATCCGTGTGAGGCGCGACCATCCGCGGCTGCAGGTCGTGCGTCAGAAGGTCATCATCGACCTTATCGTCGGGGCGGCAAGTTACGCGGGGTTGCGGCGGGGTTGTCACAACATTGCCGGACCCGAATTGGTGCGATATTCTCGCATCCTATGGAATCCGGGGTGCGCGAGCGGCAGCTGCTCAAAGAGGAACTAGCGCGCGTGCTGTCGAGCGCCGCCTTTGCGCGTACCGAACGTCTTTCAAAGCTGTTGCGGTTTCTTGTCGAACGCCACATCGAGGGCAGGGACGACGAGCTGAAGGAATCCCTCATTGCCGTGGAACTCTTTGGTCGGAGGCCGGATTACGATCCCAAACTGGATTCGACAGTACGAACCGAGGCCGTGCGGCTTCGGGCCCGCCTGAACAAGTACTACTCCACTGAAGGCAGCCAGGGTCGCCTCGTGATTGATCTGCCAAAGGGCGGCTACGTGCCCCGGTGTCGGCCTCGCGCGGACGGCGCCACGCAAGAGGCTCGTGCGAAGCCGCAGTGGCTCGCGGTCGGCCTGATCACCTTGATAGTGGTTGCGACAGCGGCAGGCATGCGGTGGGCGCTAAGCAACGAGGCACCCGTCTCGCTTGCGGTGCTCCCGCTCGTAAACCTGAGTGAAAACCCAGGCAACGACTCCTTCGTCGACGGTCTCACGGACGAGATTATTCGCCAGGCCTCCGCCATACCCGGCATGACCGTGCGCTCCCGGACGTCGTCGTTCGCGCTCAAGGGCAGGCCGCGCGCCGTCCGTGAAGCGGCGAGTCAGCTCAACGTTGAGTACATCGTGGAGGGGTCAGTGGCGCGCAGTGGGCCGGAGGTGCGGATCACCGCACAGTTGGTGCGTGTACGCGACGATATGCCGCTGTGGACCGGCACGTTTTACCGACAGGTGAGGGACGTCCTCGCGATCCAGCAGGAGATTTCTCGAGGGATCGTCAACGCCTTGCAGCTAAAACTCGGGCGCGGGCTCAGGCGCTATGACACCGAAGCCTATGATCTGTATCTACGTGCCCGCGCCGCTGAAAATGTGCGTTTTTCTTTCGATGACGAGGTGATCGGTTTATTCGAGCAGGCGATCGCCAAGGACCCCTTGATCACGCCGGCCTATGTCGGTGTGGCTGTCGCGTACGCGGCCCGATCGTTTCAGGCCCCAGTGGATCCCCATCGGGCAGAGACGCTGGACAAGATGCGCGCTGCGGCCGAGCGGGCGATCGAGTTGGACCCGTTGTTAGCCGAAGCGCACAGCGCGCTGGGGACCGCCTACGCGCGCAACGGACAGTGGGACGTGGCCGAGCGGAGCTTTCGACGTGCAATCGAGATTGACTCGAGCCTGTCCACGACGCGCCACGCATTCGCGCGCTTCGTGTTATGGCCGCTCGGTCGCATGGACGAGGCCGTGCGGGAAGCGCGGGCGGGGGCACGGAATGATGCATTCTCACCCCGGGCCCGTTACGAGTTGGCGGACGTGCTGTTGTCGGCGGGCCGATACGATGAGGCCGCACAGTACTGCGAACGGCTGCCAGCGGAGATGGTGTCAGCCAGCGAATGCGTGGGGCGGGCGCGGCTGGCCCAGGGGCGGACGGCTGATGCGATTCAGGTGTTGGCTTCTTCCGCCACCAACAATTGGGGCTACTTGGCGTACGCGTACGCGAAAGCAGGGCGGCGAGAAAAAGCCGAGACGCTCGCGGCCGCAGCCCCGGTGCGTTACCCAAATCGGCGCGGCCCATTTCAATATGCGCTCGTGTTTGCCGGGTTCGGAGACAAAGACCGCACCGTCGAGCAGTTGCACCGGATGGCTGGTGTCGGCCCTGTGCGGATGGGCTTTACATTGAACAGCCCCGAATTTGCATTTCTCGCAGGCGACCCGCGCGTGAAAGCGCTGCGTAAGCAGGTCGGGTTGCCAGAATAGCGTGAAGCTTTGTGGCGTTGCGTCAGAGCCGAATGGGTGAAGCGGGCACCGATCGCGGCTACCTCCTCGAAGGACCGCAGGCCGTTTTTCCCGACCAGAAGCCGATCGACAGCGCATTGCTGCTGAGCGCCCCGCCCCACCTCGCGCCGAGCCGGGTGTTGCAGGCGATAAAGGGCAAGATGTCCCACCATCTCCTGCAAGATCATCGAAGGCTGCGGAGCACTATCACCCGTGGTAACATTTATCGGAGTGGCCAAGTACCGGCGTGGCGGGTACGTGTTCGTCACTTGGAAAGGTGATCATCCTCCGCGACATGTGCACATTTATCGCGACGGGAAGCTAATCGTGAAGTGGGACTTGGACAATCAGAAGCCGATGAAAGGTGCTGCGACGCGGCGCATTCTGAAGCTGATCACCGAACTCGAAGCCGAGGGGTTGCTATGAAGATCCGCTCTGTCAGGCACAATAATCGCAAGAGAGCGTTCGAGGTCCGCACGTCAACGAAGAAGCTCGTTTTCCCATTCTCGAAGTCGGATCCTACGCCGACGATGGAGGACCCGATCACCGAACTGTTCGTCGATCCAGAAGCGGGCCGGGAGGCGTTTACCTACGTTCTGCACTCCGGCCGCACGGGTACCGTGCACGTCGAGCAAGTGCTCGAATACAACCAAGATCCGGCCCATCTCCGAAATCTTCTGCTGTACCGGCTGACACTCGAAGCGCAGAAACGCATCGCGGCGAGTCCGCTGTCGAAGCGCGAGATCGTGCGGCGACTCGGAACGTCCGCGGCGCAACTGTATCGGCTGCTGGACCAGACGAACTACCGCAAGTCGGTTGATCAAGTGCTCGCGCTGCTTCAGGTCCTCAATTGTGAGGTAGACCTGGTTGTTCGGACGAAGACTGCCTGAATTGCCTCTGATCCACTGTTACTGCCTGGATCTCTCGGCGTGAAGGAAGCCGCCAGTGCCAAGGAGATCGTCGTTAGCGCGCACGAGGCCGCGCATGCTGTCGCCTCGGTGCGACTCCGCCTCCCGTTCGAGTACGTCACGCTCGATGATCCGAACATCGGCCCACACGTGAAACACCTTGAGAATCTGCCACGGCCGATCGCCTTCTACTGCGACGGCGGTAGCTGCTGTGATCCGAATCGGCCTATCTGCAACGCGTGTCGCGCGGAGCAGGAGCGAGCCGAGTCTTTCATCATGGTGGGATTTGGTGTGCGTCAGCGCGCGCCGCGGGAATCTATTTCCAAGCGTGCGCCTTCATCCGCCTCCGCTCGCGTCTGAGTTGCGCGCGAGCTACGGCGAGATGTCCCGCCGAAGCGGCGACTTGTCCGCCGTAGCGCGAAGCGCGGAGGTGGAAGCCGCGAAGGAGGACAACCACTCGGACATCGCTCCGACTTTAGAATCCATAACTTACGGACATCGCTCCGACGCAGAAATTCGTTTTTGTGTCAGACCTCCTGATGTGCCGCGATCACTTAGCGAGATTCGCGATCATCGCCATTCTCCCCCGAGCGGCGAGATTGCTCTAGCGCAAACCGAGCGTACGTCGATTAGCGTCAACGACTGGCCCTTCGTTTGGGACGAACAAATTCCGCGACCTCATCCTCGGTGATCTGTTCGGTTGTCTTCTCGAGCGGCTCACCCGCTGTGTGCCGGCTCATCGAATCGATCAGGCCGACAGACGTTACGCAGGTCGGATTTCTTAGAGCAGCGCATGCAGCAATATCCCGACAGATCCATCCGGTCTACACAGTCAAAGAGCGCCAACCTATTTCCACGACAATCGAAAAGCGTCGTGGATCATGCAGTCGCCTGGTGTACCCCTGCCGTCTTTGCCTTACATCCGAGCTCGAATTCAACCACCCTTCGAACTTTGCACGCTCGAGTTGAAGAAATGGCTGGACATCGCTCAACGGGTGGGTGCGACGCACGTGCGGGCGTTCGGCGGCGACACGCCGACCGGAGCGACGCTCGATCAGGCGATCGGGTTCGCCGCCGAGACCGTGAAGCGCGGGCGCCGAGCTCGCCGGCGCTCGCGGCCTGATCCTCGGCGTCGAGGACGACGGCGGCATCACGCTGACGTGTCAGCAAGCGCGCAGGGAAGCGGCGATCGACCGACGGCAGCGCTTCTTCTTGTGGCGAGGCGGCTCGCCATACTCGGCGAGTTCGCGGCCGACTCGTCGCTGTAGTATGAACATCACAACAGGCGAGATCCTGCAAGCCGATAGTTGACGGAGGTTCGATGCAGATCCGTGAGACGAGGCCCCGTGACGAATGTGGGCAGGGCACTATCACGTGGAAGACAGTCAGGAATGTTCTGACGCTGGGGTTGATGGTGGCGGGTGGCTCGCTTGGCGCCTTTGCCCAGGTGAAGACGAACGTGCCGGACGTCGTGCCCGGGGCACGTCCGGCGATCGTCGAGCGCATCAAAGTTCACGGGAAGGCGCTCGAAGGCAATCTGGAGAGTGACGCAGTCGATCGCGACGTCCTCGTCTTCCTCCCGCCCGGCTACAACAAGAATCGCACGCGGCATTATCCGGTCGTCTACGCGCTGCACGGGTATTCGATTGGCGCCGAACAGTGGTCGCAGGAGATCCACGTGCCGCAGACGATCGAAGGCGCCTTCGCGCGCGGCGCGCAGGAGATGATCGTCGTCCTGCCGGATTCGAAGACGGTGCACAACGGCTCGATGTACTCGAGCTCGGTGACGACCGGCGATTTCGAAACCTTCATCGCCGCCGACGTCGTGGCGTACATCGACGCGCACTACCGCACGATTGCGCACCGCAACAGCCGCGGCCTCGTCGGTCACTCGATGGGAGGCTACGGCGCTACCCGTATCGGCATGAAACATCCCGACGTGTTCGGCAGCCTCTACATCATGAGCCCGTGCTGCCTGTCGCCGCGTGGATCCGGAGGAGGCGGCCGCGCCACTCCCGCAAACGACGAAGCGCTGGCGGCGGTCAAGACGCCCGCCGACTCCGCGAAGCTGCCGTTCGGCCTGCGCGCCCAGCTGGCGTCCGCCGCAGCGTGGTCGCCCAACCCACACAACCCGCCGCTCTATCTCGACCTGCCGATCGGCGACAAGCAGCAGGCCGTCCTGGCCAGGTGGGCGGCCAATGCGCCACTGGCCTTCGTGGACCAGTACATCGGGAACCTGCGCCAGTATCGCGCGATGGCGATCGACGTCGGCGACCAGGACGGGTTACGCGTTGATGCCGGGAAGCTGCACGACGTGCTCGACCAGTACGGGATCGTCAACAGCTTCGAGATCTACCCCGGTACGCACACGAGCGATGTCGCCGTCCGCTTCCAGGAGCACGTGATGCCGTTCTTCAGCCGGACGCTGTCGTTCGAGCAGCCGAAGCGATGATGAAGTCCTGCCTTGCGGCCGCGGCGATACTCCTGCTCGTCGCGCCGATGTTCGCGCTCGATGGTGAGCCCACGATGCATGACCCGTCGACCCTCATTCAGGCCGGCGGCAAGTTCTACGTGTATGCGACCGGCAACGGCCTTCCTGCGTTCGTGTCGGACGACGGCTGGACGTGGCACCGGGCCGGATCGGTCATGCAGGCCGTACCTGGTGGACGTCCCGGACCGGACGTCATCGCGCGCGGCGGCAACAACACCTGGGCGCCGGACATCATTCGTGTGGGGGACAAATACTTCCTCTATTACGCCGCGCCGGGCACGCAGCCGAAGGCCGCGGTCGGCCTGCTCGTCGGAAAGACGCTCGACCCCGCGTCTGCGGACTACAAGTGGGAGGATGCCGGTCCGGTCGTCTCGTCCGACGGCGTCGAAGACAGCAATGCGATCGATCCGGGCGTGTTGCGCGATCCCACGACCGGAACGCTCTGGCTCACCTACGGGTCGTACTTCGGTTACATCCGGCTCGTCGAGCTCGATCCGAAGACCGGGAAGCGGCTGCATCCCGAGGCGAAGCCGATCGACATCGCGATCAACTCCGAAGCGTCCGTGATGATCTTTCACGAGGGCTGGTATTACCTGCTCGTCACGCACGGAGCGTGCTGTGCGGGGGGAAATTCCAGCTACAACATCCGGATGGGGCGATCGCAGAAAGTGACCGGCCCGTTCGTCGACAACATGAGCGTCGGCATGCTCCAGGGTGGCGGCAAGCTGTTCGCCGGCTCGAGCGGCCGTCACATCGGGCCGGGACACTTCGGCCTGCTGGATCTCGGTGACGGCGTGCAGAAGTTCTCCTGCCACTACGAGTCAGACCTCGACCGCGGCGGCATCAGCGTGCTCGACATTCGTCCGCTCCTGTGGCGCGACGGCTGGCCGGTCGCCGGCGACAACGTCGTGACTGGCACGTACGAGATCGAGTCCGCGCGAACGGGGACAGCCCTCGAGATGGCCGTGCAGGGTGTGCCGGTCGGCGGCGCGCGCGGCCGCGGCGGTCGTGGCGGCGCGGGCGGCGCAGCAGGTCGCGGCGACGCCGGCCTCGTGCCGCCCGTCCCGCCGCAGGACGCCGCACAGGTCAGCGGCAACTGGCCCGCCGGTGCGGTTGACGCCCGCATGGCGCCCTACATGTTGCAGGCCCAGCAGAAGTGGGCAATCACGCCTGTCGCGAACGCCGGCGGCTATCCCGGATCGCCTTACTTCAAGATCACGATCGCGGGCACGGACCGCGCGCTCGCGGCCACCGCGGACGCCGAGCTCGTGGTGCTCCCCGCCTTCACCGGAGCGCCCGAACAATTGTGGCGCATCGATCAGCTCACCGACGGCACATATCGCGTGATGGCGAAGGCGGTGCCGGATGCGAAGGCACCGCTCGCACTCTCCGCAGTCGGCAGCAGCACGCCGACGCTGGCGGTGTTCAGGGCTGACAGCGATCGCCAGCGCTGGCTGCTGAAGACGCCGTGACGACGCCTGCATGAAGACGATTCACGACGCGTTTCTGCCCGCACTGGGTGCGCTGGCCCTCCTCTGTGGATCGCCGGTCCTGCCTTTCGCCGCGCAGCAGCCGGCCCCGGCGCGCGGTCCGGCGCCTTCTCTCAACGGGCCGGCATCGCCGACCAAAGCTCCGGACGCCGCGGGCTTTCTCCAGCGGTGGCTCCTCCTCGAGCCGATCAAGGTGGCCGGCCAGCTCACTGACAGCGCCGTGCAGGCCATCGTGAAGAAGGAGTACTTTCCGTTCACCGCCATGCCGCACGACGGCGACAAGGTGTC
>WNGF01014320.1_pt1 | contig 10515 bp, 10 predicted proteins | sample 5400641 | NCBI WGS metagenome assembly WNGF01 (sample SAMN13153371, study PRJNA577476) | soil metagenome | isolation source: 80 cm soil or saprolite under grassland replicate 2 | place: USA:California | collected 2016-06-15
CGTTGGCATGCTAGGCGATCGCGTCTCGAGCGGCGACAAGACAACGCAATGTCAGTTCCTGGGCGCGTCGGCTACATTTCCGGCCGGCCCGATCCTGCTTGCCGCCATTATGCATTGCCCGGTTATCCTGTTTTTCGGTGTCTACCGTGGCGGGAAGCGCTACGAAATTTATTTCGAGCATTTTGCCGAGGAGATCACTTTGCATCGGGACCAGCGCACGGAAGACGTTCAGCATTGGATGCAACGTTATGCCCAGCGATTGGAGCATTACGCGCGCCTTGCGCCTTACAACTGGTTTAATTTCTACTCGCTCTGGGACCAACCACCGCTCCGCGAAAGTTCCAAAAATGGTCAATGAACTCCCGATTAGCAAAGCGGAAATCCGGACTCTCATTCCTCACTCCGGTTCGATGTGCCTGTTGGATAGCGTAACCGAGTGGGACGATCGATCGATTGCCTGTACCAGTAATACGCATCGTGATTGGGTCGCGATGGACAGCTGTCGGCAGTGCACGCTTTCGAATACGCTGCCCAAGCTGCTGCCGCGCATGGTGGATTACGTGCCCGCTCGGTCGGCATGATGGCGTCACCGGGCTATCTGGCCGCGCTACGAGATGCGCGTTTACACGTGATGCGTCTGGATGACCTAGCTTCGCCCCTTCAGATTCGTGCGCACCGTTTGTTTGGAGAGGCGGCGAATACTGTTTACGAATGTCAGGTTTCAGCCGGCGATGTTCTCCTGGCTGCGGGACGCATTACGATCATGCTGCGCACGTAGGCGCTTGAATTTTGGAATGCGCGTACATGTCCGCGCCGGAAACGTGGCGAAAGCGTCTCCGGACTGTTGAACTTTGAAAATCCGATGCTGTAAAACGGCCTATCGATCGACATTTCCTGCGGATTCACTCGAAAAGGGGCGGAGCACCGCCGCACTCCACGACGCAAGCGTTGATGTGTACACACAAGGACGGCTACGTTTTGGAGTGCGGCAGTGTTCTGCCGCTCTTGAGACGCTCGAACACTTGTGCGAAAGTTTCTCAAAAGATGCATTCTGTTTTGCGAGAGTTGCAGGGGATGCTGTCGCGCTTGCGAGGTTCGTGGTTGGGCACACAAGTCTTTAGCGCATTATCCCAACGCAATCTGGAAGGTCGCGCTACCTTACATCACAATCCCACCGTCGACGCAGAGCACCTGACCGGTAATGTAATTTGCCTCCGCTGATGCAAGGAACGCCACGGCACTGGCGATTTCTTCGGGCGTGCCCGTTCTATCGAGCGGAATCTTCGAGTGAATCGTTTTCTTAATCTCATCTGAGAGACCGGCGGTCATATCCGTGGTGATAAATCCCGGCGCCACCGCATTGACGGTGATATTGCGGCTGGCCAATTCGCGCGCCAGCGATTTGGTGAAGCCGATCAGTCCGGCTTTGCTCGCCGCGTAATTTGTTTGCCCGGCATTGCCAATCAGCCCGATGACCGAGCTGATGTTAATGATGCGGCCGCTCCGCTGTTTGGTCATCGAGCGAAGAATCGAATGCGTAAAACTAAAGGCGCCGCGCAAGTTCGTGTTGATGACCGCGTCCCAATCTTCCACTGACATCCGCATCGCCAATAGGTCGCGTGTCACGCCGGCGTTGTTCACCAAGATGTCGATCTTGCCGAAGTCTTCGAGAATCTGGGCCCCAACTTTTTGCACGATCGCATGATCGGCGACATTTACCGCGTAAGCCTTCGCCGCATCCGGGCGCATCGAGTTGATTTCGTCGGCAGTATTTTTCGCATTCGTTTCTGTCAGGCTCACGCACGCTAGGCGCGCGCCCTCGTTTGCCAAGCGCAACGCGATCGCGCGCCCAATCCCCCGCCCTGCTCCTGTCACGATCGCAGTTTGGTTTTCGAATCTCATTTGAATCTCCGCAGATTACGCAGACGCGTTGGTGAGCCAAGCCGAATCCATTAACGCAGATCAAACACGAACTGGTCTAATCACTGAAGATGGCCAGGAAAGCGACTTCAACGGCGAGCGCTTCCTGAATATTGCGACCAAGATGATCGCGTAGCTCCTCAAGACAACGGACGCGTTGCAAAATCTCGGCGCTGTTGAAACGGGTTGCGAGCGCACCAGTCTCTTTTCTTGCGCTGGGCAAATTACGGCGCTCTACATTGGTACTCGATCGAAGAACGTCAGACCACCAGGCGAATAATGCCTCGATCAATCCGGCGCGCCTTTGCAGGTAAAGACTTTCGGTCAACGCCTTGAAGTATTGCTCGCGTTCTTCCAGCCAGGTGCCATCCGTGGCGTCCTTATAGCGCGCTTGTTCCTTTTTCAATGCCTCGTCTGTTTCGCGCTTGATTTGTTCCCGAATCGCGCGGAGCAGACGCTGAAATTCCTGGGCAAGCCGGTACGCGTACTGAATATCCCACTTCTGCTCGCGGACGAATTGCTGCAGGAGTTCCACGAGCTTTTCTTCTTCCGCGGTTTTGCTTTCACGCTGGTCGTGCGGGGCAAGCGGAATTGCGATGCACCGGGAAAGAATTGTCTCCGGCAGAGCCTCGGGTAAGGCGCTCAGAAGAAGCAGCAGGGAATCTTTCGGCGGTTCTTCCAGTGTCTTCAGAAACGCGTTCGCCGCCTGCGGTTGAAGCCGATCGGCATCGGAAATAATCACGACTTTTCGCCGGCCATTTGAGGCGCGCATTTGCAGCGCATGCTCGAGATCACGAATCTGCTCGATAACAATGCGCCGAGATTTCGATTCGGGTCGGGCGACGAAAATCTCTCGAGCTTTCGCGGAGAAGACGTCGTTCACGTTTGTCCCGTTTACGAGGCTCGAGAGCTCTGCCGCCAGCATCTGTTTTCCGCTGCCGGGCGGTCCGGAAATCAAATAGGCGTGCGCGAGCCGGTTTTGGTCATGGGCGCGTCGCAGATAGCCGAGCGCTGCTGTGCGAGAAAAAGCCATTTCAGATGTTCGATGTTTGATGTCTGATGTTTGGTGTTTTTGCCAATACTGGGAAACGCGCCCGGAGTGTTTCCCAAATGTCGTTCTCGATCTTGTCTGCGTCGCCCGAGCCATTGATGAGCACAATGCGGGTTGGTTCACGCGCGGCCAGCTCTCGATAGCCTGCGCGCACTTGCTCGTAGAATTCCGCAGGTTGTTGTTCCATCCGGTCTGCTCTGCGCGGTTGTTGCATCCTAGAACGCGCGGTTTCTGCATCGATATCGAGCACGAAAGTGATATCGGGAAGGCAGTCGCCGATCGCGAATGCGTTCAGCTGTTCGACAAATTGCCGGCCCAATTTTCGCGCCGCGCCCTGGTAAACAGTCGTGGAATCCAAGAAACGATCAGCGATCACGCAAACGGCGCGCTCCAGCGCTGGCTTAATTATCTCTCGGACAAGCTGGCTTCGGCTGGCCTCAAACAGGAGCAGTTCGGTCTCCGGCATCATGCCGGCGTTATGCGGTGCAAATTGAAGAAGCTCGCGAATCGATTCGCCAATGGCCGTGCCGCCGGGCTCGCGTGTTACGAGAAATGGAATGCCAGAACGCTCGAAACGGGCCGCGAGTCTTTTCACCTGGGTGGACTTCCCGCATCCCTCGGATCCTTCAAACGTGATGAATGGCAGCCGCGGCATCACATCGATTGTGAAATAACCCGGCGCAATTGTCGAATACGTCGCCGCTGGAACATAGACCTGTGGTCCGTGCGCCCAACGGAGTTGCATTCCACTGTCTCGCCCCAGCCTGGTGGTCTGTGCTACTATTACGAATGAAGAACTTCTGGCTGGTGAAACAGGAACCGACCTCGTATTCGTGGTCGGATTTTGTGGCCGAGGGAGAAACTGCCTGGACGGGAGTCCGCAACTACACCGCGCGAAATAATCTGCGCAAAATGAAAAACGGCGATGAAGTGCTTTTTTATCATACCGGAGAGGAGAAAGCGGTCGTCGGTATTGCCAGGGTTACACGACCGGCTTACCCGGACTCCACGGCAAAGGAAGGCGGCTGGAGCGCCGTCGATCTCGCGCCAATCAAATCTCTGCCCCAGCCGGTAACCCTGCGCCAAATCAAAAGCGACCCGCGGTTGAAACAGATTCCGCTCGTTCGCCAATCGCGTTTGTCGGTTATGCCGCTGGCCAAATCGGAGTTTCTCGAGATTTTGAAGATGAGCACGGGATAAGCGGAATCGGCCGCTCCGCAGGCAATTCACCCGGTCGAATTTGCCTTGTTGGAACCCGCAGCGGGGCCGAAAATTACGACAAAGGAAGGTAGATGGAATCGGCAGCGACAATGGAATTTTTGCCAGTAGCGGCAACGCCAGCCGCTTCCCGCGATTTTCTGGTGGTGTCGATCCACGACGTCGCTCCCGCTACGCGAGACGCGGTAGAAAAGATTATTTCCGAGCTCGTCCGCATTGGCGTGCCGGTTTGTTCTCTTCTAGTTGTGCCCGATTATCATCATCAAGGCCTTGCCACCAAAGATCGGCAGTTCGTTTCCTGGCTGCGAGAACTGGAATCGGACGGCCATGAAATTGTCATCCACGGGTTTTTTCACGAACGGCCACGTCGCGCGAACGAAACGATACGCGACAAGTTTCTTACCCACCTCTACACTGCAGACGAAGGCGAGTTTTACGATCTTGATTATGACGAAGCCCTCCGCCGGATCGCAACGGCACGGGATGCATTTCGCACCAGCGGCTTGAAGCCGCGCGGCTTTGTTGCACCTGCCTGGCTGCTCAGCGAAGGAGCCGAGCGCGCTGTGCGTGATGCCCAATTGGAATACACGGCGCGGTTGCACGCAGTCCGCGACCTGCGTTCGGGCGAAGATTTTGCAGCGCGATCAATTGTTTATAGCGTCCGAGCCGGCTGGCGACGCGCGGTCAGCCGTGCCTGGAACGCCGTGCTTTTCCGGGTTTTGCAGAGGAGCCCGCTCTTGCGCATCAGCATTCATCCGCCCGACTATTCTCATCCGCCGATTTGGCGGCAGATCATGGATCTTATCGAAGCGACGGCGGGATCAAGAACCACGACCACCTACCAGGACTGGATCGCCGAACAAAGATTAAGACGCGGAGTCTAGTCATGAGTAAATGCGACCTTCATATCCACTCGCGCTACAGTGCGCGCTCGGAGGAATGGCTGTTCCGTCGTTTCGATTTTCCCGATAGCTACTCGGATCCGAAGGCGCTCCACCGGCAGTTGCTCCAGTGCGGCATGGATTATGTGACGATCACCGATCACGATACGATTGAGGGCTGCCTACAAATTACAGATTTGCCACACACTTTTATTAGCGAGCAGGTTACAACATATTTCCCGCAGGATCAGTGCAAGCTGAGCATCCTAGTTTGGGGAATTTCAGAGCAGCAGCACCGCGAGATCGAAGGGGTCCGCGATAATATTTTTGAGCTGCAACATTACGTCCAAACCGCGCAAATCGCGCACGCGGTTGCGCATCCTCTTTATAGCGTCAACGGCAAACTGCAGGCGAGCCATCTCGAGCGGCTCATCCTTCTGTTCAAGCATTTCGAGGGAATCAACGGTCTGCGCGACGCTCTTTTGAGCGATCTGGCCCAGACTCTACTCAGTGAGCTGACGCCGGACAAGATCGAGCTGCTGGCAAATCGCCATAATCTTGCGCCGACACATACGGAGCCATGGAGAAAGATTCTCGTCGGCGGCTCGGATGACCACGGCGGACAATTTGTCGCTTCGGCTTTTACGGAAACGGGCGCGGCGCGGTCCGCGGAAAAATTTCTCGCACACGTTCGCAACGGCAATTGCAGCGTACGAGGCCGCGGTGGAACTCCCCTCGCCCTTTCCCACGGTTTCTACAACACGCTTGTGCGTTTCATCGAAGACCGGTTCCACGAAAAACTCGGGCCGAGCGCAGCGTTGCTGGAAAAAATGTTTTCGCGTTTTATGGAAGGGCGAGATCCAACGGAATTCACACTTGGGGAAAAAGCGGGCCTGGCCGGGCAAGCTGTCTTGTCGGGAAAGATCTTCGAACTGTTGAAGCCTGCAAACATGTCGCTCTGGAAAGAGCTCTCCGGTTATTTTGCGCGACCTGAAGTGAAGGCGAAACTCGCCAGGCAAGTGGACGCAGTCAGCGAGCCGGAGCGCCGTACATTCCTCCTCGCAAACATGGTGGCCGAACAGCTCGCATTTCGGTTTTTCAACAAATTCGTTCAGCAGCTTAGCAGCGGCAACATGGTCGAAAGCATGCAGGCTCTCATCGCAATCGCGCCGATCCTCGTGATCCTTACGCCATATATCTACGGTTTTCACAGCCAAGCGCCGTCGCGAAAATGGCTTCGTGGCATTTTCAGAGAGCTGACTGGCGAAGTGCCGGCCGCGCTGCAAAATCGCAAACGAGCGTGGTTCACCGATACTCTCGACGACGTCAATGGGGTCGCGACGACGATTCGCAAGATGACCGCGGCTGGTGCCGCTGCTGGAAAAGAATTGATCGTGGTCGTTTCACGCGGCGAGCTGCAAACAGACGATATCCCGATCAGGAATTTTAAGCCGATCGGCGAATTCGAATTGCCCGAGTACGAGCTGCAAAAGCTCAGCTTCCCGCCGATTCTCCAGATTCTCGATTACATTCAGCGGGAAAAATTTACTGAGATCATCGTCAGTACGCCGGGACCCGTTGGATTAACCGGGCTGCTCGCGGCCAAGATGCTCAATCTGCAAACGAGTGGCATTTATCACACGGATTTTCCGCAATACATCCGCATTCTGACCGAGGACGGCTTTCTCGAAAGCGCTGCATGGCGTTACATGCACTGGTTCTACGGCCAACTCGACACCGTCTTTGTGAACTCGGAGGAATATCGCCAGAGCTGGATCAAGCGCGGTTTCGATCCCGCAAAACTGAAAATTTTCCCGCGCGGTCTCGATACTAACCTGTTTAGCCCTGCGCGACGTGAGCCGACCTTTTGGGAAAAATTTGGCGCGGACAATGCTCAGGTGCGTCTGCTCTACGTCGGCCGGATATCGAAAGAAAAAGATCTCGATGTTCTGGCGGATGCCTTTCGGCAGTTACGCGATGAAAAGCTTCCCGTGCAGCTTTTTGTCGTCGGTCACGGCCCCTACTCCGAGGCGTTCGCCGAAGCGTTGCCCGAGGCATTTTTTACAGGCTACCTCACGGGTAAGGAACTGGCCACAGCTTACGCCTCCGCCGATATCTTTGTTTTTCCCAGCACGACCGATACCTTCGGCAACGTTATCATCGAAGCGCAGGCTTCCGGCGTGCCGGTCGTCGTTTCCGACTCCGGCGGCCCCAAAGAGTTGGTGGAAGATAAAGCCACCGGTCTTATCACCAAATCGCATGACGCTGACGATTTTGCGCGCGCTATCCGTGCGCTCGCGACCGATCCCGCGCTGCGGGAGCGCATGGGCAAGTTCGCTCGTAAAAGTGTCATCGACCTGAGCTGGCCAAACGCATTCCGAAAATTTTGGGCCACAACGGATATTTAGAGATCGGCGGGACTTCCTCCAGTGAGCGATCAACCTGCCCGAACCAGGCATCAACGCCATACCTCGCGCTGTAGCCAAGGCCCTGTCGGCCGTGTCGCCATTACGAACAAACAGCGCAGCGATGGACCGGCCACAGGCCGGTGGCTACAACTCTTTCAAACTCGCTCTAGCCTTCAACTCTCTTTACTTGCCGCCGTGGCCAATTGAGCCGATGACATGAGATCCGCTCATGTGACCCATCGAATGCATGCCATAAGATCTGCTGAAGCCGGACCTAAAGCTCGATCTGCGACCGACATCCCGCATCGAACTCATCTTCGACGTGTGGCCTCTGCCAATGTTCGTTGCGCTCTTGCCATGGACCGCCGTGCTTTTGCCATGAGCCGTGCTGAGGTTCTGCGCATGCGCTGTTCCCTGGCTTGAGCGGTGCGCATCGCTCACAATCCTGCCGAGATTTAGGCCGTTATCGTGCGCAATCTTGCCCCAGCCTTCGCCAGCCTGGTGCATCGCTACGATGTCATTAAAGCTTTGGCCGGATGCATTAGCTAGCAGGTGCGCGTTCTCCAATTCACCCCAGCCGAGCCCGGTCGATGTCCTTTCTGCCTGCAGCGTAGCGGCGGGAACTCCGGTCTCAGCCGAAATTTTCTCCAGATTCGCTGCGCGCGAGGTGACAGCGCCGAACAAGAGAAGCAATACCGCTGTAATGAAACTCAACGTTTTCATATAAGAAAGTTCGATTCCCGCGGGCGCAATGGTTCCCATGTTTGCGCAAAATAATCCTGGCACAGGCGCTCGCCTGCGGTCGTCGAAGCAGGTGGCGTCGTCCTTAGATTGCTGTCTTCCCGGTATGATTTCCTCTGATCTCTGGATTTACTCGCCTCCTACGCGCACAACCGGGGGGCCGTATAGCTTCCAAAAGTAATAAGCTGCAACTCCAAAACCGATCGCGATAACGATCCAGCGCACAACGACACGGTTCGCGCGGTGCGACACTAATCCGCCGATGTAGCCGCCAGCCAAACCGCCAAGCGCCATCGGCACGCCGTATTTCCAGTCCACATTTCCTTCGATTATCAGCACGATAACTGCCATGCCTCGCAGGCAACCGGTCAAAAGATTTTTCAGCGCGACCACGTGCTGGATATCCCCGGGCGAAATAAAGCTCAAGGCGCCAATCATCAGAATGCCGATGCCTGCGCCGAAATACCCGCCGTAGAGCGCGACCACGAAAATGATCGCCATTACGAGAGGCCACCACGCCGCTGCGAAATCGGGTTGCCTGCTATCGCGCTCTCTCTCGGTCGAATTAGAATCGGCCGCAGCAGTATGATAAAAGTGCTAAAGAGGACCAGCCACGGCACGAACTCCACGAAGTTGCGATTGCCTGTGCGACTCAGTAATAGCGCTCCCAACAAGCCGCCCAGGACGCTCGGAATGAGAAGGAGCCACAACCATTTGCGATCAAGGACCCCAGCCAATTGGCCGCGGGTGCGCCAAACGGCCGTGGGATATGCAGCGAGCAGGGCGACCGCGCTTGTGGCGTCGGCGGTCACAGGTGCTACGACCAGCATTAGCAATGGGAATGTAATCAGTCCACCGCCACCAGCCAGCGCGTTGATCGCTCCCGCCACGATGCTGGCCACAAAGAACAAGAGATAAGTTTCCACGATTCAGGCTCGCTTCCCCGCAGCCGGCCCGGCTGGCGCTACAGGTTCCAAGGCAACGCGTCGAGATCGACATTGCCCCCAGTGAGAATGATGCCGACGCGCTTGCCGGCGATGTCGATCTTGCCTGCCATGATCGCGGCATACGGAACGGCTGCGGAGGGCTCGATGATGATCTTCATCGTCTCCCAAATGGTGCGCATGGCCGAGATAATCGCTTCTTCGCTCACGGTCACGATGTCATCCACGTAGCGCTGGATGATGGCAAAGTTTGGCGCGCCGACATTCGTTCGCAGTCCGTCGGCAATGGTGGATTTCTTTTCGGTGTGAATCAATCGCCCCGCGCGAAATGATTGTGCTGCATCGTCAGCGTTCTCCGGTTCAGCCGCGATCATTTTGATCCTTGGTCGCATCGATTTCGCGGCGACTGCCGTGCCGCAGAGCAAACCCCCGCCGCCGACCGGACACATCACAAGATCGAGATTGAAAACGTCTTCGAGCAATTCCACTCCCGCCGTTCCCTGCCCTGCCATGACGTCTTCGTTTTCGGACGAGTGAATCAGCATTGCGCCGGTTTTCTTGATCACCTCTGCACAAGCAGCTTCGCGCGCTGCTTCTGTCGGTTCGCAAAAGACAATCTGCGCACCATAGCTCTCGACCACGCGCACTTTCATTTTCGCCGAGTTCGATGGCATGACGATCTGCGCTGGAATCCCGCGCAATTTCGCCGCGCACGCCACTGCGGCCCCGTGATTGCCGGACGAATGCGTAGCCACCCCGCGTCGCGCGGTAGCGTCGTCGAGCGAAAAGACCGCGTTTGTCGCCCCACGCGCCTTGAATGCGCCGATCTTCTGAAAATTCTCGCATTTAAAAAACAGCGACGCCCCGTTCGCCTCATCCAATCGTGAGCTCGTCAGCACCGGCGTGCGATGAATGTACGGCCGAATCCGCTCATGCGCTGCGCGGATGCGATTGAGATCTATCGACATATCTACTTTCTTACCCGGCGCTCGGACTGCGAAAGTGCTCGGGGCGCGGGCCGAGCCCGATGAAACGAGCGGGCAATTGTCGCAGAATCGGAAACCATTTCAGCAAACGAACCACAAGCGGCAAGGACTGTTTGTCGCCGGACGCTCGACCAGTGACGACCCGCCGATGAATAAAAACCTGCATTCCCTGGATCAGGCGCGTCGGCCATTCGCGACGTGCTTGCACCTTTCGCAGATCATCCACGGAAACCGGACCGTTTCGCAATTTTTCCCCGAGTAAGTTTGCCGTCGCGACCGCATCCTGAATGGCGAGATTGATGCCTACGCCCCCCGCCGGTGACATGGCGTGCGCAGAATCGCCGATGCAAAGCAATCCTTCGCGGC